>Ga0310786_10009897_pt1 | contig 12038 bp, 13 predicted proteins | sample AusTroGonzalo_MG_FD_203881 | JGI IMG/M metagenome (GOLD analysis project Ga0310786, IMG submission 203881) | Bovine rumen microbial communities from tropical cattle in Woodstock, Queensland, Australia - Gonzalo_03 (v2) (version 2) | ecosystem: Host-associated > Mammals > Digestive system >...
GTTTCATCAGAAATTTCTGGTTTAGGCAAACCTAAATTTTTTGCTTTTGAAAACTGATTAGAATTTTTCTTTTCTCTTAATCCTAATTTAACTTCTTCATTATATTTCACAAAATTTGATATTATTTTGTTCGGATTATATTTACATCGAATTTCATGTTGTTTTAATGAATTATTATTTTTACATTCCTTTCCACAAAATTTACAAATCATAAATTATAAATTAATTTTGTGGCTTCGGTGGGACTCGAACCCACAACCCTGACATTAAGAGTGTCCAGCTCTGCCAATTAAGCTACGAAGCCATAAATACAGTAAGGCCAAAATGCGGCAGACCGCTCATCTTTCCTCCCGTTTAAAAGGAACTCCCTATTGAAGTTATCAATTGTTCCTTCACTCTTACTGTTTGAAAATAATCAACCAAACCTTGACCGTGTTCAGTGATGTCCCCCTTGTCTCACATCTGCTGAGTGGCCTCTACACAGAAGTCTTTGACAAATTCTGGCACATGGGAATTCAATCCTGGGCTGGCATCAGGCTAACGGTATACATATAGCCACCTCAATGTATTCGACTGCAGTTCCTGAGCATGGATAACGCTTCCAACGCATCCACACCTTCTCAGTCTCGTTGTCGATTTGATTGATTGTTGGCCCAGCAGGACTCGAACCTGCAATCTTCTGAGTCAAAGTCAGACGTGTTAGCCAGTTCCACTATGAGCCAATAAAATAAACCAACTTCAACTGATTTATAAGCCACTCAAGTGCAAGCACTTGGAACAGTTTCCATTGGTGCAATCATCTACGGAGTCATACCGTTAATCTTCCGACCGTCTGCCAGTGCTCTGAATCTTTACGTACGCATCGTTGAGCTATGATGACTGACTTAGTAGCGGGAGATGGATTCGAACCATCGACCTTCAGGTTATGAGCCTGGCAAGCTACCTCTGCTCTACCCCGCAAGTGCTGGCTGGTGGATTCGAACCACCACGGAGTTATTCACGGTCCGATTTATTACCTCCGGCAGGTCAACCCTGCTACGTCTAACCAATTTCGTCAAACCAGCATTTAAAGTTTACTTCCATTTTCAGGCTTGTAACCGCATTATAGAAACTTTAGCGAAAGTTTCAGTTTGATGCAAGCATCATATAGAAACTTTCTAAGACTTTCCTCAGTTTACGTCTGAGCTCTCAATTTGAAACGACCGTTTCAGGGATTGGAGACGTTACGTTGAGGCGCGACCTCTTGAAATCTTGTGAGCGGGTACGATGGGACTCGAACCCACGACCTCCTGCGTGACAGGCAGGCATTCTAACCAACTGAACTACGCACCCACATCTAAATATAAATAAGAGAATGGAAGAATGAGAGAATCAATTTTTTGTCGGAGTTGAACCGACGACCCATAATTTAAACGATTATTGCTCTACCACTGAGCTAGAAAAACGAAGTAACTCATTCTATGACTACTTACTTATAGCGGGTATGACGGGATTCGAACCCGCACCGCACGACGTGACAGGCCGGCATTGTAAAACCATTCAACCACACACCCATTAAAGAGTTTCACAGATTACTCTTAAACTGTATCACACTTTCAGTAGTGATCCACTGTATTGGTGCCCGTTTTTTGTATGACCCTGCGCGAGGTCATCTCTCGGCTGGAAACGTGGCCCAAAAACCTACCGCCTGCAGGAAATTGATATGAATAGGGACTCGAACCCAATCCTCCACATCTGGCGTGCTAACCTGTTACACCAGTTCATATTTTATCGCCGAACCAATCACTCCTAAATCGCTGCAACGGTCTTTGGTTGAAAGTTTCAACGTCCGCGGAAACATATTGCAGTATGTTTCTTAGAGCCCACACTCGGAATCGAACCAAGATTTCCGGAATACCACACCGGTGTTCTCGCACCCGTTGAACTATGCGGACTTATTGTTCTGAGCCGGTAGAGGGACTCGAACCCCCAACTTTCGCATTACAAGTGCGACACTCTGCCAATTAAAGTTATACCGGCATATTTAACAAGAGAATAATTTGAATGAGTGTAGTGCGTTAATCAAATTATCAAGTTGAGACGAAGTAACTCATTCGATGACTACTTGTTTGTGGGGTTGGGTGGACTCGAACCACCAGTCCCAAAGGGAACGGATTTACAGTCCGTGCGGCTACCAATTACCGGTTACAACCCCATCTTTCTGAGCCTCTACTCGGAATCGAACCAAGATCTTTTGATTACGAAACAAACATAATTGCCGTTATACGATAGAGGCCTTTAAGTTGTACTCCCGACGGGACTCGAACCCGTAATTTCCACATTGAAAGTGTGGTGGCTTAAAACCATTGGCCCACGGGAGCATATTAATTATGACCATTGAGTAACGCCTTGGCCGTGATTCCTGGTCTGGTTAGATATGCCCTCAACTCTTGTCACGTTGATACCTAACCAATCTGTCATGCATCTTAGGGCTAGATGCTGACCAATTCAGTACTCGGTACGGGATTCGAACCCGTGATTTCTAGGATGAAAACCTAACGTCCTGGACCAGCTAGACGAACCGAGCATTAAACAAGAGAAAGGCGACAGGGACTTATTGAATGATTTATCGGACTTGAACCGATTACTCTCTGCGTGATAGGCGGATGTTCTAACCAAATGAACTAAAATCGAAGTAACCCTTATCTTGACTACTTGTTTGCGGGTGCAGACGGGATCGAACCGCCGACCTACTGGTTAACAGCCAGTTGCTCTACCTATTGAGCTATGCACCCATGTGGGGTGTTCTGCCTTACTAACACCAATACCTCATTTTAGTCACCCGCCAAATAGAGGCTTTATCCCAATAGGGAAAGGAAAAGCATGCGCGGGAATGGAGGGACTCGAACCCACAACCCTTGCCTTAACGGGGCACCGCTCTCAACCAATTATAGCTACACTCCCATTATAATTGTCGGGGACCTGGGACTTGAACCCAGATGTAACCAAATTACCGTTTCAACACTTTATAAGAGTGAGCGGATAGTCCCCGATGGAGCAGGGCTCAGTGATTCTGCTGAGGATCATCCCTGCATATGTTGGAGCGGTAGACGGGATTCGAACCCGCGGCCTCGAACTTGGAAGGATCGCGCTCTACCAACTGCGCTACTACCGCATTTAGGTTGATTTTGGACCAAGCTCAACCCAAACTTGTGTGCGGCTTCCGACCGCATCTGCGACAAGTTTAAGGACGACCTTGTCAAACGTCAGGTATTCGTGGGAACCTCCCCCAGATAAGCTCACGTTGCCGACTCTATCTGTTTAGCAGCTGCCATCTTCACCCTCATGCAGCATTGGGATCGATGTTGCGGGAGTCGGATTCGAACCGACGTAGAACGGCTTATGAGACCGTGCTGGGAACCATCTCCAGTCTATCCCGCAATGTTGTGCCAGCTGTAGGACTCGAACCTACTTACTGCGAGAGGCCAATATCGATATTTGTTAACGCAGGTGGGTTTTACAGACCCAGTCGATTAAACTGGCATTTAAAATTTATTAGATATTGTAGCATCGAGTACATGTGCACCCTCAGGATAGCTTTCACCTGGAACCCAGCATATCTAATAAATGTGCACCCGGAGAGGCTCGAACTCTCGACTCCCACATTAAAAGTGTGGTACTCTACCTACTGAGTTACGAGTGCATATCCTCAACGCATTTCACAATTGATTGAGGTTTGTTCCTGCGGCCTTCCGCAAGAACTGGTTTCGTTTAGCTTATCATGCTTTCAAATTGGGATGCAGCATAGGTTTCAGCTGCATGTTCTCCAATCTTCTTAGTCATGTTCATCTAAACGTTTATTTAGATTCTACAGTATGTCAAAGACCTGTTGTTTTTTGATATATTCTAATATAGAACTTTTTTGAAGAAATTCAATGTCTTTTAAAAATTTTCTACATTTTGTTTATCAAAGAACGGTTTGTTGTTTCCAACTTTTTTAATATAGAACTTATTTTCATAAATTCAAATTTTCATATAAAAAAAAATCCGAAGAATTTTTCAAGTTCTCCGGATTTCCATTATATATCTTGAATTAAATTATGCAATGAAAATCCGGAAGCGGCAATCTTTATATTGTCCTTCTTCATTCTTTACAACTATATTTGTATAGGTTTTCTGCATTTCTTTAGTTACAAATTTAAATAAAAATAAAATGTTTTTTCAATTTGGATAAAATAATATAGAAAGTTTTTTTGAAAAAATTCAATGATTTTTATTTATTTTCATATTGGTTTATGATTTCTTCAAAAATTGGCAAATAGTTGTCATAAAGTGTAGAAAGAATCTCTTCAGTCTTGTTGGCATATGCACTATTTTCAATTATCTCTTTAAGTGTGTCTTCAAACTTTGAGTAATGCTCAAGCTTATGGTCTGCATATGCAGCATTTGTTTTTGCTGCGGATTCTTTATCACCAATTTTTATCTCAAAGTCTTTCAATACATCTTCTGGCTTAAGCCAATTTATATCTAAAGCGTCAATTATATGTTGGTGCATTATGTCAGCAGGAATGTATTGAGTACCGCTACAAGCCTCCCAAGAATCAAGTTTTGATGCCTTCTTGGTTTGTTTGCTGTTTTTACTTAAGAGATATTCAAATAAAGTTTTCATGACTTATATTATTGCTTCACCGTTTCAAACATGTTTTTCAATATCCTGCATCTTCTAATGCATCGCAAATCTTCATTATCTGCTCTTCTACAAATGAGTTTGATTCAACATCTTCACAGTCTGATGAAAGAATGCGGTCGTCATTTAAGAAATTCCATACAACTGCAGCTACTTCATCCCAATGGTCTTCACCTTTGCCTGTGCCTATGCTTCTATAGAAATCATCTATGTTTGATACCCATTCATTGACTTGTTTTTCTAACTTCTTCTTTCCAGTAGCGGAAAGCTTATGAGGCGCTGATTCTGCTATGTATTGCTTCAAGTCTTTCATATTAATAAATTTCTTTATTTACTGTATCTAATAAGTGTTCAATACATTCTTCACAACGTTTTTGGAATTTTGCATCATTGGCAGGATGGTTTTTCATGCCTTGTTGAACACCTGTAATGAACCAAGTAAGTACATTTCCACAAAAATCAGGACCCCATTCACCAATCCATGAATTTCCATAGTTAGTTATATCAACTGTTCTTGTCTTTGACTCATCTACTATATATTCATTCAATTTTTTCATATATTATTTCATATTATATATTTCTTCTATTATATCATCTGTCATGAACTTTTCTTCAAATTCTTTAAGATCTTTATCACTAAATGGACACTTATTCTTATATTTTTTATCAAACTCTTCAAAATTTTCATTTGTCCAAGCATCAATCAAATATTCTACGCCTTCTTCGGTGTTTTTGTCTCTACAGAATTGAGATACGATTCTCCAAAACTTAGGACATAGTTTTTGTATCGCTTCTCTTGTATATTCTTTAGAAGATTCTTTAATTAGATAATCTCTTAAGTTCTTCATATGTATGTATTCTTTATTTTATGTCATTCAAGAAGTCTTTTAGTTTTTGCAATTTTCCATCTTGTTTATTTTTACTGATTTTTTGTCAATTCATTTATTGTTTTTGTAGTCACAAAGTCTTCATCATATAGTTTCTCCAAGTCACCAGTTCCAGTCAAGTTCACTTTTCCAAGCAATGCATTGACTTTTGAATTGCTGTTCTTTCTGTTTTTAGACATTTTCACTTCACCTTTTCCAGATGTAATGTAGTTATAAAGATTGTTAGCAATCACTACTCTTATGTTTGTTCCATCTATGTTAGAGCATACATAGTAATGCTTTGTGTTTCCTTGGAAATTGACTAATGACAACATTGTTGGAGTTCCTACTGTTGTCTTTGATTTGCTTACTTTCAAGTCAATGCAGAATGCTATCTTTCCGTCTTTATATATGACTATGTCTCCAACTTTAGAGTCAACTTCTGGAGAATATCTCATTTTTTTCTTTTGACAATATTCTTCTATAGTCAATATTTCATATTCAGAAGACAACTTTTTTAGTTCATTTGCTAAAAGTTTTTCTTGGTTTTTTGCTAACTCAAATGGATCTTTTCCTGTTGCTTGAGAAAAGTCTACATCTATGTCATTCAATAATCCAAGTAAAGGCATTATGTTTTTGTCTTCACTTAATGATTCATTAATATATGTTGTTAAGTCTTTCATGTTATATTTATTTTATTTTATGTCATTCAAAAAGTCTTTGAGTTCTTGAAGGTGTTCAGTCTCATCAGCAAGTATCTCTTTAGCTTTAGCGTTTGTAACAGGGTCAACATCTTCAGTCATAGATACGATCCTTTCGTAAGTCTCGATAGCACCTTCCTCATTCTCTATGTTTGTCTCTAAGGAGTCTTTTACAGGAATGCCACCACTTTTCCATGCAGGAGCAATGTACTTATGCTTAGCATTCTCCCAAGTAGATGGAGACAATGTTATGTCTTCTATAGTGCCGCCCAGCTGAGATATTCTTTCCATAAGCCAATACCCGTGGTCTTCTAACTCGTCTTTAGCAGTCTCTTCATAGAACTCGCATATGTTAGCTCTTTCTGGTCCTACCAAGAACTCTTTTACAATGACATACCCATACCATGCATTGAGCTCTTCCATCAAAGCATTCTTAAGTTCAACAACTATTGGGTTAGAATCACCAGCTTCTGCTTCCTTTATTATTTGTGAGTACTTTTTCATGTTTCAGTTGCATTTATGTTTAAAGAAGTTCCAATTCATGGTCCTTGTCAAGTTCTTCGATGATCCAAGAGCAAGCATTGTCATCAAGATAGTTGAAGATCTCATTCAACATTGCTTCAGCACCAAGCATATCCATTGCTTGTTGCCAATAATCATAGCATTTGTTCTTGTCCATACGGTGTTCTGGTTGGTATTGGACATGCTCATCAATTTGTTCTTCTTTGCCAATGTATTCTTTCAAGTCTTTCATATATAGTTTATAAATATTTTTAATTGATTTCAATATTCATTTATTTTCTCTAATGCATCAATAAGGTCCCACTGTTCCTTAAGTGCGTCATTGTCAACCATCCATGCATATATCTTCTTTATCAGTGGGATGTCATCTTTTATGTTGTTTCTGCTTACTTTCTTGTAAGTTTCGGTGTCTTCTAAGAAGTCATGCAGCATGCTAAGTTGGTCTTTCTCTTCATTTGACAATGAGTCATAGAAGCTCTTGTAGAACTTTATTTCTTCATCTTCACCCAAGTCTCCGCAGATGATTCCGACTAATGTAGCTAATGCATTACGTTCATCATCTTCTAACGTGAAGTTCTTTTTTGCTTCATTTATGTATTCGTTTAGTTTCTTCATATGTTGTGTTCAAATTTTTGCGTATCCTTTTAATTCTTTACCATCATAGAACAAAGCCTCTACATCACCATTTATCTTAAGTTCATTGTCTTTGCTAAGTTTTCCCTTAAGTTCTTTGTCAGAATATATCTCATCTGTAGCAACTTCATACCATTCTTTAGTGTTGCGCTCGCCTTTAGTTACTTTTCCCTTAAGTCTCAATACAGTGAAGTCATTGTATTTTCTCTTTATGATCTTATAGAACCTTGGAAGCCTTACACTATATCCATAATAGCCATAAACAACATCACCAACTTCCAAAGTGTCCAAGTCTTTGGGGTTTTTCTCCTTGCTAATGATTGTTTTCTTTGATTTTGAAAGAAGTACTTCATTGAAATATGCATTAATCTCTTTCATTGTTCTATAGTTGGTTTATTAAAAATAAATGTTCATTTATGTAGTTTTTCAATGGTATCATTGACTCTTGTATAGATTTTATCAAATTGTTTATCCTTTGTTGGAATTCTTTGTCTATTATGTAGTTTCTTTTTCTTTCTTTGTTGAATGTCATAAGGAACTGCTCATATGCAGTTGTCATTGGGGTTCCATATTTGTCAATCAATGCTTTTATGTCCTTTGACACTTTATTGATTTGCAAAAAGAAGAACTTGCTTTCATTTGGTGTCACCTTAGAAGACAACTTAAGAAGTTCTTTAGTGAATGTTTCATCTGATGTCATTTTCAAGAAGTTAAGTTCCAAGTTCTTAAGCCAGTTTGATGAAAGCTTTTCTGCTTTCTTTTCAAAGTTGTCTAACAAGAACTTAAGAAGCTCATCAAGTTTATCCCTGTTTTGTTCAGCTTTCTCTTTAGCTGCAGCCTGCGCAGCTTCATGCCTTTTCTTGAAAGCAGGGTTTATTATCTTGTATTGTGTTATGTTTCCATCTATTTCCCATGTAAGGACTATTCCTTCAATCTCTTCATTGTTCAAAAGCTTTTTGTAATCACTATTGTTTATCTTGAATGCGTTGTATAGAAGATTTTTGAACTCATCATTGGTTGTGTCTTCTGACAATGTGCACATGTCAATAAGTGTCTGAGCGGTCTCTTCATTCAATATTCCGTTAAACAACAACGGTACACTAAGTATGCCAAGTTCTTTTGCTTTTATGTCAAGCTCCTTTCCTGCACTAATTATGTTGTCATTGTAGTCAATGACATTGAGAAGAACCCATGTTCCACCATCAAGAAGCTCAATTGCGTAGAATTTGTTGTTTGATATTATGTCTTTCTTTTTGTCAAAATACTCTATAGCATCATTAAGCTGCTTAGCAAACAATTGAGTGTATTCATCTATTACAGGGCCAATCTTAGAAGAGCTTCCGCCTCTTTTGTGATATGTTATGTCTCCGTCATTGTTGTGAATCTGGAATGCAGATCCGTCAACCTTTACAGAGATGTTCACTTTTTGTCTGAAAAGCTTTTTGACATCATCTGGCTTCTTTATGTATAAATCTACTAAATAGTTCATTTCTTATCAATCTCATCTCTTTCTATTTTTTGATGCAAGTCTCTATTTACAAACTGCCCAACACGTTTGTATGTAAGTCCTTCAGAATCATCTTCAAGCCACCATGCTTTTAGCTTACGGTCTTTTGTTGCTCCACTAATGCTGGTAAGCCATATCTTAGATTCACTTTCACTGTATATGTATGTCATTCCAGGAGACCTAAGCAGTTTCCATTTAAGTTTTTCAAACATTATGTATATGTATTCATCATCTGAATATATGTCAGTAAGATATTCTTTCATGTCTTCACTTAAATAGTCAGAGATTTCTGAATACTCTTTTATCTTCTTGTTCTTGTTAGAAAGTAAATATTCAAACAAATGTTTCATTTCAAACATAGTTATTTTGTTGGGAAGTCATCTCTCTTAAGTCCCCATTTGTCTTGGCATTCTTCAAAGTATCTCTTCTCAATTGTAGGTACAACTTCTTGCCATTTGAACAGTTTGGGGTCATGGATAGCTTTCCACATTTTCTCTGCAGCATATATAGTGCTTATGTCTACTTTAGCGTCTCCAAATATGAACTTCACAACGCCATCAGGGTCTTTAGTGACAAGTTTCTGGAATTCCTTTGGCCTCTTTGGAGTCTTCAATGGTCCTGTCTTTCCTGTGTAGTCAAGAAGCTGTGAGAATATGCCTTCAGAATTCAATGTATGCTTCCATTTCTTCTTTAGCTGTCCGTCTTCATAGTACTCGTTCTCTACTCCTTCAACCGGCATCTCAGATATTGTTATTGAAAGCAAGTCACCGGCAGCACCTCCTTTGTAGTTTGACTCACCATCGCGTATGCTTGGTGAATGCCAGAAGAACTCTGCCCACTTCAAGTCAGTCACTTGCATGAAGTCAACTTGTGCAGTTCCTTTCTTTCCCTTTATGTCATATGGATAGCCTATTGAATAGATTTTGTATGTTGTGTTTGATTTCTCTACATCAGGGAACACCTCATCAATTGTCTTCTTAAGTTCATCCATTGAGTCAATCTTGACTGCGGTGTCAATGTCTCCATTGAAGTCGTCATCTTTCTTTTTTCCTGTACTGCCTAATGCAGCTATCTCTAAGTCAGGATATTTGTCATGCAATTTTTCAACCACTTCATTGAACACATCCATGCATATTGAAGCAGGTATTGGTTGAGCTTCTACTGCATGCCCACCTTCCATGAATAGGTTTTCTTTTATATATTCATCAATAGATGAATGTTTTTCATTTTGTGAAATATATTCAATTAAGCTTTTCATATTGCTTTTATAGTGTTTTCAAACAATTCTTTTGCATCTTTTATTGACTGTTCACTCATGTCATGCAACAGATCATCATTTGTGAACAACCATTCTTTAACTTTCTCTAAAAACTCTTTGCTTTTGAACTTGAACTTGTCACTTGATATGTAGTCCAATATTGTTTCGTAAGAGTTCATAGTTTCTTGTGTAGCATCTTCACCAAAACAGATCTTTATTATCTCGTTTGGGTTTTTTGAGATTATCTTAGTCTCAATATTCTTAGGAGTCTTGATAGGTTTAGTCTTTCCTTCATAAGAACGTTTGACTAACTTAAGTCCGTCATTCTTAGTGAACAATATTCTCCAAATAAACTTTGGCTGGCCTGCATATGACCCATCATAGTCTTCTTTTGTGAAGTCTTCTTGTTTGTATTGTTTTCCGAAAAGTTCTACAGGGTCAAGGCAATTGATGACACCAGTCATAAGTTGTGTCCTCCAAGCTCCCTTGAATTTTGATTCATTGTTTATGAACGATGGGGAATGATAGCAGAACTTTGCAAACTCAATGTTCTCAACAAACATGAAGTCTACTTGCACATATTTTTCTTCACCTTCATCATTGTATTTATATCCTATGTTGAATACATGCAATGACTGGACTATATTTCCTTGTTTTGCATCAGGCCAAGTTTTCTTTACAAAATCTAATACTTTGTCTTTGTCTTCCCACGGATATTCTAATGCAATGTCAATGTCACCACTTGTCTGTGTTTTTGGTTTCTTTCCAGTTGATCCCAATGCTGTGCATTCACATTTGAATTCTTTAGATATTGCATCTATTATTTCGTCAGCTACAACTTTAGCAAGGTCGCCTCTTATTGTAGACACTCCTTCTATAGAGTGTCCGCCTTCAAAAAAAAGTTTTTCTTTGGCATATTCTGATAGAGACTTCATGCTGTTAGCCTCCATATATGTTGTCAATCTGCTTTCTTTTACTTTCTTTGCCTTCTTAGGCTTTGGTTCTGGAGCATTCAGCACCGCTTCTTTGAACTCATCATACAACTTGTCGACTCCTTTAGGCATCATCTTGTTGAATGTCTCTTTGTCGTCATTCTTCAATGCTTCTCTTACTTTAGTACCTGATATAGTCTCAATGAAGTTGTCTGAGCCTTCAGATCTCTTTACTTCTTCAACATAGAATGACTTTGCACAAGCATCTTTGAAATCCCTGTTGTCTCTGTTATGATCTTCATATTCAGGAACTTTGACAGCCATTCCTTTATAAAATGCAAACTCATCAGTACCAGTAATCCAAACACTTGCTTGATAGCCTTTTTGTTTCAACATTTCTCCCCATGCGCATATGTCAGCAGACTTTACATAAAGAACATCTTCAATCTCTTTGTAGTTCTTCTTTATGATTTCAAACTCTTTCTTCATAATGTCATCTTCAAATGGATGACGAGCATCAACTTTCTCTTTAGGAGTTGACACTGCAAGAATGATAGTCTTCTGTTTCTCAATCTCTTTTAAGTCAGGCTGTTCTCTGAGTTTGTCTTTCTGTTCAGCATCGGGACCATTCAACTTACTAAGAGTAGCAATTGTCAAATGACCGAGTGTGAATGGCTGGAATCTGCCGAGGATTACTTTAACTTGTTTCATAATTATTTAGGAAATATTCTTGATGCACATCTACGTCCAGTAGCACTTTCATTACCTTCAAAGAAATAAAACTTAACTGTTTTAAACACTTTATCAAAATCTAATATTTCATCTGCATTAATTATTCTATAGTATCCTGTTGTTTGATTAATTACAATTATAGAATTCCATCTTTCTTTTTTAGAATAAAAATACAATTGAACAACACCATTTAAATCAGTTAAATTTTTAATTTCTATTTT
>Ga0310786_10009898_pt1 | contig 12037 bp, 27 predicted proteins | sample AusTroGonzalo_MG_FD_203881 | JGI IMG/M metagenome (GOLD analysis project Ga0310786, IMG submission 203881) | Bovine rumen microbial communities from tropical cattle in Woodstock, Queensland, Australia - Gonzalo_03 (v2) (version 2) | ecosystem: Host-associated > Mammals > Digestive system >...
CCGATGGTCTTCATCACGACGTTGCCGTTCTCGTCCATCCACGGTACCTGTACCTCCGGCACACGCTCGATGAACACATGCCCCTTCGGCACGCGGGCCTGGCACATCGGCTCCTTGCACTCCAAGCACCGCTGTGGGCGTTCCTCAAATGTGTAGTTGTACTTACAAGCCATAGTCAGTCCTCCTTATTAACTTGTTTGCAATAAATTCCGTGGTCGCCGTCGTAGCCCATGAAGTGACGGCACAACTTGCAGCGCAGGCCATAGACATAGATGGTGGACTTAGCGTCCGACTGCTCCTGGAACGGGCACGGCGTAACCACATGCTCTATCCCCGTCTGCCAGTACTCCTCTGTCTCGAACGGCAGATGGTGCTTCTTCATCTCCTCCATCCGCTTCGCCTCCTCCTCGCGCCACTGCCGGTTCATCTCCTCCGTCAGCTTGCGGTAATACTCAATCTCTTGGTCGGTCATAGGTCAGTCCTCAAATCTAATCTTTACTCTGAGTCATTTACGGCTCCTCTTTTTTGATTGGTTCAATTTCCACAAGGCTGAACACTCGGCATAAATTCGTCACAGCCTTGATGTCCATAAACTACGTCAATAGCCGTATGTAGATTGCACACACCTTCAGGCTCACCATGAAGCAAGCATGTGTATGTCTGCTCCCAATACTTGCAATTTATACAGAAATGTTCCATCGTCATCCCTCCGTTTTAATAGATATTCTTTTCTATTCCATTTCGTACTTCACTCTGTCTGTGACCTCTATCCTGAACGTGTCCTCTTTGAGTTCGTCATTCGCAAAGATAGACCGCATGACCGTCTCTTCGTATATATGAATGTCGCTACCCCTTGCCAGCATCGCCTTTGCCGCGTCCCACGCATACCGTTTGCGAGACAGGCACAACTCGTCGCCGTCCTCAAAGACGAGCACCCACCGCTTGAAGTCACGCATGAAAAACCCGTGACCGATAGGACCATTCAACTTATACTTCGAGGCCATCAGTCAATCCTCCTGCCTATTGTTTCTCACGTTTCTATTGATAGCGTCGCATTCTTTCCAAATCTCTGGCGGCACGATGATATAGCCTTTGCTCATAATGCCACGTCGCTGTGCCTCTCGCTCACAATAGTAGATAATGGCCTGCTTGTTCGTGGCGTTCGCTTTCAGGTTGTAGATAAACAACCCCGAACTCACCAAGTCCTTTGCCCTTACCTCCATGTTGTAAGACGTGCCATCGCTATCAATCGTACCCTTGAAGAGCAGGTGCTCACGCAGGATGTCGTCCAGTTTCATGTCGCGGTAGTTTTCAATCTTAGCATCCGCGAAAAACATACTTTTGTTAATCATAATCAGTCCTCCTTGTATTTATATGGCTTGCCGTTGATGCTCACGATGTTGTTCTGGAACACGGGATTGTCAGGTATTGGCTGACGTTTCTTGGGTACGCCCTGCTTTGTCATTTCCGTGCCTTGGTACTTCATACATGGTACAGGATAGCCGTACACGCTCATCCGCTCCACCTTGATAGTGTGGTAGTGGTCGGTCACGATGTCGCCAAACTCCACGGGGTTGTGCTCCATCGCATACAATTTCTTAACCTGTGACTTTTTCTCATCACACTCAACTTGTAAAGCAATCAGCTTTTTCTGTAATTCTTCTTTCGTCATATCTTTCAAACCTTTTATTTATATCATGTCCTCCGTTTTAATTGTCTATTGGTTTTGATATTACTTGCGGATTAGTGAAAACCGTAACCATGTTATTACAATTCTTGCAGCGCACCTTACCTTCGTACATACAATCTGCATCCCGCAAGTAGTCTGGCATTTCAACGTCAAATTCGTGGTCACACCACGGGCATTTTATTTTCTCTGTCATTGCTCAATCCTCCATCCGTCAACTACCACATCTTCCTTGTGCCTGATGATGAACACGTCGCGGTCGGTCGGTGCTCCCCATTCGGGATTGCCACGCCCGATGCTGATGCTGTCGATGCGACGGACGATGCACCGCTGCGTATATCCGTAGCGCAGCAGGACGTGAGTGTATGGTACAAAGAATCTGTCCTTATCTGCGACACTCTCCTTTAGGCGACGTATGTCTTCATTATCAAACACCATGTTTTTATCCATGAAATGAATACGCTGGTCATCGTAGCCACCCCAAGCATCTGGAACATACTCGCGCATCAGTCTTTGCACCCAGTACGGCGTTATCTCGCGGTACTCCTCCGGCTTCTCGCCACTCTCCTGCATGTCGTACCACTTCGCCTTCAGTGGCAGATGCAACAATTTTACTTCGATTGTTTCCATACGTCAGTCCTCCTTAAATTCTGATTTCAACTTCGCCATTGTCCCAATCGAGGTCATAGCCTACGGGATTATCCACTGCCATCTGTCCGTTAAGACCTACGGCAAACTCCACGGCCTCCTGAATCTCCTGTTCTGTGGCGTTATCGTCAACTTCAATAACGCCCTCAATGCGTACTTCTACTTTCATTGTCAGCCCTCCTTGTTTAATTTGTCCCAAACCACAGTCACGTCAATATTCCCGTTGCAATCATCCCACTTGCATTGCTTGAAAATCTTAGGAACATTGATGTCAGCACCATCGCAATATTTCGCCATAATCTCCCCAATCTCATAGGGATATATCTGCGCGGCATACAGCGTCATCGAATTAAAGCTGCCAACGAACCATGCGTGTTCAACCTGCGGCTCGTCCTCGAACTCGAAGAACATCACGCCAGTTCTAACATAGGTCACTCTCAGCTTGCGATAACATCCCTTGTCCCCATCGTAATACCAGAACTCCCTGTCCGGCTTGATGTAGGCTGCTACGGCATCCTTTCGCTTGCTGAACATGTCATACAGCCTTGACGTGAAAGTCGTATTGCTGTAGTTGCGATTGATGATGTCATCCAACAGTTGCAATTCTTGTTCCTTAGCTATCATCGTCAGTCCTCCTTATTTTGTTCCAATTCAAAGCAACTTATAGGGGCATCGCAATTAAGATACTCGCAATCATCAATAACATCTGCGGAGATTCTGCCACCGCCAGCAAAGCGATAGGTACCCCTCACCTTTACTCTCACGACCTTCCCGCCGTAGAGCGTGTAGTTGAGAATATCTCCGTACTTTACATTCTTGAATTGCTCCTCGGTCATAATCTATTTCTCCAATTTAATCTCCAAATCAATGCCAAGCAACGTAAGCATGTGCTGAACGTGATGCACGCAGCAGTTCGGAATGTTCGTCTGCGTACCACTAACCACAAGGCTCACCTCCATCTGCCAATACTTACCAAAGTCCGTCAAGCTAAGATAAGCGTAATCGTCATCATCGCCAGTGCCATACGGAACCGCACAGAGGTAGCACTTGTGTCCGAATCCTTTGTCGTCCTCACGGAACCCGTTGTTCTCCAATATCTCGCCCGTCAGCGGAATTGGCTTCAAATAGTCCATCTCTCTGTCGAACCAATGTCCGCTCCTGTCCATAACCGTAATTATGGCTTCATCTTCCAAGTATCTGGCATCACACTTAATGGCAATAACCGTGCATTTCTTGTTTCCATCGGCGAATTGCATCCAGTCGCCAATCATTAGTTCTTTCACTTTCATATCTTAGTCCTCCGTCTTAATCTTTACTCTGAGTCACTTACGGCTCCTCTTTTTTAATTGCTTAGTAGTATGTTGGTCTGTGAATAATCAAATCTACCAACGCCTCTTTTGATAATTGCAACAACTCCTGCCGACGCTTTTCATAGTCACGCATTCGCTCCTCGTAAGTCTGAGCAGCATTAGCATTCAATCCAGTATGCCCAGCCGTTTGCACGGTAATACAAGCCAAAGCGCATTGGTCGGTATCCGGAAGGTGATGCGTACACGACCAGCATGGCGGTGCAGTCAGTCCCTTATACGGGCAGTTAATCGGTGGTATCATCGTCAGCCATCCCTTTCCACGCGGCTCACATGCAGGTCCACCGCTATGCCCTGACGCGGCGACCGATTGCCGTTCGGATTCTCCATGTCCGCCTCCCTCGGCCCCAATCCAGGCAGCAGGTCAATCGCCCACAACCCGTCCACACTCTCAAACGTCCGTCCACCCCGCGACCGGTTAGGGAACCCGCTCGTCAAGAACTGATACCCCTCCGCCGCCGTGCATATCCGCTTGCGTACTGTAAATTCTTGGGATGTATCCATTGTTAGTCCTCCGTTTTAATCTTCGTTATTACATTGCCGTATTCATCCGTCACCGTGCCGTCAGGCCAAGTGACGCGGGTGCGGTTGTCCTCGCCCATAATAGGCTCAATATGTGCCTTGAAATCATCCATAGTTATTCCTCCACGCTGATAGTGATGTTATACCCGCACTTTGGGCAAGTGATACACGCCTTGTGGCTTACGAAAAGTTCAGGCACAGACACGTTCAAAACATTGGCAATGTCAATAAGCCGATTAGATGGCAATCCGCGCTCTATGGCTTGGTTAAGTGTACTCTGCTTGGAATAACCGATGCGCCGTGCCAGTTCGCCCATTTGTATGCCGCGCTCCTTACAAAGTTCCTTGATGCGATATTCGTTGTTCATAACAAGTTGGTTTAGTCGCTACAAAGGTACAACTTTTTTCGTATCGCCACGCGAGAAAGTTTATATTTTTTCGTTTCTGTACGAAAAATGTCACTCCTACCTTACTTATATCTTTCACCAAGTTTGATGATTAGCACTTTCTTGTCCAGTGGTGCGCCCCATTCTGCACGGCCAATGCCAACAGTTACTTCGTCGATGCGCAGGATTTGACTGGTATAGGTGTAACCACGACGGAAGCGGACGTGCGTGTATGGCTTGCCGACGATGCGCTTGCGCCACTTCTCGATGTCGCGGTATTCCTCGCGCTTCTCGCCGCTCAATATCATGTCGTACCACTTGTAGGTCAGCACCAAGTCGAGGATATACATCGGTTCCACCAGCCACACCTCTACCCATCCGTCGCGGTAGTCGTTGGAGTAGCACACGGCATTCACTCGCAGATAATCGTCCAGGTCGAAGTTGTGTAGTTTCTGCGGCAGGTCGTACTCCTCGCCTTTCATGGCGGGCAAGTATGGACCGATGTCGGTAGAGCCATAGCGATAGCCGTGTTCGCTGAGCCACGCCTTTGCCTTATACAGAGCGCTGAACGTCTCGCCTGTATTCTCGAACCGCATGACTTTCTCTGGGTCACGCGGTCTGTTGAAATTCCATAGGTTTCCTCTCATATTGTTAGTCCTCCAAAAACTTAACGTCCGATATAAATTCTTCCTCCGGCCAGCGGTTCTCCATGACAAGCGTGCGGACGACGTGCTGCCAATGATAGACGACTTGCTCGGCGCATTGCCAAATCTCTTTCGTTGCGTCCTTCAGTTCCTCCGAAGAGCGGACGTAGCCAATCTCGAAAAAGAAGTTTCTGCACTCACAGGTACACTTATACAATCGCTCTTGATAGAACATAGCCAAATCTGCGATGGGGTTAATCTCTCGTTTGCGCGAGCCGATTTTGATGAACAGGCAAGCCTTGATGATATTCTGATTGTCTGTGCCAACAACAGCGTTTATGTTCTTGTAAGCCACATACTCGTAGTCCTGCGACTCCAGTTTGAGGAACTTTTCGGCTGCGGCATGATTCTTGAAGATAGCCGGCATCGGTGCCAACTCTATCGGTCCGCTGCCAACGAGGTAGAAGCCGCGCTTCTCAAACTCCTCGCGCAGCAGTTTATCGAGTTCTGTTTTTATCAACATAATCAGTTCTGCTTAATGATTATCAACTTCACTTTGTCACCTTCGTTGAGAGTAGGTTCGTTAATAATCGGGTTTTGCAACAGCAGATACCTTTCATTCATGCCGTTTACTTGGACCTTGCAGTCCAAAGTATCCTTCATCATCTCCTGCTTAATGTCCTCTTTGCCCTGCTCATAGCATTTGATGAAGTTGCGGTTGTCGGACATGAGCATGTCTTCAAAATCTTTCTGCTTCTGCCAAGCGGCTCCATCTACAAGCCCTGCATGGCGGTCATAGACGCTGACAATCTCGCCTTCGTTGTCCTGCATGTACTGCTGCTCGAAAGCCTTGAAGTCCTCGCTCACAGGTTCTTCTTGCATGCAGTCGGCTACAAAATCAACGGCAGAATCAAGATTGGCTGTGTCGATTGGGTCTGTCTCTCCGTTCCAGGCTATGAAGAGTTCAATTATATTCCTGATTTCCCTTTTGTCTTTCATAATTCACTTCTCCAATTTGATTGTTAAAGACTCGTTGGCTTTTGAACCTTGGAAGGACTTCTCCGCTGCTATCATCGCCTTGCGTTTTGTCTTTGCCTCCATGACAACGTGCTTGCACCAGTGCGGAAGATGCGGAAACTCCAGATATACTCGCCACTTTACCTTCTTCATGTTACTTGTCCCCTCTTGGTTCTGATTGATATTTCCTTTAGCTCCATACAGTCCAGCAGCGTATAGCCAACACCCTCTATAGTGGATTGCCAGGAGTGGTGATAGTGTCCGTAGAGCCAGCGGCGCAGCGGATGGTGGTAAACCTTCAAGTCCTGCAAAATGGTGTCCATAATCATACGGTCGGACTTCAATTCTTCCAGAAGCGTCGGGTCTGCCTCTGCCAGTTGAAACACCCAGTCAGGCGGCATGATGTTCTCGCAGAACGAAGGGGCGCAATGTGCTACCACTGTGTCAATCTGAAAGCCTTCATATTTAAGTTCAATCATTTTGTTGTGGTCAAACACAGGACGCTCACCAGTCCAATAATCTTTGCCCGCCACGCGCTTCACGCGGTCAACCGAAACGGCACCGCCCACACAGAGTATCTGCTGGCCGCAAGCCGATATGACTGAGTAGTCCGGGATGGTTCGGAAGTGGTTAAAATGAATCGTGTCACCTTTGAAGTAATCCGGATCGTCGTGGTTGCCACGGACGAATGCGATATAGACATTGCGCCTTTCGAGCCTGCTACGGATACGGCAATTATACAGCATCTTGTAGTAGCTGAGCTTCCGGAACCCGAACCCGCAGTCTCCAGCCACAATGACCAGGGTGTCGGTCATCCTGTACTGGACGCACACCTTATGCACCAGACCCTCAAACTCGCCGTGTATGTCTCCGCATACCACGATACTTTTCACTGCGTCTGTATAGTCATAGTTCCGTATCATTGTCCCTTGGATATTTGTTCAATCCGCTTGTGGTAGATGCTGTCAACGTCCATATCCCATTGCAAACCGATACTCTTGATGAAGTCGTCAAGTTCCGCGAGTGACTTCTTGCCGAAATTACGGAGCTTCAACAGGTCTAACTTCTTATACTTGCAGAGGTCTCCAACGGTTTCTATGCCAGCGCACTTCATGCAGGTAAATGAACGGACAGACAGGTCGAAGTCCACGATGCGCGTTCTGAGGAGTTTCAGGAGGTCATCCGATTCACAGATTTGCCGTTCACGCTCTTCATTTTCCTCTTCCTGCTGTATCTTCAGTTCCTTGCGCAACAGTCTGATGCAGCCTTTCAGCTCTTCGTTCTCGTCTTTCAGTCGGATGTTCTCATCCAGGCAGTCCTTGATGCAGGAGAGTCGCTTCGCCTTGCGGCAACCCTTGAAGAATATCTGGCGGGCACGCTCACGGGTCAGGCCCAACTCTTCTGCTATTTCCTCGAAGTCCCATCCGCCAATGACATGTCGCATGACTTGCGCCTCCCTCGGAACAAGGATGCTCAAATTCTCCAACATTGTCGGGATGGAGAGGTAGAAGTCCTGCGACACGCACATTCTCCCGAACTTATTGACCATATACATTTCGCGGCGCAGGTCTTTCGCCTTCTGGTGTATGGTGCGGTAGGACTCCTCTACATCTGAACATTCCTGTTCAAGTTTGGTGCGGGCATTCTCCACGTCGGCTATCGTGTCGGATAAAGCGTTGATGGTATCTGCATCGACCCAATTTGCGTTGCGCGTCTTGCCCATCCTCTTTATCTTAATCACGCCGTTCTTGCCCCAATTCTCCAAGGTCTGTCGGCTCACACCAAGCCTTGCGGCGGCTTCTGTCAATAACATCATTTTCATAGGCTTCGTATAGTTCGTGTTGGTTCAGCACTTCGCAATTCCAATGTATTCAAACACGGTTTCGTCTGCTGTCTCTTCAAGTTTACAGAAGGTAAAGCACTTGTCGGGCCATTCGCTGCTTACCGAAAACCCGAACTCTTCGCCACAGGCTTCTTCTGTGCGAAGAATATCCCGACACTCTTCTATTGATAATGCCGTGCCGAGTATGGACTTGTAGTATTGGAGGTCTTCCCGCAGCTTATCCTCATTCCTGATAACGACGCGGCGTTGGCCGTTTCCTTTATCGTCCTTGTTAATTCCCACTCCGAAGTCCTTATCCTGAAGCCACTGCATGACTTCACGGCGCAGACTACCGTCGGCGATGTTATTAGACTTCTCGTAGGCCGATGTAATGGCAGCCATTGCCAGGGTCATGCCCTTCAGGATGGTTTTTACTTCCGTCTCTGGATAGTCGCTCACTGCGTTAGTAAGCAACTGCATCACCTGCCACGCCTGACTATCGTTGTAGCCGGCATCTGTCAATTCTTTGTTGATGTCCATATCTGTTTGGTTTTCGTTAATATAATCTCTGATAAATTTTACAAGCAACGAGCCAGCTTCGTACCACCTGCTGTCGGCCATGTCGGTCATTTCTGCATAGTCTTTGGCTTTCGACTTTGAGAGCATAGCATCGGAGAGGAACGTGCGCATCTCCACCACCAGCGGACAATCCTTGCGGCGACGCGCCTTGATGATGCCTTGGTGAGGTATGCGGTATGCTTCCTGCTCATCTCCGTCTTTGTCAAGTTCTTCGGTAGCCGTCATGTAGATGATGTTCATGGCAAACTGCTCTATCATCTGGCGACTGCGATATGGGATGCCCATACGCTCGCAGTAGCGGAGGAAGAAGTGCGACGTGAAGATGTTCACGCCACACTCAGGCTTTCCGCCTCCAATACCGCCCTGCATAGCGGGCATGAAGCAACCGATGCTGCCGAATGTTTCGTAGTAGATGAACGAAACAGTGACGAAGTGGAAGGCTTTGTCCGACACATTCACAATGTCGTAGATGTACCAGCGGTTCCCGTGCTTGGATTTATACTCCGTGCTGTAGCCTATGAACCGCTTGCCAAGCTCTTCTTTGTGCTTGTTGTATCGCTCGCGCAGCTCAATCTCCCTCGAACGGCTGCCTGTCTGCTTCTCATGCCAGTACAGGGCCTTTGGCTTTTCGTCGAAGAGTTCCTTTATCAGCTCTTCCGATGGGGTTGATAGGTTTATCATACGTTTTCGTCTTGATTTTCGTCAGCCACATGTAGGAACACGTCGAGGATTTTTGTTTCACCCACGTTAGCCTGAACGTAGTCAATCATTGTACCCTTCATCACGATGTCGATGTTGTCGAGCGCATTGTGGAGCGAGGTAGCCTGCACCAGGTATGTCACGGCACTGCGCTTCTCCTTGGCGGTCTTCTCGTCGATGGTGATAAACTCTAACTTGGCTTTGTACCACTTGCTATCAGTGTTGTTCTGCTGCTCCAAAGGACGATTGAATACCTCTTCGGCTTTCTCTTTGTCGCCTTTTTGCAGAGCGCGAGTCATCTCATCCACCTCGTTGTGGAACTTCTTCGCAGCATCCGACATGAAGAGCACTTCCTTATAGGCAGCTTTCTTCACGTCCGTCACCTCGTACTCGCCACTGATGTAGGGAGACACTTCTTCTATAACACGAGCCTCTGCCTCGGCGAAGCTCACGGCATCCACTACATACTGTTCTGTCACTTTCTTTTGCAGGCCATTCTCCTGCACCTGTTCGTAGCGCACCTTGCACTCGAACCAATTAGCTGTAATTGCTTTCATATTATATATTCGCTTTTTGGTTATTGTTCTGTATAGTGATAGCTTCTGCACCATTTCATGACGAAGATACGCTCAAAGCCCGTGATGCGGTACTTGGTGGTATGGGCCACAGGACGGCATTGTGCATTGCTGTACTGCTCGCAGCAGTAGTCGATGCGCGGCACACGGTTCTCTGGCAGCAGGTCGTGTGGCGGCTTAACATCTGGGTTGCGGTAGTAGGCCGTATGGCTGTGCATGAAGCCGTCAGGCACCTCAAAGGTTACAAGTACATCCGTACAACACACTCCTTTCAACCAGTGGAAGGCTTGTTCCGGCTCTTCTGCGAAGAAACAGAAGCCAACGGCATCTGAGTCCTGCCCATTGCGGCGGTGTATGGTTTTGTTTACCAACACCTCGCCAGCCATCAGCCGCTCGTACTCCAGTTCAGACATGAATCTGTGCAGTGTCATAACTCTTAATCCGTTGTTTGTTCCATTCGTTTGTGAATATACTCGACGGCTCTTTCGATGATTATCTTGCGGGCGGCATCCTGCCCCTGGCTCAGGGTAATGTCAACCAGTTCTATTACGAGGTCGGAGCCGTTTCCAGCCTTGTGTTCGGCCTTGATGCGTTCGTTATAGTCCTTCTGGAACTCATCATACAACTGAAGCACCTGCCTAATCTTCTCTTTTGTCATAGCCATTATTTCACAAGCTCTGGATTGTCGTGGATGTTTCCGATGACTGAGGTCACGCCTCTCCAATAATGAATACCGGCATAGCTACTGGAGCCGATTTGTTTGGCTCGGAGTCCCGTGTCGTTCCACTCTATGACATAGCGGATATTAGGGTCTCCGTGATGTATGATGTCACCCTCGTATATTTCCTTGCCGTCCCTGTCTGTGAGACCAGTGAACTGGCCTACGGTATCAGGATTAACCATATAGTCTCTATATAATCCTGGCGCGTCAACAGGAAATATATACATTCCGCCTATGTTGTCGTGCATCAAGTCGCCATATTCCCATTTGCCAAGACGCTTGCCTCTGAATTTAATTGTTCTTGCTGCCATATCAGTTCTCTTTGAGTATTATCACTTTCACTTTTTCGCCATCGTTCAGATCGTCCATCGGAACATCCCATGCCGTAACTTTGGCAAACCTGCCATTGCTGCATGAGTAATCAAACTCCACTTCACCCTCTACGGCCAACTTCTTTGTTTCATCAGCCATCTGCAACACTTTCTCCACATCGCGGAGTTCAAGATACTGCCGGTCTTCCATCGTGAGGCTTCCGCTCACGGCCTGGTGCTGAATAAATTCTTCTATTGACATAATTTTCAAGAGTCTTCATCTTTGTGGTCCTCAAAATAAGACTCTGATGCGATAGGGATGAAGTTGAGCGACAGGCTCTCCTCGCTAATGTCAATCATCATGTGACCGCACCAGCTGCCAATGCTATGCACGCGCTCTTCCTCTTTTTGGTTGGGCCACTTCAGGAGTTCTTCCCATGCCTCTTCGAGACGACGCTCTGCATCTGCCTTGAGTTCAGCTACGGTCGGAGTGTGGCGCGGTGTCGGCGTCCCAATCTCGTCTGGGAACGTGATGTCGAATAGTACCATAACGGCCCGTGCTGCCTCGAAATCGAAGCCACCGAGTATCTCGGCGAACATCTCTGTTTTCTGTTTCTTAGTCATAATGCTTTTATAGTTATTATTTGTTCTTTTCATTATCCCTCTCCACGATGTCGGCGATGCCATACTGCACACGCTCCAGTGTCCAGTCCTTGTAGCCCATGTTCTCTGCCATGCGGACGATGACGGCAGAGGTATCGTCCGCAAACTGCTCGGTCTCATCCTCTGTCATGTGAGTACCGCCCATATAGCTGTCGAAGAACGTGGGCGACATCTGATTGACCACCATCAGCAGCAGTTCTGCACTTGTGTAGTCCTTTGGGTTAAATCCCTCCCATAGTTGCGCCAGCACAGCGAAGTAGTAGGCGATATTCTCCACCACCTGCAGGGTCTGCGGTGTGGCAGTCACTCCCAACCGCTCAATGATGCGTGCATGGAGGTCTGCCGTCTTTAAGCGTTTGCGCTGAGAAGGTGTCAGTTCCTCGTCGGTTAGGAACGT
>Ga0310786_10009900_pt1 | contig 12036 bp, 13 predicted proteins | sample AusTroGonzalo_MG_FD_203881 | JGI IMG/M metagenome (GOLD analysis project Ga0310786, IMG submission 203881) | Bovine rumen microbial communities from tropical cattle in Woodstock, Queensland, Australia - Gonzalo_03 (v2) (version 2) | ecosystem: Host-associated > Mammals > Digestive system >...
ATTTAGCAATAATTACAAGAGCAGGCCCGTGACACATATCACGGGCCTGCTCCTGTTCAAATAAGGAGAGGAAATATGAAAGTGACGCTTTACAGCATCATCTTATATATGTTTGTGCAGTCTTCTTCGTTAAGCGTTACGAATCCGGAGATGGAACCGGTTCTTCCGTCACCGTAGCAAAGGTTCTTAACCAATGTCGGAATATCCTCTTCCTTTCCTCCGAGTTCGCCTAATGTAGAAGGCATACCGATGGAGATGAGATAGCTTCTGAACGCTTCGATTCCTTCTTCAGCTGTCTCGACACCCCATATTCTCCTTGCGGCCTGTTCGAATCTGGCCTTATCGTGAGACATCTCGTACTTAAATACCGCAGGCATGGTAACCGCAAGTCCTGCACCATGTGCACAGTCATATAGAGCAGACAATTCATGCTCGATATTATGGCTGTTCCAGTCCTGGGATCTTCCAACACCGCAGGAATTGGTATGAGCCATAGTTCCTGCCCACATAATGTTAGCTCTTGCCTGATAATCGGAAGGATCCTTGATTACCTTAGGTCCTTCGTTCTTCATAGTGATAAGTAAAGCCTCGAGAAGTCTGTCAGTAACTTCGACATCCTTGGAATTAGTAAGATATCTCTCATAAAGATGGGCCATGATGTCCGTAATACCGCATGCTGTCTGATAAGCAGGCAGTGTGGTTGTAAGTTCGGGATTAAGGATAGAGAACTTAGGCCTGATAGCTTCAGAACCTGTGCCTCTCTTATACATTCCCTCTTCCTTAGTGATTACAGAATCACCGGAACCCTCGGAACCAGCTGCAGCAATGGTAAGAACTGTACCTACAGGAAGAGCCTTCTCTATACCGGCCTTACCTGAATAGAAGTCCCAGAAGTCACCATCGTAGAGTGTTCCTGCTGCGATTGCTTTCGATGAGTCGATGGCACTGCCGCCGCCGACAGCAAGGATGAAATCAACGCCGTTCTTCTTGCAGATATCGATTCCTTCATAAACGAGTCCGCTTCTCGGATTAGGCTTAACGCCGGGAAGCTCGATGTAAGCGATGCCTTCCTTATCAAGTGAAGACTTAACTCTGTCGATAAGGCCTGAACGGACTGCGCTGCCTCCGCCGTAATGCAGAAGCACTTTGCTTCCGCCGAAGCTTCTTACGAGCGAACCTGCCTGAAGCTCAGTTTCCTTACCGAATACGAATTTCGTAGGCGAATAGAATGTAAAGTTCTCCATATAAACTCCTTAATTCGGATCAGACTGTCATTGCCTTAACAACGGCGTCCTCAAGGCTCATACCGGAAAATTCCTGAGCCCTGAAGATCTTGCCGTTGACGTCATTGTCGACAAAAGCGCCGACAACAACACCCGGGATGGCGCTCTCGGGGGAGTTGGGGGCATTTGGACCCCCGAGATCGGTTCTGCACCAACCCGGATCTGTTAAGTTCATCGTAACGCCTGTTCCACCAAGCTTAGATGCCATATCAATAGTGATCTTGTCCAGAGCCGCCTTGGCAGCTGAATAACCTGCCTGCTCGGGCTCCAGAGCGATACCGCTGGTCGTATTTACGATTCTTCCGAATCCGCGCTCTATCATCTTAGGAAGGAAGTGATAGCAGATCATCGCAGGTGCGATGGTATTAACATTGAAGCTCACCAGATAATCCTCAACAGGAGTCTTGAAATAATCCTCACGGTAAGCGATCTGAAGACCTGCGTTGTTAAGTACAACATCTACATCAACACCGATACCGTCAATCTCTTCGAGCATCTTCTGAACTGAATCAAGATCGTTAAGATCAGCCGCTACCGAGTAGCTCTTCAGTCCGCGTCCGAGAAACTCCTTCTCGAGGGGCTGTGTATGTCCTACGCTTCTGCTCTGCAGGATAGTGTTGCATCCCTGCTGTGCCATGAGTTCTGCAGCGAGACGTCCGAGACCTCTGCTCGCGCCTGTGATCAGTACCCATCTTCCCTTAAGATCAATCATGTCAAACCTCCAACTTAGCCTTATCAAGTGCTGCTATTACTCTGTCGCACCATTCGTCAAACTCAGGATCTTCCACCTGAAGTTCAGGATGAGACAGAACATTATCGAGCGCCATCTTCACGCCCTGATCAAATCTCACGCTTGTTCTCATCTGAGGAACAGCGCGCTTTAACTTGCTGTTATCGAACACGACCGTAACGGACTTATCTCCCGTAAGCGATCCTTCGAAATCGAATCCGTACTTATCGCCGCATGCTGACAGGAAATCGGAAGACACATGATATGCCTTAAGTTCCTTGCCGAGTGCATTCGCGATAGTCTGATAGATCTGGTCCCAGGTAAGAGACTCGTCTGAAGTGATGTGGAAAGCCTCGCCGATAGCGTGCGGGTTAGCCATAAGGCCTGTGTATCCCACAGCGAAATCACCATTCCACGTTACGGTCCACAATGAAGATCCGTCACCCTGGATGATTACGGGCTTGCCGTCGATGATTCTCTTTACTACCTGCCAGAAACCCTTTCTGCCGTGAACACCGAGAGGAACATTACGCTCATCGTATGTGTGGCTGGGTCTTACTATAGTTACGGGGAAACCTTCTTCCCTGTACTTCGTCATTAGGAATTCCTCACAGGCGATCTTGTCTCTGGAATACTGCCAATGAGGGTTAGAGAGCGTTGTGCCTTCAGTTATCACGTAACCTGCAGCAGGCTTGTGATATGCAGAAGCAGAACTTATGTAGATATACTGCTTAGTTCTTCCGGAGAAGAGTCTGTAGTCACGGGCCACCTGATCCACGGTAAATCCGATAAATTCGCCTACTACATCAAACTGGGCATTTCCGATCTTGGAAAGGACGTCAGATTCGTCATTGATATCTGCAATGATGTGATGAACATTAGCCGGGATAACATCTTTCCTGTTGCCCCTGTTAATTACGAATACTTCCCACTGGGGATCTTCTGATAAGCGCTTTACTATCGCTGTACTGATTGTTCCTGTGCCGCCGATGAATAATGCTTTTCTCATAAGATGGTCAATCCTTTCTTAAGTCCCATCTTAAACGAATTCAGAATTTATACTTCTCATATTCCGAGGTATAATCTTATCAGATTTTGACATGGAGGTTCTGCGCATGGATACATCGGGCTATGAGTATTTCTCTTTTGACGGCACCAGGGCAATAAACATCGCAGGAAGCGTTAAGGAAGACCGCACTTTCCCTAATCACCGCCATGCCTACGGCGAGATAATCGTTGTAGGTTCCGGAGACAAGAATATCTTCAGGATCGACGATAAGTTATATAACCTTACAACAGGCGATATCGTACTCGTTTGGCCCATGGAGAATCACGAGATTGTCGACGCGAACCGCGATGACTGCACCATTATCCAATACAGCAATCACCTTGCAGATTCATTATTCGACTTCAAGAGGATCGTTAACCGCTACCACGATCTGCATATTCTCTGCGTAAAGGCACATTCTGAACTGGTCAGCAACCTAAAGTCAATTATTGATAAGATGGTTATCGAATGGCAATCCGTTTCTCCCAACAAAGAGATGAGATGTGCGGGCGTTCTTCTTGAGTTCATGGTTAAGCTCGACGAATACCACGAAGACCTCGAGGCTGACATCAGCAACGACGGCGGCAAGACCATCTCCGACACCACTCTCAACAACATCATCTCCGTCATGGACTACATCAAGAACAACTTAACTGCAGACGACCTGTCGCAGACTGCCATGGCGGAGCGCGCAGGCATAAACAAAGACTACTTTTCGAGAGCTTTCAAGGAAGTAACGGGACAGAACTACATCAAGTGGCTTAATGCCGTCAGAGTAGAGAAAGCAGTCTCGCTTTTCCCCGAGGAGAGCCTCACGCTCACGGAGATCGCGATGCTGTCCGGCTTCAAGAGCATTCCCTCCTTCAACCGCGTTTTCGCAGAGTATAAAAACACTCCCCCGTCACAGTACAGGAGAGCGCTTTCTCAGAATACCTGGAATATATAGAACTTAAGGTAGTACGTCTCGGGCACGTTCCACAGTATCGGGTGGTCCGGAGCCTGTGTGCGCTTCTCTATCTGCCTTAAGCTTCTTCCCGCATCGTAAGCGGCACTGTTTATCGCCTTCTCGAAAAGCGCCTCGCTCATGAAGTGCGAGCACGAGCACGTCGCGAGATAGCCTCCACGGGGCAGTATCTTCATGGCCTTCAGGTTTATCTCCTTGTAGCCCTTGCCTGCGTTGTCTATGGTCTCACGTGACTTGGTGAAAGCCGGAGGATCGAGGATGATGTAGTCGAACTCGTGTGACTTCTTACGCTCAAGTTCAGTTAAGTACTCGAAGACATCGGCGCACTCATATGTGATCTTATCGGTAAGACCGTTAAGCTCTGCATTCTCCTTAGCCATCATGATGGCTGTGTCAGATATATCAACGGAAGTGACATGCTTGGCACCGCCTGCAGCTGCGTTAAGTCCGAATGAACCCGTGTGTGTGAAACAATCGAGAACCGTCTTACCCTGCGCGATCCTTGCCGCTGCTGCACGGTTATATTTCTGATCGAGGAAGAAACCTGTCTTCTGTCCGTTCTCGATATCAACGTGATACTTAATACCATTCTCTGTGATGGCAGCGACAGCAAAGTCAGGATGTGACAGACCTTCATACCAGCCCTTATAGAGCTCGAGACCTTCCTTAGTTCTGAGTGCGATCTCATTCTTCTCATAGATACCGCTGATGATAACGCCTTCTTCAGCCATTACTTCGACGAGAGCCTTATAGATAGTATCCTTAATACACTCCATGCCGAGACTCGCAATCTCGACTGAGAGAATGTCCTCGTAGCGGTCTACTGTAAGACCGGGCATCTGGTCAGCTTCACCGTGGATTAATCTGCAGCACTTGAAGTCGTCGCCCGGCATGACAGTCTTTCTGTAGTTGACCGCATACTGTACGCGGCGCTTCCAGAAGTTACTGTCGAACACGTCGTTGCTGTTACGCGAGAATACTCTGATAGTTATCTTCGAGTTGTTGTTATAGAAACCTGAACCCTGCCAGGAATTGCCTGCAAATACATCTACGATATCGCCGTTAGCGGGAGTTCCCGACAGCGATGTTATCTCTTCCCCATATACCCACGGGTGTCCGCGCTTAACTGCCTTCTCTGCTTTGGGGGTTATTGTTGCTTTGATGTAAGGTCTTTCTGTCTTCATACCAATAGATACTATCACAAAGAGGAAGCTTCGTCAGCGAACTTAAGAGGCACTCCGTGACCGCAGCAAAGATACGAGGGAACGATCTCATTAATGCGGTCGACAGACTTCTTCATGAGTTCCAGGTCTGTTCCGTGCGCGGGCATCATAGGCACTCCGTTAAGCACGACATATGCATCGCCGCAGTAAAGTGTGTTCCCGTCGAGGATACCCATGGAACCTAGAGTGTGTCCCGGAAGTTCGACGATGCTGAAGTCATATCCGAACTTACGGGGTATGTCGCTGCCCTCGTCTTCGATAACAAAATCGGGAGTATATGCCTTACTCTTGATCATTGGTGTCTTAGTCCAGAACGAGATCCACTTAACCCGCTTAACAAACCTCTCGTCGAGCGGCTTCTGCGGCTGCGACGGGAAGTTACGGATTAAAGATACGTCCTTGCTGTGAAGCCAGATCCTCGCATTAAAGAGTTCCTTAAACTTCGCGGCATTGTGGTCGTGGTCAGGATGTGCATGCGTCAGAAATATATCAGTGATATTGAAGCCGTTGCCGCGGATCCACTTAAGCACGGGCTTATATGTCGTGAAGAATCCCGTATCTATGAGCATATCCCCCTGCTGTCCGCGGATTACGTAGACAGACGTCGGAGCGTCACCGGAGAACTCGGTGATGTACCTGATATCGCTTATGGGAGTGTCGTTGAAGCTCTGGTATTTCATTTCTTTAGAAAGTATAGCATGTAAAAAGGCTGACCATCGGCCAGCCTTGATTATCGTTTAAGTTCTCTGTCAGATCAGAGAGCAGCCTTAGCCTTCTCTACGAGAGCTGTGAAGCCCTTAGGATCTGTGATAGCGATATCGGAAAGAACCTTTCTGTCGAGCTCAACGCCGGACTTCTTGAGGCCATCCATGAATCTGGAGTAAGACATACCGTTGAGTCTTGCAGCAGCATTGATTCTTGTGATCCAAAGCTTTCTGAAGTCTCTCTTCTTCTGTCTTCTGTCTCTGTAAGCGTAGTTACCGGACTTGAGTACCTGCTGGTTAGCAACCTTGAAGAGCTTGCTCTTCTTACCAAAGTAACCCTTAGCCTGCTTCAAAATCTTCTTATGACGAGCTCTTGTTCTAATTCCTCTTTTAACTCTAGACATATGTTAATTCCTCCAATCAATTCCTATCACATATAAGGGATCATCTTGCGAATGACCTTGCGGTTCTGCTCAGATGCAAGAATGTTGTGTCTCAAGTGACGCATTCTCTTTGTAGGTCTCTTGCTGAGGATATGACGGCGGAAAGCCTGTGCTCTCAGAACCTTACCGGTACCTGTAACCTTAAATCTCTTCTTAGATGAACTGTGTGTCTTCTGCTTAGGCATTTAATATGTCCTCCTTGCCATTACTTATTCTTCTTTGGTACGACGAACATGACCATGTCACGTCCCTCAATCTTAGGCTGTTTGTCGATCTGACCGTACTCTTCGATACCCTCCATGAACTTCTCCATGACTGCGTATCCCTGCTGCTGATATGCCATCTCGCGGCCGCGGTATCTGATCTTAACCTTTACTCTGTCACCGTTCTTCAGAAATCTGATGACCATCTTCTGCTTAACTTCGATATCGTGAGTATCTGTAGTAAGCTTCATGCCGACTTCTTTAAGCTCAGTCTCTTTCTGCTTCTTCTTAGCTTCCTTCTCTCTCTTGCTCTGCTCGAAAAGGAACTTTCCGTAATCCATGATCCTGCATACAGGGTTATCAGGATTTGCCGAGATACATACGAGATCGAGATCTGCCTCTTCGGCTGCCTTCTGGGCTTCTTCGATAGGTACTACACCCACCATGTTGCCTTCAGCGTCGATAAGTCTTACCTTGCTGAACTTGATGTTGTCGTTCACCAACTGATTTCCGTTTGCTTTAGCGATGTGTAACACCTCCAATCATAAAAAAAGAACGGTCAAGCAGATTACCGTTCATTCCATACAGGCCCGAAAGCCTTGATATATGGACCTCTTCGCTGTTGCTTAAGGTGAGAACACGGCGTTCTGCTTTCTAATAGACTCAAGTATAATAATGATTCTCTCCCCGGTTGTCAAGTGTGGTAGAATCTTTGCGATATAAATAATAAAGGAGATCAGTTATGATTTCAACAAAGATAAAGGCCAAGCTTGCCGGCGGATCCGCCATCAGAAAGATGTTTGAAGAAGGAAACAGGCTCAAGAAGCTGTACGGAGAGGACAAGGTATTCGACTTCTCTATCGGTAACCCTGACCTCGAGCCTCCTAAGGAAGTCGCTGAGACTCTTAAAGAACTAGCCAATAATCCCACACCCGGCATGCACGGCTACATGAGCAATTCCGGCTATGAATCCACAAGAGCTGCAATCGCTAAGCAAAGATCTGAACAATCCGGTCTTGAGATTGGTGCTGACGCTGTCTGCATGACTGTCGGTGCCGCATGTGCCATGAATGACGTTCTCCATGCACTCCTCGATGACGGCGACGAAGTTATAGTACTCGCCCCCTTCTTCATGGAATACATTAACTATATCGAGAACCACAACGGTAAGGTCGTAATCGTTCAGACAGACGATAAGTTCATACCTGACTTCGATGCCATCAAGGCCGCTATCACACCTAAGACTAAGGCAATCATCGTTAACTCCCCTAACAACCCTTCAGGCGTTGTATACGGCGAGGATGTACTCATTAAGCTTAACGACCTTCTTAAAGCTCAGGATCATGTTATCCAGGTAATCTCCGATGAGCCTTATATCGATCTTGTTTACGACGGACTTACAGTTCCTTCCGCTCTGAAGTACATCGACAACCTTATCATCTGCTTCTCATGGAGTAAGTCTCTCTCCCTTCCCGGCGAGAGAATCGGATATACACTCGTATCTCCTAAGAATGCAGACTATGAGGATCTCACAGGTGCTATCGTTCTTTGCAACAGAATCCTCGGAAGCGTTAATGCTCCCGCTATCTGGCAGAAGGTCGTAGAAAAGGCTCTTAATGCGAAAGTTGATGTAGCTAACTACGAGAACAGAAGAAACCTTCTTTACTCCAACATCGTCGACGCAGGCTTCGAAGCCGTTAAGCCTAACGGAGCTCTCTATATCTTCATGAAGACACCTGAAGGTCTTACAGATGTACAATTCCAGGAAGTATGCGCGAAGTATAATCTCCTCCTCGTTCCCGGCGCTTCATTCAAGCGTGAGGGTTATATGAGACTTGCATTCTGCGTATCTGAGAGCACGATAAGAAACTCTCGCGAAGCATTCGCGAAGATTGCAGCAGAGTTGGGAATTAAGAAAGGCTGATTATAGTCTCTCGAGCACAGCGGCGGTCATGCCTTCCGTATCGGTAAGCGATACGCCTGCAGGATCGTCGTCCCTCTTAATATCAGGAGTCCTGAAGCCGTCCGCCAACGTCTGGCGTACGGCTTTTTCGATGCGGTCAGAAGCCGCAGTCTCGCCTAACGACCAGCGCAGGAGCATGGACGCAGACAGGATAGTAGCAAGCGGATTTGCCTTGCCTGTGCCTGCGATATCAGGAGCGGAGCCGTGAACAGGCTCGTACATACCGGGAGTTCCGGGAGCACCGAGAGATGCAGACGGAAGCATGCCGATGGAACCCGTGATCATGCCGGCCTCGTCCGAGAGGATGTCGCCGAACATGTTGGATGTGACTATAACGTCGAATGTGGACGGGCGGTTGATAAGCTGCATGGAACAGTTGTCCACGTAGAGGTAATCGAGAGTCACGTCGGGATATTCCGGCGCCAATTCTGAAGCAATCTCACGCCAAAGTCTCGAGGACTCGAGAACGTTAGCCTTATCTACGAGAGTCAGCTTCTTAGATCTTCCCTGCGCGTAACGGAAACCTTCCTTAAGGATGCGTGTGATCTCGGCTGTCGAATACTCTTCAGTATCGTAAGCCGTGAGACCCTTAACGGAGCCGTCAGAGAGAGTCTCGGAAGAATCCGCTCTGCCGTGCTTGCCGAAGTAAATGCCGCCCGTAAGCTCACGGACTATCAGTATATCCATAGTCTCGACGTTCTTAACGGGAGATGCAGCAGCAAGCTCCTTGAACATGAGTGCAGGACGAAGATTAGAATACAGTCCCAGTCCCGAACGAAGTCCCAGCAGAGCGCGCTCAGGTCTCTTGGAGGGCTCGACATTATCCCATTTCGGGCCGCCGACAGCGCCTAAGAGTACCGCGTCGGATGCACGGCATGTATCGAGCGTGGAATCAGGTAAAGGAATGCCGTACTTATCTATCGCGCATCCGCCTGCATCGCATGAAGTGAACTCATAAGTGAATCCCTCAAGTTCTCCGACTTTCTCTAATACGGCTACGGCAGCCTTCGTTACCTCGGGGCCTATACCGTCGCCTGCAACTACTGCAATCTTATACGTCTTCATATCAGACCTCCGACTTGGTCTTAGTGTAAGTAACGAGACCTCCCGCCTCGATTATCTTCTTGATGAACTCGGGGAAAGGCTTCGCCGTAAAGCTCTGCCCTGTCGTGATATCGCGGATCACGCCCGTATCGAAATCAGCCTCGACCTCATCGCCGTCATTGATGGCAGCGGAAGCTTCGGGGCACTCCATTATGGGAAGGCCTACGTTGATCGCGTTACGGTAGAATATCCTCGCGAAGCTGTCCGCGATAACAAGAGATATGCCGCTCGCCTTGATAGCTATCGGTGCATGCTCACGCGACGAACCGCAGCCGAAGTTGGAGCCACCAACCATGATGTCACCTGCACTCACGCGGGATACGAACGAGCTGTCGATGTCCTCCATGCAATGAGACGCGAGGTGTGCGGGATCAGCCGACGTTAAGTGTCTTGCGGGGATGATTACGTCAGTATCTACATCGTTTCCGTACTTGAATACTTTACCTATAACAGACATATTCTTTACCCCCTTCAGATCTCGTCGGGCGTCGCGACACGGCCCTTAACCGCAGATGCGACTGCAACCGGCACGCCGCTTAAGATTACTTCGGAATCGACGTGTCCCATACGGCCCACGAAGTTTCTGTTTGTAGTGGAAACACATCTCTCGCCTGCAGCGAGGATGCCCATGTGGCCTCCGAGGCACGGTCCGCACGTAGGTGTGGATATAACGCAGCCCGCGTCATCGAAAACCGCGAGCCAGCCCTCATCAAGCGCCTTACGGTAGACTCTCTGTGAACCGGGAATAACGATACATCTTACGCCGTCAGCAACCTTCTTACCCTTAAGAAGCTCTGCTGCAGTTCTTATGTCGTCTTCTCTTCCGTTGGTGCACGAACCGATAACGACCTGATCAATCTTCATGTCCTTAACGTCCTTCGCAGCCTTCGTGTTGGAAGGAAGATGAGGAAGCGCCACCGTTAGAGGAACGGATGCGAGATCAATCTCTATAACACTCTCGTAAGAAGCATCCGCGTCAGGCTCGTAAGCCGTGAACTCGCCTCTCGTGTATCTCTCGATATTAGTTGTAGCAATGTATTCGAGCGTAATGTCATCTACCGGGAAGATACCGTTCTTGGCACCGCACTCGATAGCCATGTTGGATATGGTGAGACGCTGATCCATAGGGATCTCCTTAACTCCGTCACCCGTGAACTCCAGTGACTTATAAAGAGCGCCGTCAACTCCGATCATGCCGATAAGATGAAGGATTATATCCTTGCCGGTTACGTAAGGACCGGGCTTGCCCGTGAGTACAACCTTGATAGCATCAGGAACCTTAAACCATGTAGAACCCGAAGCCATAGCGCATGCCAAGTCGGTAGAACCTACACCCGTCGCGAAAGCACCGAGCGCGCCGTAAGTACATGTATGTGAATCCGCGCCTATAATGGCGTCACCCGGAAGTATAAGACCGTTATCGGGAATGATTACGTGCTCTATACCCATGCCCTTCTGTCCGAGCTCGAAGTAGTTACTTATCTCATGCTCACGTGCGAAGCATCTCATGCACTTCGTAAGCTCAGCGGACTTGATATCTTTATTGGGAGTAAAGTGATCGGGAACGAGAATTACTTTATCTTTATCGAAGACATCCGCGACACCCATGCCCTCGAAAGTCTTGATCGCGGGCGGCGTGGTGACGTCGTTGCCGAGAACCTTGTCGAGCTTAGCCTCGATAAGATCGCCGGCGTGAACCTCTGAAAGCCCTGCATGTGCAGCAAGGATCTTCTGTGTCATAGTCATTCCCATAGATGACACCTCACTTTCATGAGTATACGTAAATTTTACTTGTAAAGAGCCTTAATTACCATAAGAAAACGCCCCTGCCATTGAAGTGAACCCCTGAAGTTGGACAAACTTCGGGGGTTTTAATATGAAACTAACATTTGAAGACAAGAAAGACATTTATAATTTGTACTGTCAGGGGTATGGATACAAACGTATCGCACGTATCTACCATGTAAATCGAACTACAATTCAGCGTATTTGCAGATTGGCATCAAGACACGGCTTAGAAGTTTTTCTGAAAGATTTTACCTACCATTCTGAAGAATTCAAACGTATTGCTATTGAGCGAGTTGTTTGTTCTCGAGAGTCTTTAGGCTCTGTTGCTATCGATTTAGGTTTGAGTGTTGGATTGCTGTGCAACTGGATTAAAGCCTATAGACAGAACGGGTATAATGTCATTACCAAGAAGAAAGGCAGGCCTTCAACCCGTGACAAAGAAAAAGAAGACGGTCGAAGAGCTGGAGAAGGAGAACGAACTCCTTCGCGAGCAGCTATTGAAGAAGACCGTAGAAGCCGAATACTTAAAAAAATTGTATGCCTTAACTCACGAGGAAGAAAAGAAGAAAAAGAACAATTGACT
>Ga0310786_10009901_pt1 | contig 12036 bp, 5 predicted proteins | sample AusTroGonzalo_MG_FD_203881 | JGI IMG/M metagenome (GOLD analysis project Ga0310786, IMG submission 203881) | Bovine rumen microbial communities from tropical cattle in Woodstock, Queensland, Australia - Gonzalo_03 (v2) (version 2) | ecosystem: Host-associated > Mammals > Digestive system >...
TAAGAAAGTTGAACCTATTGTGGTAGAGTGTCCACAAGGCACCAATCCACGTCTGCCTTGGCAAGTATGGGTGACCTACAGCGACGGTACAGGCGAGTGGCGTCAGACTCGTTGGTCGAATTCTACCCAACAGACCGAACAAATGGAGCAGACCTATCTTGTGGGACATCAATTCACGGTCGATGGGGTGATTACCGGTGATAACACGACCGAAAACGGCTATCCCATCACAGCGTCAGTGAAGGTGGTGAACAAGAAGTGGAATGCACCATTACGCCCTGTAGCTGAACCACTTCCACTTACGATGGTGGCTATTACGGGCGATAACCGTCTGACCTGGAATCGTAATCTTGATATTCGTGAGATACTCTCATGGGACATCACCCAACAACTCTATAACTATCGTGACACATACGGACTCTCCACAGAGGGCTATAAGGTGGCTGACGGTTGGGATTCGCCAACCACGAAACTGAAGGGTCACGGATCGGGACATTATATGTCTGCATTGGCATTTGCATATGCTTCGACATACGGTACCGCTGATGGGCGTCAGATTCGTGAGCGCATCGAACGGATGGTGAATGAGTTGCGTGAGTGCCAGGAGCGTACGTTTGTATGGAGCGATTCATTGGGCCGCTATTTCGAAGCTCGCGATTATGCCCCAGAACCGATTTTGAAAGAGATGAAGGGAACATGGGCTGCATTCAACGAATATAAGAAAGACTATAAGCATTACGGATATGGGTATCTGAATGCCATTCCTGCTGCACATCCTGCATTGATTGAGTGCTATCGTGCTTATCACAACGAAGAGTGGGTATGGGCACCTTATTATACTATACATAAGCAGCTTGCCGGACTCATTGATATTGCGAATGTGATGAACAGTATCACGACCCCGCTCAACGATGTACAACCTCGTCAGAATCAAGGGCGTCGTCTTACCAACAAGCAGATTGCCGAAAAGGCACTCCTGATAGCCAAGGATATGGGACTGTGGGTATGGAACCGTCTGCATTATCGCACATACGTAAGTACAGAAGGCGATAAAGCTCAGCGTCAGGCTCGTCCAGGCAACCGATATGAGATGTGGAACATGTATATCGCCGGTGAGGTGGGTGGTATGCAGGAATCGCTCGCGCGTCTGTCGGAGATGGTGACCGACCCAACAGAGAAAGCCCGTCTGCTCGAAGCTGCTAATTGTTTTGATTCGCCGGCATTCTATCAACCGCTGTCTACCAATATGGATGACATCCGTACCCGTCATGCCAACCAGCATATTCCGATGATTACGGGTGCGCTCCGTTCATATCGCGGCAACAACAATCCGTATTATTATCATATCGCCTACAATTTCTGGAACATGATTCAGGGTCGTTATGCCTATGCAATGGGCGGTGTGGGCAATGGTGAGATGTTCCGCCAGCCTTATTCCCAGATGCTGAGTATGAACACCAGTGTCAGTCGTGGATGGGGTAGAAACGGCGGTACCGTTCCCGATCCAAACATCAATGAGACCTGTTGTGCATATAACCTTGCGAAGTTGACAAAGGACCTCAACTGCTTTGACCCTGATGATGCACGCTATATGGACTATTACGAGCGTGTGCTCTACAATCAGATTATCGGTTCGCTCAACCCTGACCATTATTCATGTACCTATCAGTATGCGGTGGGTATGAACGCTCAGAAGCCGTTCGGTAACGAGACGCCACAATCAACCTGCTGTGGAGGTACAGGTGCCGAGAATCACGTAAAATATCAGGAGGCTGCTTACTTTGTCAACGAGGCTGCTATTTGGGTGGCCCTCTATATGCCTACCGTAGCTCAATGGGCACAGAAGGATGTAGTCATCGAGCAGGAGTGCTTGTGGCCGGCTGAATCTTCGAAGATCAAGATTAAGAAGGGTAATGCTACGTTTGCTATGAAACTGCGTGTGCCGTATTGGGCAACGAAAGGATTCAACGTGACACTCAACGGTAAGTCGCTCGGAAAGAAATATCAGCCTTGTTCCTATTTCGAGATTCCTGCTCGTCAGTGGAAAGAAGGTGATGTTGTCGAGGTAACGATGCCGTTCACCACACATATCAACTGGGGACCCGACAAGATGGAATTAGCTGCTACAACCTCCAATCCTCAGCAACCCTTCACTCCGATGTGGGTGGGTGCTGTGATGTACGGACCATTAGTCATGACCACTGAAGCAGTGAAAACATGGGACGATGCTGATTTCACACTCAGTTCTGACCTGAGTGAGTTGCAACCACAGCCCGTGCAGGCAGGTACAGGAAAAGATGCCAATCTGTATACCTTGAAACTCTCCCCATCGGAGAAGCAGGGAGAGGGACTTCTTTTCGTTCCCGATTATTACGAGACCCATCGCTCGACCCACTATCTGCGACTCAATGTGCTGGCAGATCAATCGAAGGGTGGCAAATCTGGATTGAAACTGTCAAAGGCTACCCTTGAATCAGCTATCAAGATTGCGAACGCACGTAAGACCGAACAAGAGAAGTGGAATGCCCTGACTGTGAAAGTTCCTGCACATGCACCTTGGGCACCTCATGGCTATGCGCGTCTCATGGAACAACTCGCGAATGCAGAGGCAGTATTAGCAAAGAGTGACGCGAGTCAGACCGAAATCAGTTCGGCTGCATCGCTCCTCAACATGGTCATCAACACCATGCGTCCAGGTAACCTTGCTGAGCCTGAAGACCTCACCGAACTGCAGAATCTTCTCACCGAGTGTAAGGACATCCGCGATAAAACTACTGAATTGCGTGAAGCCATCAGCTATGCTGATATGGTTGTTGGATATGTCAATGGAGGTAGTGGTACGAAAGATATGATTGTCAAAGCTCTCGACCGTCTGAAGACAGCAAAAGCCAATAACAAATAATAAATTTGCCTATGGGAATTGTCATGATTTTGCAACTGATTATTGTGTTGCTCGCGCTCTATGTAGGATCGCGCTATGGTAGTTTGGCACTTGGAGCCATATCCGGTATCGGTTTAGCCATTCTCGTGTTAGGTTTCGGCCTGAAGCCAGGAACCCCACCGACTGACGTTATTTACATCATCATCGCGGCAGTGACCTGTGCAGGTATCATGCAAGCATCTGGTGGTATGGATTGGTTGATACAGTTAGCAGAAAAGCTATTACGAAAGAACCCTGGAGCTATCACATTTTTGGCACCGCTCTGTACCTTTTTCCTGACGGTGTTTGTGGGAACAGGTCACGTAGTGTATACTCTTATGCCTATTATTTGCGACATTGCAATCAAGAAAGGTATACGTCCGGAACGTCCCTGCGGCGTGGCTTCCATCGCATCTCAGGTTGGTATCACTTGTTCACCTATAGCAGCTGCTGTCGTAGCGTTTGTGAGCATATCCAACACCAATGGTTTCAACATCTCTATCCCCGATGTGCTGATGATTTCCATTCCTTCCTGTCTTTGTGGACTGACAGCTGCGTCGTTCGCCAGTTATCGTCGTGGACTTGACCTCGATAAAGACCCTAAGTTCCAGGAGAGGCTAAAAGATCCTAAGCAATATGAATACATCTATGGTTCGAGTGCCACAACTTTGGACAAAAAGATTCCTCAGTCTGCCAAGAATGCCGTATTCATTTTTATCGGAGCATTGGTTGTTATCACTTTTTTCGCTCTTTTCCAGAACGCATTACCTTCATATGAGACCTTGCGTGCAGTTAAAGGAACAAACGACCTGTATATTGATGAGAACCTAACCATGACAGCCAGCCAATTGGTACAGGCAAAGGTACATGTGACAGGTGTTACTGAATGGTTTGATAAGCCATTGCAGATGAATGTGGTGATTCAGATTGTTATGATAAGTGCCGCTGCACTCATGATTATCTTCTGCAAGGCCAGCCCCAAAAAAGCCGTAGCAGGTCCTGTATGGCAGTCAGGTATGGTAGCAGTTGTCGCTATTTACGGCATTGCATGGTTGGCTGATACTTATTTCAGTAACTACTTACCGCAGATGCAAGAAGGACTGAAAGACATTGTGTCTCAGTATCCGTGGTCCATCGCCATTGTATTCTTTGTGGTGTCGGTATTGATCAATAGTCAGGGAGCTGTGGTTGTGGCGATGTTGCCTTTGGCTTATTCGCTGGGTATTGAAGGTCCTGTATTGCTAGGCGTACTTCCCTCTGTCTATGGGTACTTCTTCATTCCTAACTATCCTTCCGATATTGCAACAGTCAACTTCGACCGTTCGGGTACCACGGTGATTGGCAAATATCTGCTCAACCACTCGTTCATGATGCCTGGCCTTGTGAGTGTGATTGTAAGTACCCTTGTCGGATCCCTGCTTTCGTGGATTATTTATTAAATAATATAAGGTATATGAAAAGAATTTTGATGATGGCTTGCATGGCAAGCATGACACAATTGCCAATGATGGCAGACAATGATGTGCCAGAAGTAGTGAACAACGAACCCGAAGTAACAATCGAGTCGAGTGAATTTGAACCAGCAGGAACGCCTGGAGAAGGCTTCCTCACCTCTATTGTGAACCGTTCGTTAGAGAAGGCATTCGACCAACAGACAACTATTCCATTCTTACCCCTTCCTTATGGACGTAACCTGACAGATTTGGTAACTCCTCCTAAGCTTGGTGCTTATTTTATTAGTAAGTATGGCTATAGCGACCAAAAGGGCAAGCATGGAGGCGATGCATTCAGTCAGCGACTCATTCGTGCATATATTGATGGAACCATTCTGCTTGACTTCAAGTATCGCGTACAGGTACAGGTTAACAACTCATCGTTCCACATGAAGGACTACTTCGTTGAGTGGGCACATTGGAAGGAATTCGCAGTGAAGGTGGGTCAGTACAAGCGTGCGTTCTTGTTCGAGAATCCCTATAATCCATGGGACGTAGGCTTTGGCGACTATTCGCAGATAGTGAAGAAGTTGGCAGGTATGGGCGACTACAATGGTGAACCAGCAGCTACAGGTGGACGCGATCAGGGTATTCAAGTGCAAGGAGACCTCTTCCCCAGCAAGTCTGATGGTCATCGCTATCTGCACTATCAGTTCCAAATGATGAATGGTCAGGGCATCAATACCAGCGATGCGAATGGCAAGCGAGACTTCATCGGAACCCTTCAGGTGCAACCTGTGAAAGGTCTTACCTTTGGTATTTTCGGTTGGACAGGCAATTATACCTCTAATGGTGTGACCGTCGACCGCAATCGTTGGGCGGCAGCGGTGAAGTACGAGAACAAAGGATGGAGCGCTCGTGCCGAGTATGCCCATTCACAGGGACATAAGATAGCAGAGTATAATGCTGCTACCGATACATTCTCTGGTACAGGTCGTGCTGACGGATGGTATGCCACGATAGGTGTTCCCTGCACCGATTGGCTAAAGGTCTATGCCAAGTACGATGCCTATCGCGACCAGGCTACATGGGGTAGCAATCGTACCATGTATTCCGTCATCCCTAACTTCCAGATTCACAAAAACCTTATGCTACAAGTGCAGTACAATCACGTACACGATTGCACCTCAGCAGACCGCAACTATAATGAAATCTGGGCAGAAGCCTATGTGAGATTCTAAACTATACATTAACCCTTTAATCCTTTTTCCTTATGAAAAAATACTTAGCAGAAATGGTGGGCACAATGGTGCTCGTACTCCTCGGCTGCGGAACGGCCGTGAGTCTGAATTGTGGTGCAGACACTGCATCAGTAGTAGGAACAGCAATGGCCTTTGGTCTTGCAGTCGTAGCAATGGCATACACCATCGGTGGTACCAGTGGTTGTCACATCAACCCAGCCATCACTCTTGGTTGCCTCCTCTCAAAGCGCATCAGCGGTAAGGATGCCGTGATGTACATCATTTTCCAAATCATTGGCGCTTTCATTGGTTCTGCCATCCTCTATGCGCTCGTAGCTACCAGCCCAGAAGCAGCACAAGGAACCACGACCGGTGCTAATGCATGTCAGGCAGGCGTGAGCCAGGTTACAGGTCTCATTGCCGAAATTGTTCTCACCTGCATCTTCGTTCTCGTAGTCCTCGGTACTACTGATGAGAAGAAGGGAGCCGGCAACTTTGCTGGACTGGCTATCGGCCTCTCACTCATCCTCATCCACCTCGTAGGTATCCACTACACAGGTACATCAGTGAACCCTGCACGTTCCATTGCACCTGCAGTATTCCAGGGAGGACAAGCTATCAGTGACCTCTGGATCTTCATCGTTGGCCCATTCGTAGGAGCTGCTTTCGCAGCAGGCATCTGGAAAGCGATAGGGGAGAAGTAGTGTAAGGAAGATTTACCAATCAATAGAGAGAGACGCATCATCTGCGTCTCTTTTCTGTTTTTTCCCAATTTTCTTTTGGCCGTTTCATAGAAATATAGTATATTTGCACCATAATTATTACTATTTGCTATTAAATAATCAAATCGTTATGAACAATCTAAGGAGGAACGCTATTGCATTTGTGGCTGTGGTGCTGTTTGTATTAACGGCAGGGGTGAAGGCCCAAGATGATTTTGCATCTCAACAGAAGACGTATCTGGCTAAGTGGGCAACATACACCACGATAGCTAACCAAGCGAAGAATCATGCTGATTTCGATGCTGTGATGGCGACGGCTAAGGCATCGACTACAGTTGAGGAATTGGAGAACAACGATGGGTTGGTATGGACAGCACTGAAACAACTGCTCACTACAGGTACAACGGCATCTGGTCAGTTCGACCTTACGGCCTTAATTGATAACAGCACGGAGGTGAAGGAATTTGCCAACACGAAGACGGCCAATGTGGTACACACCCTCAAGGACTTGCCGGCTGGTTTGTACACCATGAAGGTGCAGGCATTCAACCGTCCAACTGACTACCTGACTGCCAATGTGCAGTATGAGACTGGTCGTGTCTACCAGAAGACGAATATGTATTTCGGCACGGAGGTGCAGGCAGTAAAACATATCAACGACGATGCACGCTTTGTTCCTCTTCGCTCAGGTACATGGCAACAAGGTGCTAATCAGCGAGTCATTCCAAGTAATCTATATGGTGCAAAGGCTGCATTTGATGCTGGTCTGTATTGGAACGTGATGCGTGTAACACTCGATGCTGATGCTGATGTGAAGATGGGTGTTCGCATTGTTTCTGCATCTGATAACAACTGGATGGTATGTGGTAAGTTCCACCTTTATTATGGTGCTTCAAAGGTGCAGCTATCGTTACAGCAATCACGAAAGTTTTCGTTAACAGAAGATACATACGCTGATGTGACGACCGACATTAGTGTGGCAGCAGGCGACTGGACACCATTGTGTCTACCTTTCGACATGACGCCCGAACAGGTATCAGCAACTTTCAAGCAAGTATGTGTGTTGGGAGGCATCACTCTCAACTCTTCACTCTCAACTCTTCACTCTTCACGCTTAGAGGGGGCTCTGGTAGGGCAGTTAGTTCCCGTTAGTGAAATGCATGCGGGCTATCCATATTATGTGATGGTTGACAAAGCAACGACCGTCAAAACTGATGAGGTGCTTGTACGTGCAGTTCGTCCCGATAGCATTCCTGCCCTTTGGGACGGTGCCTATATAGTAGGACAGTATATGACAAAAGGCTATGGCGCCACACTCTATCTTGCACCAGATCTGAAATCAATGGTCAGCACATTAAGTTGGGATGTTGCTGACTATCAAAACATGCAATTCTCGACCAACCTGGAGAATGCTGCTGCTCGTAAGTTCCTCACAGAGGTAACTTATACAGAGGCATCGCCATCAGTCGTCAGCAATTATTTCATCACACCTCCTATACGTCGTGACCAGCCTAAACCAGTAGTCATCCCCGTACCTCTCCCCACTGAGGGGACCTCAGCTTTGACGCTGACACTTGCTACCAACAGCGACTATACTGATGCTACAACTGCAACCTATCCAGCAGGAACGACACTGTGTGAGGTACAGAATCTTGTTCCTGCGCGCGATTATTATTATAAGGTGGAAGCCGATGGGGCCGTATTAACGAAAGGACAGTTCCACACTGACGGAATGCTCCGCATGATTCAAGCAAGTTCTATCAGTAATGTGCGTGACTTGGGAGGATGGACCAACTGCGATGGCAACCGCATTCGCTACGAGAAGATATATCGTGGTAGTGAGATGAATGTAGGTCAGGTGATTAATGCCAACGACAAGAAAAAGATTCTGGCTTTGGGTATCAAGGCTGAAATCGATCTGCGCAACAGCGGTAACACGGGTGGTAATACTACCACGTCTGCACTAGGTGGAATTCAGTTCCATTTTGCCGACCTCAGCCGATGGAGCGATAACACTTTGCAGCTCGATGTTACGAAATGGAGTAATATCTTCAAGTTCCTGGTGAAGAACGTCAATGCCGGTAACCCTCTCTATTTCCATTGTCAGGTGGGTGCCGACCGTACAGGGTGTTTGGCACAACTGATTGAAGGTGTGCTTGGCCTTTCTCGCGATCAGATGTATCACGACTATGAGCTGACCTCTTTCTCACAAGCTGGCGAACGCCGCAAGGTGAAGGTTGATCCTGCTATCAACTACATTCTCCAGAATTCTAAGGGCAGCACCATGCAGATGCATTATTTCAACTACCTGAACCAGAAGCTGAGTATCCCTGCCACAGACTTGCGCGACTTCATCAATAATATGATTGATGGAGAGAGTAGCATCTTGAATCTACCGCTTCAGTTCGATATGAAGGATGGCTCCTATTTTGAGAACCTCTCTGATATCTATGCATTGTGTAAGGTCGGTTCAACATTCGCTACCAATGCAAAGGCCACACTCCGAGAAAAGGACGGAACGGAGGAGCCCGTCACTATGAAGATGGAAGGCCTAATGATTACTTTCGCCAATATGACACTGACACCGGGCTCTCAGTACACGCTGACCATTCCCGCAGGTGCAGTCCTCTCCCCCTTGGGGGAGCCGGAGGGGGCTGTTTCGCTGACATTCCGGACGCCTGATTCATTTGCTCAGCAAGGTTATCTCTACGCTCCTGCATTAGGTAAATTCATCGGTCGTGGTGCCAACTTTGGTTGCCGCATCATTACCGATAACATGGGGCTTCCTGTCAATATCGCCACCGATTCAGATGGCGACTGCATTATCAGTTTCCTCGACAATGGTCTCTATGTCTCTCATGATGGTTATGGCGACCGTGCTTCGACAGCAGACAACCTGAAATGGACGATTGAAGAGAAAGGCGAAGGATTCGTCCTCCGTTCAAAGCCCTCCCCCTCGGGGGAGCCGGAGAGGGGCTACATGTCGGCCAATAATGGTTTCTTTACTGCGAATGTATCCTCAGCATCGAGTGCTACTGTATTCGTAATGAAGACCGCACCCGAACAACGCCAACTCGTGCAGCAGGCACAGCTTGCCAATGTTCTTGAAGCTACAGGAAAGGTGAATATCAATGTAACGACGATAGAAGAGTTGCAGGCAGCACTTGCCGACATTCCTACCAAGAACTATACTTCGAAGATAAAGAACCCAACATCGGGCAGCACCAGTTCATGGATATTGACTGAGCCAACCGATGCAAAGACTGCCAGTGCACAGGCATACAATGTAGGTGACTATGGAGGTGAGCTATTTTGCAAGCATGGTTATGTAAGTCAGAGTGTCAGCGTAGACAAGCCCGGACTCTATAAGCTTACGGCAACCATCCTCATACGTCAAGGCAGCAGTTCCAACTGCTACAAGTGGGGTAGGGAAGGCTATGCCCTCTCTAACGCTTATCTGTCAGTCAACGATCAGTACTGGACGATGATTCCCGACTGGTATTCTGCCGCAACCAGCTTGTCCTATCCTGACAATTCCAGTCAAGCCAAGAGCCTGATGGGTAACGGCAAGTATAAAGTTGAACTCTATGCATACGTTGATAACAGCAAGAAACTGAACATCCGTATCTATCAGCCCGCCTATACGACGTTCGTATGGTGTGTATTCAACAACTTCACCCTCACTCGCATTGAGACCGATAGCGAGGGTGGGGAAGAGCCAACTAACGACTACACAGGTCCAGGCTACTCTAACCTCGAAGCTGGTCTGTTCCGTCATTGGGACGATGCTGTCAATCCGACGAAGAGCGAAGCAGTAGCGTGTGAGTACCATATCGACGAACCTGCCATCACTCCTTATGGTGATGCCAACCTTACGTATCTCAACTTTGCCGACCTGTCCGACTACGACAAACTGATTGTGGTTGTTACATCCGACAATCCTCGTATCTATTTCAATAAGGTCGATGGAGGTAAGTACAATGCTAACGATGAGGCCGCATCAGGACGTATCGAGATTACCCCTGCAGGCGGATGGGCACAACGCTATTTCACAGTGGAAAACGATGTGTGGACCATAGACCTTGCCGCCATCGTACGCGATAAAGGCTATGCCCGACTCAATGGTATCAAAGGCCCGACCTACGACACCACCGTTACCGTCAGCCACATGGTGCTCTTTAAAGACACGGGAACAGAAGTCGAGGACGTAAGAAGTAAGAGCGAAGGGGTAAGAAATAATGTTCACGACCTACAAGGTCGCCGCATCAACTCTCAACCTGGTAAAGGTCTATACATCGTTGATGGAAAGAAGATCTTGGTAAAGTAACCATATAGAAATAGGGGAGCGACTGCTCCCCTATTAGTTTACTGTTTACCGCTTACGGCTTACAGTATGTAGTTTTTAGCACTGTGCGAGTTTGCCGTCTGAACCGAGTACGTTCACAATCTTGTGGATGTACATCTTCTTCATGTTCTCACGAGCTGGCTTGAGATACTGGCGAGGATCAAAGTCTCCAGGATGCTCTGCGAGGTGCTTGCGGATAGCAGCAGTCATAGCGAGACGAGAGTCAGAGTCGATGTTGATCTTGCATACAGCACTCTTTGCAGCCTTACGCAACTGCTCCTCAGGAATACCGATAGCAGCTTCGAGCTTGCCACCATACTGGTTGATGGTGTTTACTTCGTCCATAGGAACTGAAGATGATCCGTGGAGTACGATTGGGAATCCTGGGAGTTTCTTCTCGATCTCAGCGAGGATGTCGAATGCCAATGGTGGTGGAACAAGTACACCATTCACGAGTGTGCACTGCTCAGGAGTGAACTTGTGTGCACCGTGACTGGTTCCGATTGAGATTGCGAGTGAGTCACAACCTGTGCGAGTAGCAAAATCGATTACCTCTTCAGGCTTTGTATAGTGGCTCTCAGCTGCACTTACTTCGTCCTCAACACCTGCGAGTACACCAAGTTCAGCCTCTACGGTTACATCATACTGATGTGCATAGTCTACAACCTTCTTTGCGAGAGCTATGTTCTCTTCGTATGGGAGGTGTGAACCGTCGATCATCACAGATGAGAAGCCCATGTCGATACAGTCCTTGCAGAGTTCGAAGCTATCACCGTGGTCGAGGTGAAGCACGATTTCAGGATGCTCACAACCGAGTTCCTTTGCATATGCTACTGCACCTTCAGCCATGAAGCGGAGGATGCTGGCGTTTGCATAGTTGCGTGCACCTTTTGATACCTGCATGATAACTGGTGACTTGGTTTCAACTGCAGCCATCACGATGGCCTGCATCTGTTCCATTGTGTTGAAGTTGAATGCAGGAATTGCATAGCCGCCTGCAACGGCTCTCTTAAACATCTCGCGCGTATTTACGAGACCAAGATCTTTGTAATTAACCATACTTTTGTTTATTTGTTTAGAAGTGTGATAGTTTACTTGTTTAAGCTACAAAAATGAGGGGAATCCTCAAATCGGCTGCAAAGTTACGAAATAATTCATAATTCATAATGCATAATTCATAATTATTTTATAATTTTGCGCCATAAAAATGTTTAATGCTTAACAAATAAAAGTTTTTTTCAGTTTTTGCAAACTGGAGAAGACAAGACGAAACTCATGAAGAAGATAGTAAAGACGATTGCGATGATGGCAGTCGGAGGAATGATGTTGGTGGCATGCCAGACGTCTACATCAGTAGATTGCTGCCCGAAGAAGG
>Ga0310786_10009903_pt1 | contig 12034 bp, 11 predicted proteins | sample AusTroGonzalo_MG_FD_203881 | JGI IMG/M metagenome (GOLD analysis project Ga0310786, IMG submission 203881) | Bovine rumen microbial communities from tropical cattle in Woodstock, Queensland, Australia - Gonzalo_03 (v2) (version 2) | ecosystem: Host-associated > Mammals > Digestive system >...
GTTCAATTTCTTGTAGTAGCCGCTTCTGATCGCGAGCTGGATATAGCCCTTATAGCCGATCTGAAACTGCGCGACGCCGCCATACGGGACAATGTAATACTGCCCGATCTGCGGTGACGGAGAGAGCTGCAGGCTTTCCCCGGTGAGGGCGGCGGACAAGATCGAGATATGACTGCAGTTTTGGAGCTGCGGGTTCTGCGATACTGCGCTGATGATCGCCGTCGTAAAACGTTGAGCGTCCTTTCCGATGCTTCTCTGAATGAGAGCCTTGACATTCGGCGCCGCCATAAAGACGGAGAACGTCTGCCTCTCGTTTGTTTGTTTGGGTGCTAAACTGTTTTGTGCCATAATATTTACCTCCTTAAATGGCTTTATAGACGATATGATGGGTTTGCAAGTATTCCTTGAGACCTTTGAGCTCTTCGACCGTACCAGTCACTTCAAAGCGCACAGTCATTCCGGGCGCGGAGTAAATCGGGGTCGATGAATTGCACTCGGACGCCTCCGAGGACGCTTGCAAGCCGTCTTCCTGCGGTTTTTGGTCGTCCGTCGGGTTCTGCGCCGCCGCCACTTCCGCCTGCGCCTTCTGATAGGCTTCTACGCGAGCGCGGTCTTGCTTGAGCCTTTCGTTCTCCATAAGTGCCGACGCGAGGTCAAGCGTGCGGAAGAAGAAAGCCTTGAGCGCCGTCTCGTCCGGGGAGTGTAATGCCTCGATCGTGACGAGCGAGTTGCGGATGGTGTCGATTTTTGCCTTGAGCTCTTCCGTCACCTTCTTCATCGTGACCGTTGCGTTCAGCCACTTCTGATCGAAGATCCTGTCGAGCGGGACGAACTCTTTGAAGTCGCCGATCACTTCGTCATAGAAAGCCGTGATCTCTTCCAGCTTCGCCTCGCGCTTCCTGGTCTCGTAGTCGTTGATCTGACGCGCGAAGTTTTCATTCACGCCTTTTACTTCGAGGATCACACGGTCCACTTCGCCCTTGAACTTCTCGAGGGGCGCCGTGTATTCCTTGCCGATGCGGATCCGTTCGCTGTTGAGCGCGTCGCAGAACTTCGAGAGCTTTGCGCGGATCGCCTTTGCCTGCGAGATCTCGTCGTCGCCGAAGGTGATGCCTTCATACGCCGCGAGCTGCGACCTCACAAGCGCGAGCAGTTGCTCGCCGTTCCAGTCGATAGACTTCGGGATCAAGTCCTCGATGGGGTTTGTCAGTTTGAGTGCCATTTCTTCCATAGTTTTTTCCTCCTTTATATTCTTGGTAGGACTAACGGCGGGCGCTCCCTGCGCTCAACGTAGCCCCAAAACTCTTTCACTTTTGCCGCGAGATATTCCATATCGCGCACGACGTTCCTGCGGTCAAAGCGGTATTCCCGCGTGACCTTCTCCATAGTTCCATCCGCGAAGTATCTTTTGATCTGCGCGTCACATACGGCGAAGTCGAAGCCCGTGACGTTTAGCTGATGAATGATCTGCGCGTAATAGTAGTCCGGTATCTGCCCCTGCCACTTCTTGAAAGCCGCCGCCGAGCGCGCCACTGCCGACTTGACCTCGATCTCTCCGAGGAGGGTGCATTCCTTCGCTTCCGCGTCCAACGAGGCGAACATACACCCGCGGCGATATACGACCGTTTTATCCGTCCATACTTCCATCTCGGGGTGGTCAAGCGCGAACAGCTTGACGAGGTGCTCTTCCGCTTCTTTTCCGTAGTTGACGAGCGGATCGTCCGAGAGATCCGCGGGCGCTCGGAGCCCGACCTTCTCTTCCCACAGCTCGACGTTCGACTTGAACGGCGATATCCCGAGGACGGCGGCGGCGTCGGATCCTCCGATGCCCGTGCGCCTCATCTTGAGCCACTCGGGAGAGTTGTGCTGTATCTTCAACCTCTCAAGCTTTTCCATCGAGCAGGTCTCCGTACTTCTTCCGCATCTCTTTGATCGTGTCGTCGAACGGCTTGAGCGACAGCGTCGTAAACGCTTCCCCGAGCCACGGTCTCTTGTGAAGTTCTGCCCCTACCGTGAGCACCATCGCCGCGTATGCGAATTGACTTGCGTCCGGTTGCGGCACTCCCTTCTTCGTGAGCTCGTCCTGCAGCTCTTTGAAATACGCCGAGACGTGGAAGCGCTTTTCCTTTTCTTCAATGTGTTTACTTATGTCTATCATTGATCTTTTCCTCCGTTTCTTTGAGATAGGGCTCCAGCCACTCGCCGAAAGTCCCGTACCCGAGTTCCTTGATCCAGCCCGACAGCACCTCCCTGTACTTCTCGGGGATCATAATGCAAAGGTTATAGCCTCGCGTGGTCCCGTCGGTGTGGCGCTTCGTCTTGCCTTTCAGCGGCGGCACCAGCGTCACCTCGTCGCGGTCGTATATCTCGAGCGCGTCCACGGCGAGCACTTCGCATATCTTATTGAGCGTCGCGGGGATCGGCAGCACGCGGTAGTTTAAGATGCGGGAGATATTGCCCGCGTCCATCCCGACCTTCGCGCCGAGCTCCTTCGCCATCATTCCTTTTTCTTCGATAATCTCTTTTAATCTCATCGTTCCCTTCCTCCTCGTTTCGATTAAAAAAACCGCCTAATGTCTAACCCGAGGACGTGGCAGTAGTCCTCGATCGTTATCTTCGCCGGGAGATCCAGCTTGTCGCGTCCTTCTTGCTTGAGCTGATACTTCCAAGCCTTCAGCAGTTCGTACGCCTTCGCCTCTTTCACTCCGAGCCGCGCCTTTACCTCTTCGACGCCGATAAAGTCTTGGTTCATAATGCGCCACCCCAATCTTGCCGCAGATACACGTCGTACGATCCGCAGCCGAGATCGAACACAGTCACGACGAACGGGTGCTCGTCGCTCTCCTTGTAGCCGGAGCCGTCGAGCTTCGTGTACTCTACGCGGAATGATGCTTTGAGAGCTTTTGCGTCCTGCCCCGTGCCTTCCATAAACGAGACGGAGCGAATGGCGCAGTCTTTCTTGTTTTTCATAAAGGCGTCTATTGCCTTTTTCATTGCAGTTCCGAGTTTCATATCCCCTTCTTATCCTCCGAATTGTTGATTGTCAATCTACATAGTTGACAAAAAAAATGGCGAAGACTTCCGACGCGGACAGCTTCAAGATGCGTCCGACTTCTTCGATCTCCGTCGCTGTGAACTCTACTTTATTATGGATTTTATTGAATAAACCCGTTCTCGAGAGTCCGATCTGCTTCGATAAAGCGTCAAGGGTGATCCCCATTTCCTTCATCTTGCCCTGTAATCTTTTTGTACTAATCACGATACCACCTCCTCGGTTGTTGATTTTTAATCTACACACATTCTAAACCAGCCGAATGTTGATTGTCAAGCCCTTTTTTCAATTTTTTTTGCATTTTTTTCAAAAATTGTTGATTATGGCGGACTATAGTGTTATACTATATATGGAGGTAAAAACTATGAAAAATCTTTCGGACTTCGGCGCGCGCGTTAAAAAAAGAAGGATAGAGCTCGGGATCACTCAAACGGAGCTCGCAAAGCGCGCGGGATATACTTCGCGCTCGACGATAAACAAGATTGAGCTCGGCTTGATAGACGTGCCTCAATCAAAGATCGTCGCCATCGCCCGCGCCCTTATGATAGACCCGACGGCGCTCGTCGGTTGGGAGTCCCCTGCTCCGGAGATGTCCTTTGCAAACATTCTCCCGATCGCGAGACAAAGGATCCCGCTCTTCGGTCGCGTTGCCTGCGGGGAGCCGATCTTCGCATCCGAGGATCGCGAAAGCTACGTCGAAGCGGGCACAGCCGTAAAAGCGGACTTTTGCCTTCAATGTCAAGGCGATAGCATGATAGGCGCTCGGATCCTCGACGGAGATATCGTCTTCATACAAAGACAAGATATGGTCGAAAACGGTCAGATCGCCGCCGTCATCATCAGGGAAGCCGCGACTTTGAAGCGCGTCTTCTACTACCCCGAGAAGGGAAAGCTCGTGTTGCAAGCCGAAAACCCGAAGTATGAGCCGCTCGTCTACGTTGGAGACGAGCTCAACGAGATCCGCATAATCGGAAAAGCCGTCGCCTTCCAAAGCGACGTGAAATAGGAGGTGCACCAGTGAAAAGAGTATTTATACTTTCTATCGTTTTTGTTTTACTCCTCTGCCTGTTCGTCGCCGTCGCCTGTAGCGAGAAAGAAGAAGAGGCGGCGGATCCCGCCAAATACACCGTGACCGTCATCATAGAAAACCCTATCTCCGATATCAAGAAGACATACGAGGTCACGGAAGGAGAGACCCTCGCTTCGCACTTGAACGACAAACAAAAGGGATATTCTTATTATACGAGCCGCACCGGGGCGATCGAGTGGAACATTTACAAGGACGAAATCACCTGCGATATGACTCTCTACGCAAAAAGCTGATATGGGAAGCAAAGAGAAGCAGTATTGGAAGTTTGTCGTCGGAGTCCTTTTGAGCTTCGCGGAGATCGCGATCATCACTCTCGCCGTCACGCTGACACGACGATACACCGCCCATTGGTGGAGCACCCTCATCGCAGTAGGCTTTTCTTTTGTCGCTCTCTTCTTGGGAATTGTCATTTATTCGCTATTCGAGGGATATACGAAAGCAAAAAAGTAATATGGAAAAATATTATATAACTTCGACAAAGTTCTCCTTGCGAGAAAGAAAGCTGAAAGGCTCCGGCAAGGTAGTTTATGACGTTATCTTCCGCGTGTACGATGCGGGTATGCGACCGAGGCAGAAGGTTCTCTCGGGATATACCTCCAAAACGCTTGCAAGCCGTGCTCACGCCGATTTTATCGCGTCCTCTTGTGATCTCCTCACCGAGAAGCCCGAGCCCGCAAAAGAGGTCGTGACGATCGGGAAGCTCTACCCGTCATATCTCGCCTTTATATCATCGACTCAAAAAGAGTCGTCGCAATATGCGCTCCGCTCCGCCTTTACAAATCATATCCTCCCCACCTTCAAGGATCGCGACGTGCAGTCCATCGAAAAGGGCGACCTCTATCGGTGGCAGGACGAGCTGATCTCCTTCCGAAAGAAGAACGGGGAGCCGTTCTCATACGCGCACGTCAAGACGGTCCGCAACTTTTTCAATGCCTTCCTCAACTGGGTGGAAACGCGCTACGATATCAAAAACCCGTTGAAAAACGTGCCTTTCCCGAAGGCATACACGAGCCGAGCGCGAGCGAAAAAAGATTATACGATATGGGAGGTAGAGGACTTTGACAAGTTCATCGGCGTCGTGGAGGATCCTATGTATCACGCCCTCTTCACCCTGCTCTTTTGGTGTGGCTGCCGAATGGGCGAGGCGTTCTCTCTCACCCGCGCGGACTACAACGGCGAGACTCTCCGCATAAACAAGACAGTCAGCAAGAAGACGCTCGACGGATCCTCGTACAAGGTAACGCAGACCAAGGCGCGCCGCGATAACACGCTCCCGGTCGCGCGCCGTTTGAAAGACGAGCTCGATGCCTACGTCCAAACCGTCAAGAGCGGAGACTTCCTTTTCGGCGGAGACCGCCCCCTTCCCGACACGAGCGTCCGCCGTGCCTTCTACAAATACCAAGAGGCGGCGGGTGTGCCACACGTCAAGATCCACGAGCTGCGGCATAGCTTCGTCTCAATGTGCATCCATCACGGCGCGAATTATATGGTCGTCGCCGAATTGATCGGAGACACCCCCGAGCAAGTGCTCCAAACGTACGGGCATTTTTGGCAATCGGACAAGGCGAAGATAGTTTCGCTTTTATAGTGAAACGTGACAATTTTGTGACAACGACTCCGAAAACCACTCTATATTGTGTTTGATATCATAATATCACCACTATATTTTGTGTGACGGAAACTCCCTAACTCTCCGCCAATAGCAAAAAGCCGCCTAAAATGGCGGTTTTTTGTTGTATTTTGATATATTTTTATGCTTATTTATGCCTATTTGCACCTATTTTGTGACAACGAATGTGACAACGGCGATCAAGACAGACCGCAGTATGCAAGGAAGGCTTTTTGTTGAGCCTTCGAGAGCCCGATCCTGCGGATATAACTCTTAATGAGTCCCGCATAATCATCTACGGAGTAACCGAGGTATGCGAGGATCAACGCCTTCTCCGCGCGGGTGAGCGAGAGCTTGTTCAGCAGCTTCATCACCTCTGCCTTCTTCGTCCCTGCGATCGTGTTGCCCTTCTTGTCGACCTTCCCTTCGACGGCAGAGCAAGCCGCGATCGACATAGCGAACTTGCTGACGGGCATCGTCTCGGCGAAGAGCCTCTTCTTCGAGTTGCTCTCCTCGCCCACGGTCTCGCAGACAGCGCTTTCGTAGTAATAGTCGTAGATCCATTTGATAGACTTCGCCTGTACCTCTTCCGAGAGCTTGTTGAAATAGGACGCCTTTATCAAGTTTTCGACTTCCTTATTCGCGCCGCTGTAAGTGTCTTTGAAAGCCTTTTGACTCTTCTCGGAGAGCTTTATCGTCTCGCCTTCGTAGGTGATGCCGTCACGGACCGTCTTCGGGAGGACGGCATAGCCTTTCCCGTAAAGCTCGCGGAGCTTCTTATTCACGAGCGGTGACGTGGACGTCATACCGTCGTCCTTCATCATAAGACCGACGATTGTCGACGCCTTGCTCTCGTCGCCTTCCTCGATCGCCTTCTTCAGATCCTTCGTGTAGCTCTGCGCATAGAAGAGAGAGTTCCACTCGTACGCCTTGCTCTCGTCGAAGCGATTGACGACGCCATACGCAAGGTTGTAGAGGTTCCTCGTCGGGAGACCGAGTACCTGTCCGACGGAGAAGATAAAGTCGCGCATCGGACGCGCAAACTCTCTCGCTTCGTGCGGATCCTCGTCTCCAACCTTTGAGAGCATCTCAACGAGCCCCTTCACACCCTGCGCCAAGTCGTTGATGCTGGAGGTGACCGCCTCTTCCGTCTCGAAGCCGCTGGCGATATTGTAGACTTCCTTCATGAGCGGGACAACGCCGACGGAGGTCGAGATAAAATCTCTGAAGGTGTCCTCAAGGACGCTGATCTCGTTTCCTTCCTTGTCCTTCCGATCCTTGTTGAGCGCAAACTTTATGGCTTGCCCCATAAGGACGTAGATTATATTCGCGACAGTGATCGCCGTGACTGACTTTGCGACGCCGCTCCTTGCCGCGCGCATCTCCTCTTTCGTCACATTCTCGTGCAAGACGTTCTTCTTGTATTTGAGAGCGCGGACGCGACCGATCGACTCGATCAAGCGCGACCACTGCTTGAGAGGAACGGAGAAGAACATAGAAAAGCTCTTTGCGATCTGATTGGTGCTTCTCTGCATCGCAGAGCGCTCCGTCTCCGTGTAGTTCGGTTGCGTAAGGCGCCCGACTTCCTCGAGCAGTTTTCCCGCCTCTTCCATATTCGCCTCGGTGCCGAACTTGTACGAAGCGTCGCCCTTGTGCCGCGACTCCACCTCGCATTGGCACGCATTCCATATCAAGCCGATCGTCAGACGGTCCATAAGTTGGATAGGCTTCGTGAACACGTCGCCGACGGCTCCGATCTTCTCAAGGTTGCCCTCTGCGAGGACGACACCGTGCTCTGCGTTTCTCACGCGCGCCCACGCGCAATATTTATCCATATTTTGCAAGCTGGCAACATGACCGAAAGCACGGATCATTGACTTTGCGGACAATTCGCAGAACGCCGTCGGGAACGATGCCGCCTGCGAGAAGATGACTTTGATATTCGCGCCGAGCTGGAACTTCGCAAAGTTGCTTCTGATCGTGTTGACGAAACGATCCGCGGCGCTGCTTGTCTTCCCCATACCCTGCACGTCAGCGAGCCACTTAACGAAGTAATCGTGAAACCCGCTCCACACCTTTTCGTTCACCGTGTTGCGGATAGACTCGACCTTGCCTTTTACCTGCGATACGTTACAGTTATAGACCCTTTGGATATTCTTGATAGGAATGAGAAGTCCCGCGTACTGTCCGATCTGCTTCGCGTGCTTCTCCACGACCGAGAGTATCGGCTGAACGTCAAGGCGTAAGTCGTTTTGCACCCTCGCCTTCGTCACGCCCATATTTTGGATAGAGGCGTTTGATATAGCAAGCATCCAGTTTTGGTCAATGCTTGATGCACGATCCCCAGCGTAGCGTACGATCGGGAAGTAATCGCTTTTCCCGGTCTGCACGTTCGAGCTGCCGTGATCCGCGATATCCGTCTCGCGCATATATGCTCCCGATGCGTCAAAGAACTCTCGGAGAGTCTTTGTGAACTCCATATCCGCCTCGGAAAGTGAGCTTGCAAGCGCTTTTATGTCGGCGTCGGTCAACGTGCCGCAGTCTACCCAATATCCTTTCTCATTGCGATATCCCCATCCGCCTTTTTGCAAGCCGCCGATGGAGTGCTTTTGCTTGGAAAGCATATAGAGCGATATAGCCGTTTGAACGCTGACTTCGTGCCCGGCGACTGTGATCTTGTCCTTCGCGAGCCTCTTTTTGTAATTCTTGTGCTCGCGCATAAACTCGTCGATCTTCGTAATGAGCTCAAGGCGTATAGCGCGTGACCGCGTCTCTCCGTCCGCTACGTCTCGGAAAGCCTCCATAAAGGCGCCGCCTTCCTCATATCCGAACATAGAGAGGAACACGGCGCGGGGCTCCGACGTGTTGTACTGGAACTTCTTTATGAGCTCCGCCACGACGTTGTGACTGTGCATCGCAGAGTATTTGTCGGCGACGGTGTTTGCTTCGCGCGACACCTCCGAAAGAGTGACTTGCTGACCGCGCAAGGAGATTTTATCGTAATTCTTGAGCAACCACTCGGCGCGCTGCAAGATCATCTCCGCGCACTCAACCTCTTCAAGAGAAAGCGCGGTCTTCTCGTCCACCCTGCTCTTTATATACTCTATAGCGGCAAGGACATCCTTGTTGAGGTAGCCACAAAAGCCATTGCTCGCGAGAAGCTCCTGCGCCGCCGCCCCGTCCAAGTCTCCGTTGAGGAGCCTATTGTCGAGATTGTACCACTCGGCAAAGGCGGCTATGACTTTGCGCGTGCCTTGTTTGCGGATATCGCTACGCCATTTTATCTTCGAGAGCTGCGTGATCGCCTTCGTAAATGCAGGATCCGACAAAAGGGAGCTCTTGTGATGCTGTTTGACGTAGTCGGGCTTGAGCCTATTCGCGAGATCAAGGACGGCATTCACGCGCTGATTGTACTTTCTGCTCTCCGCCAAGAGCTCTTTGAGCTCCATAATTCTGCTTTGCGCTCTCCTGTACGCTTGAGCGAGAGAGGTGGAGGATCCGTGCTTTTCAAAAGAAGTAAGGACGGTCCTTGCAACAGTCTGTCGCAGATCGGCGAGCTCGTCAGCCGTCAAGAGTTTGGAGAGATGCTGTTTTGACGACTCTCTGATCGCCTTTGATGCGGCGGCATAGGCGTCGGCGATCTCAAAGAAAATCTCCGCCTCATTCTCCGAGCGGAACTGAAAGCCTTGATCGGCGAGCTCTTGCCCTATCACGTCGGGCTTCATCCCGCCCTTTTTGCTCCATAAGGCATACACCGAGTTATCCGTCCCGTAACGACTCTTCACTTCGCCCTTGATGCCCGATAGGTCGATGCCGTGCAAATATCTGCGGAGCGCGTCTACGGTTGCGTAGTGCTCTTCGAGCACGGGATCCGCGTCCGAGTTTTGCACCATAGCATTTTCGATGATATAGTCGGCGACCTCAAGGGCGACGGTGATCTGCTTGCCGCGCCCGGGCTCGGTGGAGTTCATTCTCTCCCACAAAAGATCGCGCAGCTTTTTCTTCCCAGCGATCGAGATATTGCCCTCGCGCACCTGCAGCGCGTTCGCCTGTATGCCGTTGATGATCTGCGCGACTTCTTCTTGCGTGTAATGTTTTACTGTCGTTGGACGGAGGCTATATCTGATATCGTCGTTCGCGGTCGGGCTCTCGTTGTTCGTGAGCTTGATCTGATTGCTTTCAAATACGACGTATGCAGTGCCCTCCATTCCCGTGCGCTTGTCTACGCCCGAAACAATGAGGGCATCATACCCTTTTTCGCGCAACCACTTTTGAAAGTTTTCTTCGTGCGTGCTGAACGAAGAGCCGTAATCGGGAGTCTCCGCTCCGTCCTCTTCTGACACGATATCCTCGGCAAAAGCACGCACTTCCTCGGCGGAGGCGTCTTTGTTGGTCGCCTTATAATCATAAGACAAATACTCGATCGCCTGCTCTCTTGTGACATTGTCGACATCGAACGGCTTTACGGCGTTTATATAGGACTGCACGACGCGCTCTTTTCCGCCGCGTTCTTGCGTGCGGCGTTCCGCGTAGCTTTCGGCGATCTTTTCGCTATCCACGAAATAAAAGCCGCGACCCAAGTTGTCGATTTGTATTTTGCTTTTATCAAAGACAAAAAACTCGTTACTTGTTCCGTGATACAAGGTAAGTAAACGCCCTTTATTATCTCTGATCTTGCTATCCTTGAAAAACTTCTCTTGCTCCGGCGTAAGAGTGCGCCCTTCGCTGTCTGTATTTTCGCGCAGGCTGTCCTGTTCGCCCTCTTCTCGCCTTGTGACAGCCGTGCGGATATACCTTTCACCGGACGCGGCAAGAGCATCGGAGAATAGCTTCTCCGCCTTGCGTAGCTCCTTCAGCGCGGTATTCGCCGCCTTGTCGCCCTTGAAAGCGTTTTCAATAAGTTTGATCCTCTCTTTGATGCGGCGCAACCACGACCGAGCCGTGCTTCTATCGTTCTCTACGAGGCGGTCGATCATCTCTTCGCTTCCGAGGACGTATTCGCTCGCCTTTGCGACGATCTCCGATCGCGCGAGTTTTAGCTCCAGCGCGAACTGCGTTTCCTGCTCCGCTGTGAGCCCCGTCGGCATCTCTCCCGTGCGGAGGGCATCGAAGACAGCCTTCGATATATGATATCCGTCAGCGCGTCCGCCGCCCGTTGAGTTTTCCTCCACTTCGACAAAGGCTTGATCCCAAAGCGTCGGCGCCCGAACGGTCCCGCCGTCTTCGGTCAAAAACTCCTTCACGCCTTCTTTTGCGGAGAGCGTCTCCTCGAAGAACTTGACGAGCGCTTCGTATTCATTCGTGTCCTCGGCGAAGTGCGTGGACTCGTGAGCGAGCGCTTCCGCCATCGTCTTCGTATTGTTGAGCTGATCCTTGGATATGACGAAATAGTCCTTGCTGATATATGCGTTTTGTCCCGCGAGGTTTTCGGCGACGACCACCTTCAAGCCTTTGCCAAGCTTCGTGCCCGCCTTTTTGAGGACGGTGCGTAACTTCCGCACGTTCTCCACCTGCACGTCCGTCATATCGCTTGCAAGCGTCGTCCCGTGCTCCGAGAGGCTGTTCGCCACCTCATTCGTGCGGGTGCGAAGACTCGGCGCCATAGCCGCCGTCCTTGCCTGCTCTTCCGTGATCGCCGTCGCGCCATCCGCAAGCGTCGTCGAAATACGCTTGCCGTCCTCTCCGAGGAGCGTGGAGATGATCGGAGACGACGCGCGGATCTTCGCCTTCTGCTTGTCGCTTGCCCTCTCGTATATGCTCTCGAGCTTCTTCAAGTTCGCCTCGTGTTCCGCCTCGAGCGTTCCTCTGATCTCATCGCCGTAGTTTCCTTCGGCTTCGAGGGTCTCCATCCTTCTCTCAATGTTTGATATATCCATCGCGGTGTCTTGTGCGCTCATCGTAGGAGAAGCTTTTCGGATAGCCGTGCTTGTCCCATTAAGCGCTGCCGCCGTCAAGGCGCCGATCACGCCAGCCTCAAACATTTGCTGAACGTCCGGGGACTCCCAATGAACCTTCCCGTCTTTTGAGTTATATATCGTCTTGAGCGTGTTTGCGACCGCCTCTGACGCCACCTCTTCCACGCCCTCGCCGATAGCATTAAGAGCAAAGCTGACAGCCTTGCTGAAACCTTGACTCTTTCCGAGTCGGTTGACCAGCTTATTGACGACGCCTTCACCGAACATACTCTCGTAGATGCCGTCGCCTATGAGCATCTCGGTGCCGACCTCGACGGCGCCGTTTGCAAGACCAAAAAGAAAGGCGCGATCAAGCGACACTTTTCTTT
>Ga0310786_10009904_pt1 | contig 12032 bp, 8 predicted proteins | sample AusTroGonzalo_MG_FD_203881 | JGI IMG/M metagenome (GOLD analysis project Ga0310786, IMG submission 203881) | Bovine rumen microbial communities from tropical cattle in Woodstock, Queensland, Australia - Gonzalo_03 (v2) (version 2) | ecosystem: Host-associated > Mammals > Digestive system >...
TCGAGCTGATCTACAGCGATGAAAATGCCGATTCCGCCGCTGCTTCCATCGCCGAATCCCTTTCCATGAGCTACAACATTCACCAGGATACCCGCACGCTGGATAAGGCGGGTACCTGCGCTCACATCGACGCTTCCGCCGATAAGAATAACCAGACCCCCAATCAGCTGCAGGCTGTGTACGTGATCCCGCTCAGCAACGGCTGCGTGATCGCCACCATGCATTACAGCTTTGAAGCCGCCGAAGGCTTTGGCAGGCGTTTCGACGCGATGCTGAACACCCTGGAAATCATCAAATAATTCCTTTCTTTTCAAAGCAGGCGCCTCTCCGGAGGTGCCTGTTTTTTGTTGCTCGAATTTGTGCTAAAATGAATCCAGAAAAAGGTAAAACAACCGTATAGGAGAAGAAGATCATGAAAACCGGTAATCGTATTTCACGCACCAGGAGGATCGTCGGGACTATGCTGCTTGTGCTGGTTGTTCTTTTAATCGCGGACGTTCTCTTTGTCATGCCCGCAAAAATCAATTCCGTTGTCCTGAAGGCGGACTACCGGAAAGTGTTTACGTATGAGCTGATCTTCTGCGCGATCCTGCTGGTGTTCGCGCTGGATGTCCGGTTCAATCTTTTCACCCGGTGGAATCCCCTCATCCTGAAGATCATCGGCTGGATTCCGCGGGCTGTCATCATCCTGTTCAGCGCGGTAATTCTCTTCTTCTGCGGAAAGGTGATCGCCGGCAGCCTGGTCAACACCGCGAACCAGGCAGATCATGCCATTGTCCTCGGCCTGGCGCTGGAAAACGGAGAACCCGCCCCTGACCTGCTGGCCCGGCTGGACACCGCCAAGGCCTACCTGGAGAAATATCCGGAGGCCCGGCTGATTCTCACCGGCGGTAACGCGGACGAATCCGGCCGGACCGAAGCGGCCGTCATGCGCGATATCCTGCTGGAAAAGGATGTGCCGGAAAGCAGCCTGATCCTCGAAGACCAGGCGGAAACCACAATCGAAAACTTCCGGAACATTGCCTCAATCATTTCAAAGGATGAACCGGTTGTGATGATCAGCAGCGATTACCATATGGACCGCGCCGTCCGGAACGCGAAGGAGGAAGGCTTCACCAACGTCATGAGGCTTCCGGCGCGCTCCAACATCCTCGCCTTCGGCGCCAACATGCTGTCGGAAGTCGTGCTGAATGTGAATGATCTTACAAAGAAATAAACCGGGAGGTTCAGGAAATGCGTATCACCAGACGAATGCTGGATATCCTCTGTATCCTGGCGCTGCTCTGCGCCTGTCTCCCTGTCTTCGCGGAAGGGCCAGCTTCCCCGCAGGAGATGATTGAGCGGATGGTTGTTTCCTATGCCGCCTACGGCGAACGCGACACGGAAGCGCTGGAAGAACTGAAAGCGGCGGATCCCGCCCTGGGCGGAAAATGGGAGCAGATCATGGATCTGTGGGAAGCTCCGATCACCGTCAATACGGAACTGCCGGATACCCTGCCAGAAGATGATTCTCTCTGCCTGGTGGTTCTGGGCTTCCAGCTGAACCCGGACGGAACCATCCGGCCGGAACTGGAAGAGCGGCTGAAAGTTGCCCTGGCCGCCTCGCAGCAGTATCCGCAGGCATACATTACCTGCACCGGCGGCGGCACAGCGGCGGATAATCCCGACGCCACAGAGGCGGGCCGGATGGCGGAATGGCTGGAAGCCAACGGCGTTGATCCCGCCCGGATCCTGGTGGAGGACCGCTCCCTGACCACCGCCCAGAACGCAATTTATACCTTCGATATTCTCACGGAGCTCTATCCGCAGGTCAATCAGATTGCCATCCTCTCCAGCGATTATCACATTGCCACAGGCACACTCCTCTTCGGCGCTGAAGCCGTCCTCCGGGACAGCCCCATCACTATCGTCAGCCAATGCTGCCTGGAATGCTCCCAGCGGCTCCCTTTCCGCCATGTTCCAGGCCGGCGCGCTGATTGAGCTTTCCGGAGACGTGGAAACCGCCTTTGAGATCTACTACGAAACCTACGACATCCACGAGCTTCCTCCCCTAAAGTGAAGACAGGCAGTGAAACCGCGTAAGCATAAAACACCGGCAGACGATGATTATAATCGCCTGCCGGTTTCTGTATCAGTATCCGTTGTTTTTCTGACAAATCCTTCATTCCTGTATAAAGATGCAGTTGCTGTGTTCCGGATCGCTGCAGTACGCTTCCGCCTCGCTGCCGACCGAGCCGTAAACAAAGACCTGCCCGCAGCCGTCGAATACATCCGTTCCCAATCCGCATCCCGCGGGAATCCTGATCTGTGTCAGGCTTTCGCAGTTCCGGAACGCGTGCGACCCGATAAACGTAACCTGTTCCGGGATCAGAGCCACGTTCATTTTTGCCCCTTGGAAGGCTTCCTCCCCGATCTCTGTCAGATCAGCAGGGAGCGTAAAGTCCGGCGAGTCGAAGACAGGAGCAAGCAGTAGACGGATAACCACTTTCCCTTCGGGCATCGTGAGCGTACAGGCATTTTCGTTCTCAGCCAGTATTCCCGCTCCGCAGTCAATACCATACATGATGGTTCCTTCCGGCTCTTCGGTTTGCAGACTGATGGCTACGGTATCATCCTTGCCGGCGTAGAACACTTCGTTATACCAGAGGCCTGTCGCGTAAGCCGTTAAGCCGCTGACATTATAGGTCTTGACCGGCGTGCCGAAATCGATCATCACGCCTTCATCCGCGGTAACGGAGAATGCCTGCTTGCCCTGCACGTTTCCGGTAGTGGCGAGGGAATAGCTGTTGGTCAGTACCTGCGTCCCACTCTGATAATTGTCATAATAGAAAGCGTTGCCGCCCGTGAACGTGCTCGGAGCCACCAGGCAGTCGGTAAAGCGAAGTCCGCTGCTCCGTTCTGACCACCCTGCAAAACCGGCGCTGTTGCTGGAGCTTGACAGGATGCTTCCGTCAAACACACAGCCGGTGAAGTGCACGCCTGCGCCCTCGCCGATAAGGAAACCGGCGGTATAATACGTGCCGGAAACCGACATGCTGACCCGGCAGTTAATCACTTGAGAAACAGCATCCTTGTTTTCTCCAATCAATCCGGAAGCACGGCCCATACTGCCGGTAACAGCCCCCGTAACATGCAGATTCCGGATGGTTGCTCCGCTCGTCCAGGCGAAGGGAGCAACGGGTTTGTTGCTGTCCTTATTCTCGGCATTGAAGGAAAGCGTTTTCCCCTGCCCATCGAAGATACCGGCAAACCGGTTCTCCTGCGTACCCATCATCTCTGTAACCGAGATATGGTTCATCAGAACGAAATACTTGCCGGACGTACTGAAGCCTTTTTTGATAGCTTCAGAGAACAAATTCCACATTTCAGCTGTTTCGATTCTGTACGGATCCTCTTCGGCGCCCGTGCCACTGTCTGGAATAAGGATTGGGTAAATCGTCACATTATCATCCGGCATCGTCAGGGTCCAGACGCCATCCTCCGCCTCGGTCAGCTCGCCCGGGCTGGCATACTGCCCGACAATCCGGTTGCCTGTCGGCAGATTGGCATACGTGAAGCGCATACTTATCTGATCACCTTCGCCGGCACGGAAACGGTTTGACCACTTGATTCCTTCCGGATAAGCGGTGATGCTGCTGACGTCATATTCGACACCACTGCCCAGATTAATGACGAGCGACGTTAGTGTAGAAGAAATAGCATAGGCCTTTTTACCAAAGTCACGTCCCTGGCCGATGGTATGAGCATAATAGCAATGATCAGCCTTGCTCGTATTCCGTATGAAATTGGCCGAACCACTTTCCGTGTTCATATACCCGTTATACACACAATAACTCACCGAGCTGCCGCCGTAATCCCACGCCAGGAAGCCCGCACACAGCGTAGTATTCTCTCCTGTTATAGTTCCCATATACGTACAGCCGGTAATCGACACATTCGAACCTGTCGCCACAAAGCCGCCGTGAGTACCATCGCCCGAAACACTTGATTCGATGCGTCCGGAGTAGAGGCAGTTGATGATCCGGCAGGAGCCTTTTACATCGCTCACCAGACCCGCGGCAAACTTTTTGCTGGTATTAATTGTGCCGCCGATACGCATGTTTTCAATCGTCGCTGAACCGACGTAGCGGAAAGGCGCGCAGTTTGCTTCATTGGTGGTATAGTTAAAGGTCAGCAAGTGCCCGCAGCCGTTAAAAAAGCCGTTGAAGGGATGTTCTGAAGAGCCGATCATCGTAGTCACAGTCACATCGTTCGCCAGCCCGAAATGCCTGCCGGACAGACGATTGTTGCTGTCCTCTTCCACCAAGGCGGCCAGACGGTTCCAGTCCTCCTCATTCGCAATCAGATAAGGATCGTTTTCACTGCCGGCTCCTTCAAAACCAGTGATTTCCGTGATCCTGATTTTATCAACTGTCAGGAATTTGTCTCCGATCATGAAACCGGTCATATCCAATTGACGCACCACATATTTGTCATTTGCCTGATAATGGCCTGTATCTACCGGCTGATCATTTCTGAACGAGGTAAGCTCCGTAGTGATGCGGTATTCATCCGGCCATTCAGGCATTGAATCAAACATGCCCGGTTCCTTCATACCGCTCTCCAGCTCCACATAGCCGCAATTGCTTTCGAGGGTGAGCTTATCGGCTACAGCTCCAATCTCCCCGCCGTATGCGTACAGGCCGCCGGAACGTGCAATGATCTCGTCACTGGCACAGGCGCCGACTATATTCCCCTTGAATGCAAAGCTTCCGTCAAAGACCAGGGAACCGTCCACTGCCCGGATACCGTAATCAGCCCGCGGCTCAGACATATGCCATTTTCCCTTCACAGTCAGCTGATCAATATCGGTGGCCAGGATAGTGTAAGACGCGTCTGTACCGTCGATATTTCTGGTTACAGAGCTGGATACGTCCGGCTCGTTCAGCGTCAGCGTCCGGGTAATCGGATCATAACTTGCCGTGCCGTTGCCCAGGATATCGCCCGCATTGGCGTCAGTCACATCAACATCGCCCAGGGTAACGCCAAGCAGCTTATCGCTCACAAACTGAGCCTTCCGGGCCGCTTCATCCGGGGCACCGGAAACGTGGACGTGGACAGGCCCCGATCCCGGCGGGAAATAATCGGGATCATATATTGTCTGATAACCAATATATGCGCGTCCGGGAGAAGCCAGCCTCACCTTTCGGACACTGGACGAAGGAAAGCTGAATCCATGTATCGCAACGACTGCAGCATAGCCTTCGCCCTGGAAATATGCGGATTCAACATCAGCGCAAATGATCAGTTTGCCTTCGTTGATGGTTACACCCCGGTCATCAGAAACAGCTTCGAAAGAACCAGCCTCCAGGGTCAAATCACCATGTACTACAAAAGCCCCGGTATTACTTCCGCCCAGTGCGGAGACTCTCCCACCGCTGACCGTCAGCCCCTGCCCGGCTTGAATTCCGCGTTTCTTGCCTCGGAAAGTAAAACTGCCGTCCAACGTCAGTGATCCATTGGTCACATTCAGACCAAATGCGATGTCTTCCACATCGACCTCTGTCTCCGTCATGTGATAACTGCCCAGGATGGTCAGCGGAAAACCCTTGGCATAAATTTTATACCTGTTGTGGCTGGTATCAATGCTATAACCTTCCACATGTGGTTCATTCAACGTCAGGACGTTTGTCTCCGGATTAAAGCTGACTGTACCGTCACCAAAGACGTCATCCTGATTATCGGACGTCACCCGTGTGCCGAAAACCAAGAGGCTGATATCATTTTCCGCCCCTCCCTCCGCCGCCGGTGTCTCCCCGTACATCGGTGCTGGTGTTTCCCCGTAGCACGGTGTGAGCAGCAGAATCAGTGCTAGCAGAATAAATACACAGATTATCCGTTTCATGATGGTTTCCTCCTCCATCCGGGTGAAGTGTAAAAGAGATATTTCCCGTACAAAAATAAAGAAGTTTTTTACCAATTGTTATCAAATGCCGACAGTTCCGGGACGGTTATGAAAAAAATCCTCTGCTATCAGCTTCGATAAAGTCCGAATATCTTTATACAATTATTCTATATTGGCTCGTGGCTTTTTTCAAGGAAAGATGACCATTTGTCCGCAAAAATGTATGGCATTCTGTAATTGCAACTGGAACCGCAAAACAATTCCATAACCTCAGCCGTTGCGGCTTTTTTACAGGCATTCCGTCCATTCTCCGTTGCAAAAAACTTTTTTGTTCCCCTTGTCTCTTTCTGCTACATGACTTATCCTTTCAATGACGGCCGTCATATTTACAACTGAAACCCCACAGGAAGACAGAAAGGATATCTCATGAGCAAGGAAACACTGTACAAAGCTTTTGAAAAGAAATATGAAGAACTGAAAGCAGCCCTGGCCGGGGACGACCTGGAGAAGATGAAGCAGCTGACGCTGGAAGTGCACGCCATGGTACATCCGGCGGAAGTTTCCGGCGCGTCCGAAAAGACAGTTGCTGATTATGTGCTTGATTATATGCTGGCCGGGAACCAGAACAAGCTGGTTCCGCGGCAGATCTGGGACACGGATTTACACTATGCCGGAACGGATTTTGTACCGCTCTGCTGGCAGCTCTGGCACACCTACCGCATTGAGGACCTGGTCAGCAACATCCTGATGGCCAACCAGGATCAGATCTTCAACGACGACTGGCAGAAGAAAATCGGCGCCACCATCACCGACACCGGCAATGCCCTGGAGCCGGACGAAGTCAAGGACTTCGGTGAGAAGATCAACGCGGAAGCCCTGCGGGACTATATGATCACCGTGGGTAAGAACACCCGCACCATCCTGGAGAAGCTGACCCTGGATGAGATCAAGTCCATGGTGCCCGAAGAGTGGGTCATGCGGATCCTGGAAGTCGGCGGCGTCACCACAGACTTCCGCTCCGTTTGGCTGCTGGTCTTCTGGGGCAGGCTGACCCGCGCCGGCATGATCCTGACTCCCATGACCTATCATCATATGATGCACCTTCCCGCCTGCATCGATCATCTGTCGATTATCGACTGATTAATCCATTAGCAGAGAATGCAAACCGCAGCGAATAATGTGACTACGGGGGGAACGATCCGAGAGGCGCCCCAGTGGGGCATTCGCCGAAAGGCGAAAACGAGGTGAGTGAGTCAACCGAAACGAGCAATGCGACCGCTCCAAGGGAGTAGTGCGACGATTGAGGTTGCGGAACAGCCCTACTGTCATCGTCCTTGAAGAGGATGTGACAGTAGGGCTGTCCCTTTGTCACATGTAAACCAACCTCAACATTTCATTTCTGCGAAAGCAGATAATCTGATATTATGATAAAAAAACATTTCCCCCACTGAACCTTTCCCATTATTCTGCGACTATCAGGTGAAGCTTCAAAAAACACTGTCAGAGGGACCTCAGATGAGAACGGAAAAATTACTGGAACACGCAGATTACCTGCTGGGCGTAGCGGCCGGCAAGTGCGATTCCTGGGATGACGCCCAGGACCTGGTACAGGCCACGCTTCTGGAAGGTCTTCTGGCCATCCGGAAAGGAAAGCAGATCGACAACGCCCGGAACTGGCTTGTCACGGTGCTGAACCGGCGCTTTTATGACATGCTGCGCAGTAAATACCGGAAACCCCTGGTATTCTGCGGCGTGGACTATGCCCTGGCCCGCGATACTGTCGAGGCTCCGGATCTTCCGGAGGCCGGAGACCTGACGGAAGAGGAAAACCTCCGCCGCCTGGTCGCGCGCATGACGAAGCAGTACCGGGAAGTGCTGACACGGCATTATTTCCGGGGACAGGGCGTCCGGGAAATCGCGGAAAAGCTCTCCCTCCCGGAGAACACCGTAAAGAGCCGCCTTCGCCTTGGCAGGGACATACTGAGAAAGGATTTAACCATGGAAAAATATCAAAAGCAAAGCTTTGAGCCGGAGACTCTGTGGATGGCAACTACCGGGATTCCCGGATTAAAAGATGAACCGTACACCCTGGTCAAAGACGACAAAATCGCCATGAACCTCCTGATCCTGGCTTATGAAAAGCCGGTCACGCTGCCCGAACTGGCGGACGCTATCGGCATCTCCACAGCCTATGTGGAACCCATCGTGGAGCGCCTTGTGAGTGGGGAACTGATGAAGCGGACAGGCGACAAGGTCTTCACGGATTTCGTCATCTACACGGAGGAAGACCGCCTTGCCACCCTGGACATCCAGAAAGGACTGGCAGCGGAACTGTTTGACGGCATCTGGCAGCAGGTGGAGGAAGGCCTGAACACCCTGCGCGGCACGGAATACTACCTGAAACAGAACGCTTCCGCCCGCCTGAAGCTGGAAGGGTATTTCGCCCTCCGGTCCGTCTACATGTCTGTGCTGAGGGCACGAGACGAAATGGCCGGCCTGCTGTCCATCAAGGAGTATCCGGATCGAAAGAACGGCGGCAAATGGTTTGCCATGGGCAACCGGTATCCCGCGGATTATGATTATGATCACAGCCCCTATGCCCTGTATAACATCAGCGGCGAAGCGAGCAGAATGATCGAGCATCTCCCGGGAGCCAAGTACGTCGTGCTCTGTGATTATGACGTGGACGACGAAATCCTGGGCAAAGCGCACCGGGTCTATCAGGAAGCGGTGGATTCCCCCGAGTCGGCAGAATTTGTGATGAAGCTCCTGTATGCCGTCTACCGAGACGATGAAAGCCTGCTTTCCGGCATTCCCGGCAAGATGCTGGAGAACGTGGATGTCTTCCTGAACCTGGATTTCCTGGAGCGTTCTCCTGAAGGCAAACTGAAGCTGAAGGTGCCCGTCATGAGCGAGGAAGAACGAAACGCCTTCTTCAACCTGACGAATGAATACGCGGATAAACTTCTCTCTTCCTTCCGCGGGGACTATGCCCGGATGATCCGGAATCCCGTGGAGGTTCCGAAGCAGATCCAGAACGACGTTCCGGGCTTCCTCCGCTACCTGAACACCTGCTGCTACTTCTCCAGCGCCCTGCTCTATGAAGCCAGGACCCGCGGCTGCTTCCTGAAGGGCTGCGACGGCCCCGTCCCCGCCGTCCTGATGGTGGTTGCTGAAGAATAAAACACGCGCAAGTATGTGACTGCAGGGACAGTCCCCACTGTCATCGTCCTTAAAGAGGATGTGACAGTAGGGCTGTCCCTCTGTCACATTTTGGCTTTTCTTTTTCCATGTTGCACTCACCGCTCATTTGTGATAGGATAACGCAACCCAAATATCGATGTTCCTGAAGGGAGGTCCGGTAGTCATGGCAGAATACAAAACCACCTCTCTCTATATCGAACGTCTGGATGATCTGTGTTGTAACAAGGCATGGAAAGCCGGATCATGTTCGGATTACAGGAACTGCTGTTGTTGCCGCTTTTAATTGAATTACGGTGATAATCGGCAAATCGGAATATAACTGGTCTTTCTGACTGATCATATATCTATAATTACATAATGAGGTGAATGCAAAATGATTCGTGAGGCCACCATTCATGATGCAGTCCGGACTGCTGAAATCGATGTGATCAGCAGCCGGTATGCTTATCAGAATATTCTTTCGGAAGAACTCATAAAAGACTTAACCGTGGAGAGCCGCGTCCCGGTCCACACCCGCTGGATCTCCGAAAAACGGTTTGATATGTACGTGTACGAAGATCCTGATACCGGGATCGTCAAGGCCATGATGGGCATCGGCATGAATGAGGATGAGGATAAGGAGAATGCCTTTGAACTCCATTTCATTTATGTGGATCCCGCCTATGTAAGACAGGGCATCGGCTCTGAAATGATCCGGTTCTTTGAAGAAAAAGGCAGGGAAAAAGGCTGCAGGGAGTTTGTGATCTGGGTCCTGGAAGAAAACGAAATGGGCAGGAACTGCTATGAAAAGAACCACTACCATTTCGACGGCAAGGACAAGATCTTCAAGCGCTGGGGCAAGCGTGAAATCAGATACGTAAAAACCATCTGATACCCATAATACAGCTGTATCCCGATTTGCCATTCACAGCCGCGCGCCGGAAAACGGTGCGCGGCTTTTTACGTCCTGTTTTTCCTGATTTTAAGATTTTTCTTGAAAACAATTTTTAATTCATTTAGCATCTTATCAGGACGTCCGGAAACATCATCAATGGAGGCTGAAATGAACAAGGAAGCGTTTTACAGGCTCGTTTCCGAAAGCAAAGGAAACGAAAGCAACATCTGCCAGATTTATGCAATCAAAGACGGCCGGACTGCCTATGAAGCCAGCTGGCGCGGCTTTCAGACGGAGGATCCCGTCAACGTCAATTCCGTGACCAAGGGCGTCATGGCTTTACTGGCCGGAATCGCGGTGGACAAGGGCTTTATCAAAAGCCTTGATGAGAAGGTCATCGGTTTCTTTCCGGATTACCAGGTGAAAAAGGGCGAGAAAACCATCTACGACGTTACGCTGAAGCACCTGCTGACCATGACAGCCCCCTGGAAGGGGAAATCCGAGCCCTGGAAAAAAGTATGCACCTCGGAGGACTGGACAAAGGCGGCGCTGGATTTCCTGGGCGGCCGCAAAGGCATCACCGGGGAATTCCGGTATGCCACCCTCGGCATCCAGGTTCTTGCCGGGATCATTGAACGCGCCACAGGAGAAAAGTGCATCGATTTTGCCAACAGAAACCTGTTCCTTCCCCTGGAGATTCCCGAACACACGCTCCATGGGGACAGCAGCAAGGAAGACCAGTTCAACTTTTTCATGAACAAGGGTCCCCGGAAAAACGAGTGGTATTCGGATCCGCAGGATACGGTGACCGCCGGCTGGGGGCTTTGCCTGACCGGAAGGGATCTGGCAAAGCTCGGCGACCTGGTTCTGCACGAAGGACAATATGACGGAAAACAGATTGTCTCAGATACCTGGATCCGGCAGATGACCACGCCGTATCTCAAGCTCGGACAGATGTTCGGCAATATGGAATACGGATATTTATGGTATAAGCCTTATGAGAACAGACCCGTATATGCCGCCATCGGCGACTGCGGAAACATTATCTATGTAAACAAAGAGTGCAATACCGCCGTAGGGATAACCGGCACATTCAAGCCCCGGATATTCGACCGGGTTGAGTTTATCGAAAAACAGGTGCTTCCGCTGATTATGTGACTGCAGGGACTGTCCGTTTTGTCATCGTTCTTGAAAAGAATGTGACAAAACGGCTGTCCCTCTGTCACATGTTGTTTCCGTTTGACTGGATGTACCTGCTTTGGTATGATCGTTTTAAACACAGGATTGCCGCGTTCACTTTTTCATTCCTTTTCCGACTGATGGAGGAAACATGAATAAACAGTGGTCTGACCTGAACAAGGAAATGCAGGAGCAAATCAAAAAAGAAGCCACCTGGCCGGAGGGGCTCCGGACGCTTGCCGACCTGCGCGATCAGCTCATGGATACCCTTTATACGCTGAAAGAAGAGCTGACCCGGGAGGATTTCAACGCCATTCCCTTTATCAATTCTGATGGGTACCACAGCAAAACCATCGCCTACTCTATCTGGCATATTTTCCGGATTGAGGATATTGTGGCCCATACCCTGATTGCCGGGGATGACCAGGTTTTCTTCTCCGGAAACTACCAGCAGCGAATCCACTCTCCCATCATTACCACCGGCAATGAGCTGGTAAAGCAACAGATCGCCGATTTTTCAAAGCAGCTTGACCTGGATGAACTGTATGCCTATATCGCGGAAGTGAAAGCCGGTACAGAAAAGATTCTTGAATCCCTGCCGTACAACGTGCTGAAGCAGAAGCCTTCGGCAGAAAGAAAAGAAATCCTGAAATCATTGAAAACCGTCAGCACTGATGAAGCGGCATACTGGCTGATTGATTACTGGTGCGGAAAGGATATCCGGGGACTGATCCAGATGCCTTTTTCCAGGCACTGGATCATGCATATCGAGGCCGCCCTGCGGATCAGGGACAAAATACGGAGGGAGTAAACACATGGCTGACAAGAAGGATTATGAAGCTTTATTCATGGAAATGCATCCTGGCTTTTTTGAGAAGGGAAACATCCGTT
>Ga0310786_10009905_pt1 | contig 12031 bp, 9 predicted proteins | sample AusTroGonzalo_MG_FD_203881 | JGI IMG/M metagenome (GOLD analysis project Ga0310786, IMG submission 203881) | Bovine rumen microbial communities from tropical cattle in Woodstock, Queensland, Australia - Gonzalo_03 (v2) (version 2) | ecosystem: Host-associated > Mammals > Digestive system >...
TCGGTGCTTGGGAATACAAGGGCGACGGTATCGCACCGGAACTCTCCAAGGAACTTCTTACCTTTGATAACGTCCACCTTGCTACTAGGAGCTACAAATAATGAGCGGACTGAATTTGACTTTGAAGATTTGGCGTCAGAAGGATGCCAAGACCAAGGGACAGTTCGAAACTGTCAAGATCAACGATGTTTCTCCGGACATGTCCTTCTTGGAAATGCTCGACATTGTGAACGAAGAACAGATGAAGCAGGGCAAGGAAGGATTTGCTTTCGACCACGACTGCCGCGAAGGTATTTGCGGTATGTGCTCTCTCGTCATCAACGGTATGCCGCACGGTCCTGACCATGCAACGACTACCTGCCAGCTTCACATGCGTAAGTTCAAGGATGGCGACACCATCGTGATCGAACCGTGGCGCGCCGCCGCATTCCCGGTTATCCGTGACTGCGCTGTCGACCGTACTGCTTTCGACCGCATCATCCAGGCTGGCGGCTTCGTTTCCGTCAACACCGGTGCTGCTCCTGAAGCATCCACGATCCCGGTTCCGAAGGCTGATGCCGACCGCGCATTCGATGCTGCCGCTTGCATTGGTTGCGGTGCTTGCGTCGCTGCATGTAAGAACGCATCCGCAATGCTCTTCGTCTCTGCTAAGGTTTCTCACCTCAGCTTCTTGCCGCAGGGCAAGGTCGAAGCCAAGAAGCGCGTTTTGGCCATGGTCGCTCAGATGGACAAGGAAGGCTTCGGCAACTGCACGAACCTTTACGAATGCCAGGCTGCATGCCCGAAGGGTATCACCGTCGATTACATCGCCAAGATGAACCGCGAATACCTCGGCGCAACAGTCACCTACGCCGAAAAGGTTTACGGAAAGGACTAATAGTTACTCCTGACCAAACCATTCAAAAAAGGACCGCAGCGATGCGGCCCTTTTTTTGTACATTTTGTATAGAATAAGAAGTGAAGGATAAAATAATGAGCGTGTTTAAATTTTATAGCGTAATTGGCCTTTGTGCGGTATCTGTGTGCTTTGCTGCATGGAGTGGCAAGGCCGAAAGGCCCAAGTGCGACGAAGAGGCTATAACCGCGTATGGTTTTTACCAATGTGAGGTCTCTACTCCCGAACAACTTGCTGGTCTTAGAGAGATGCTTGAATCATTGACCGAAGTACCGGTGGTCTCGTTGTCGCTTGAAAATGACCTTGTTTTTGGCGATGACCCCACAAGCGTTTCTAAATTCGAATGGAATCCCATTGCAAAATTTGATGGCGTTTTTAACGGAAATGACCATACGATTTCTGGCTTGAACATTGTGTCCTCGGACTCTGCGTTAGGGCTGTTTGGTGTCTTTAACGGCGAGGTCAAGGATTTGACAATCGCCCATTCTACGCTTAACTACAAAAGCGATTCCACCCATCGTTACCCCTATCTTTCTGCAGGCTTTTTTGCTGGTTTGGTTAAATCAACTAAACTCTATAATGTCCATAGCAAAGCAAACACGCTTCACTTTAACGATTCTTTAGATGCTATTTCTCGTGAAGTCTATCTCGGTGGTATTGTCGGCGATCTCAGTGGCTCTGTCGAAGACTGTTCAAACACAAGCGATATTATCGCAAATTTCAATAGAGTTGAAGCTTACGTAGGTGGCATTGTTGGCTATGCATCTAGCATCAGTAACAGCACCAATTCAGGAAACATCACTGTAACTGGAGAAAAACAAAGGTACGGTGTCTATGTTGGTGGTCTTGTGGGGAGGTCTGGTAAGCTTGTTACAAATGGCAAGAACAGCGGAACCGTTTTGGCCGAAGCGTATCGAGTCGGTGGTATTGTTGGTTATGGCGAAGGCTTGGATTCTTGCGAGAACACTGGTTCAGTAACGAATACATTCAAAACACAAAGCTTTGATTCCTCCTTTGTCGGCGGTCTTGCCGGAACTTCGGGACAAATTCTGAATAGCATCAACAAAGGCAAGGTCAATGGCGATTATGCTGGTGGTTTGGCAGGACGAATTGTTGCAAGCCAAAAGAACATCAATGAGGGGAGCGTTTCGGGCTCTTTGTATGCTGGTGGCATTGGCGGTGTCTGCGCTCGCAACATCATGGCATCCATCAATAATGGTTCTATTGAAGGCAAAAATGCGGGAGGTCTCTGCGGATTCAACTCGGCTTTGCTTGGGACTTCTTTCTCTTATTCCGACAAGGTCAAGGGGACGGCTACGACGGGCGGTGTTATTGCCGTTAACAACGGTCTAGTGATTGGTGGTTACTATGACTCCACCAAATTGTCTGGAGTTCAACCCATTGGCGAGGATACCACGACAACGTTCAGTTGGGAAGTACGCGGTTTGCCGACTAAGGATATGCAAACGATTGAATTTGCTAATAAATTAAATGATATTGGAAAATCTGGCAATTCAATTAGAGATGGTGTTGCAAAAGTTTTATGGACAACAATCGGCTCGTACCCGTTCTTTGCTGATTCCGTGAATTTACCCATTCAAAAAATATTCCTTGACGATAGCCTTTACGTGAAAACGGTCTATACCGATTCCAAAGGACATCTGCAAAATATTCCACTTGCGGTATCTAAAGAAAATCGCTATTTCCAAGGCTGGGTTGATTCTATTGGTACACTAGTGACCAAAGCAACGGTATTTACCGATAGCCAAACTGTTTACGCCAAATTCTCTAGCTCCATCACTGATCCAAGTCTTGTCGTATATACTGACAACACCACAGAAAAAGACACTATTATCGGATGGAATGGAGAATATGAAGTCCCTGTAATGAAGATGCATAAAGACTCTTCGCTTTATCTGGTTATTTCTACACCTGGCGAGTTTGCGTGGTATATCAAAAATCCGTCTGTTGACCATGCGATTCTTGCTAACAACATTTATCTTGCCAAGGATACCACAAAGTATCTGGAAGGAAACTACTTGACTGGTAATCTTAAAAGCAACAACGTTTTCGATGGTGATGGTCACAGCATTTACGGATTGAATGGCAGGCTGTTCTCCTATATTTATAAAGGTGCCATTGTCCGCAATGTTAACTTGGTGAATTTCTTCATGAATTATAAAAGTGCTGGGCTTAATGATGATGAACTCAGCACCTTTGCTGGAATCAACGCTGGCACTATTCAAAATAGCTCTCTTCGTAGCGCAACATTCGATTCAACTGCAAAAGAGGTTTTTGCCTTCGTTGCAAGGAATGAAGAAACTGGTGTTATTGAAAATTGTCAAAACTACGCTAATTTCACGGAAGGTACTAAATCTATCCAAGTCATTGCGGGCTTTGTGAATTACAACTTTGGAACTATTAGGAATGTGGTCAATTATGGCAATATCGGTATTCCTGCATTTAAGTTGAATGCAGGGAATTTAATGAATCCGCCTCCAGGATCTATTGCAGGAATCGCCTTTAGCAATGGGGGGCTCATCGATAACGCCGTAAACAAGGGTAATCTCTTTGCCGAAAGTTCTGTGGACGGACAAAAAATGCAAATTGCGGGCATTGCGAATGGAGGCGGAAATATCAAAAATTCCAAAAATGAAGGCGACATTTCTTTTAACTACAATAAGAATGATTTGTATGTAATTCTTGGGGGAATTGCTTCTGGAACAGCGACTATTGACTCAAGCGAAAATACGGGAACAATCAAAGTCGACATTGCTAATGGCATAACAAAGAGTTCTCTCTTGGTGGGTGGCATCGGCATTGAAGGCTCTGTCAAAAATTCTACAAACGAAGGCGATATTATAGCCAAAGACATTTCATCTTCACGATGGGATCGAGCATATATTGGAGGCATTTTCGCAGGCGGCACAATCGAGATTGATTCCTGTGTCAATAAAGGAAACATCGAAGGGTTCATTCACGTGGGTGGTATTATAGGTGAAGGTAGTGGATCTATCCAAAATGTCCATAATTTGGGAAAAATTACAGCTTATAATGGTCCGACTCATTATACAACAGCGGCTGGAACCCATGTTGGTGGAATTATCGGTTCTTCCAACGGAAATAACAAAATTGGCCATGCTTTTAACGAAGGCATTGTTACTTCTATTGCTAATGAATCCGACACCACCACGAGTTATGCTGGCGGAATATGCGGTTTCTCAGCAAGCAACGATATGAACATCGTTTCAAATACAGCGTCCATTTCGGCTAGTGGAAAAAAATCTTTTGCTGGCGGGATTAGTGGTTTCTCAAAATACAATAAACTGCAAAATATTTATAATTGGGGCGAAGTAAAATCCGATTCTGCTGCAGGTGGTATTATTGGCCATAAATACATTTACCACAACTATTACGAAAATGTTTATAATGCATCGCCGGTAAAGGCTGCTTATGTTGGCCCCATTGAACCTTTTGCATATGAATTTGATCGCACGTTTAAAGACACCACCACAAGCATTTTTTACGATTCCACATTCGTTCGCGATACAGCAGATAAAGTGAGCATGTATTACTTTGATCCTGTTAATCCAAGTGGCTATAACAGCAAGAGTTATTCTGCAATTGTTGCTATAACTCCCATGAATACGGAAGCCATGCAGAGTGAAAAGTTCGTCAATATCTTGAACACTTCGAACAACGAAAAAGAGAACAGTGGTATATGGACTCGCAACGGAGGCTATCCGGTATTCAACGATAATCCGACTCCGGTTGTTGTAAGCTCTAGTTCGCAGGTCGTATCTTCTAGTTCTGAAGCTAAATCCAGTTCTAGCACTCCGGTAAGTTCAAGCTCTAGTGCAATTTCCAGCTCCAGTTCGGAATCTAAGGCCAAGTCATCGAGTAGTGCGAAGTCTTCAAGCAGCAGTGCTAGAAACTCTATTGCCCTAAACGCTAAAAACTTCAATTTTAATCTTGAAGTTTCTGGAAGGACAATTTTGCTTTCGAACATTCAGGGCTATGCAAATTACGCATTATTCGACATGCAAGGCAAAATTGTCTCTGCAGGAACCTTGGAAAAAGGCAATGCGCAAATTGATGTGCCGAGAGCAGGAACATATATCATTCGTGTTGGAAAGAAACTGCAAAAGGTGGTTGTTGAGTAAATTTTTCCCATAAAAAAGGAAAAATGGCTCAATTCTTCTGCGAGTCCCCATCTGTGTATTATTCTTAAAAATTCTTATTTTTAAGGCAAAAAAAGGAATCTAAGATGAAAAAAATTTTTGCAATTCTTGCGACGGTAGCTTGCGCCGTTATACTCACTGCTTGTAACGACCAGAAGGCTGAAACGAAGACTGCTGCCGATGACTCCTTCAACAAGGTCAAGGCTGCAGGCGTGTTCGTGCTCGGCCTCGACGATTCCTTCCCGCCGATGGGCTTCCGCGACAAGGACAACAACATCGTGGGCTTTGATATTGACCTCGCTACAGAAGTTTGCGCACGCTTGGGCATCAAGCTCAAGACGCAGCCGATTTCCTGGGATGCAAAGGAACAGGAACTGAACACCGGCAAGATTGACTGCATCTGGAACGGCATGAGTGTTGATTCTGATCGCGCTAGGGTCATGAACTTGAGCGATGCATACCTCAAGAACCGCATGATTTTCACGGTGAAGGACAAGTCTCTTGCAAACCTTGCTGCTCTTGCTGGCAAGAAGATTGCCGTGCAGAATGGCTCTACTGCCCAGAAGCTTTTGGAAGCTTCCGAAGCTGGCAAGGCTGCCAAGGAAATCGTTCCGTTTGACGACAACCAGACAGCTCTTATGGATTTGGACAAGGGCGGTGTTGACGCCGTGTTCCTCGACGAAATCGTGGCCAAGTACTGGATTGTGACGAACGCGAAGGACTACACGGTGCTCGAGGAAGGCCTCTCCGACGAAGTCTACGCCGTGGGTTTCCGCAAGAAGGACCAGACTCTCCGTGACTCTGTGAATAATGTCCTCGCTGCAATGAAAAAAGACGGCAAGTTCGCTGAAATCTCCGCCAAGTGGTTCGGCAAGTAACGGTCGGCGCGCAATCTCATGTCTGATTTGAATTCCTTACTCCCGATTCTCTGGGGCGGCTTCTGCACAACGCTCGCGATTTTCGCGCTCACGTTGTTGTTTTCGATTCCGCTCGGCTTGCTTGTAGCGGTTCTCAAGATGAGCCGCTACCGCATTGTGCGTTACCCGGTATCGTTCTACATCTCGGTGATGCGTGGCACTCCGCTACTTCTCCAGATTGTAGCGATTTACTTTGGCTCGTACTACTTGAGCGAATACACGGGAGTGGAGTTCTCGTTTGACCGTTTCCCGGCGGTAATTGTTGCGTTCTCGATAAACTATGCCGCTTACTTTGCCGAAATCTTCCGCGGTGGCATCCAGTCCATTCCGAAGGGCCAGTACGAGGCCGCTGCCATGCTCGGTCTTACTCGCGGTCAGACATTCTATCGCATTATTCTCCCGCAGGTGGTCAAGCGTGTTGTGCCTGCAAGCGCAAACGAAGTCATTACGCTTGTGAAGGATACTTCCTTGGCTCAGGTGATTGCCGTGACGGAACTTTTTGCACTCGCAAAAAAGCAACAGGCCGCTTACGCGAGCATTTATCCGTTGTTTGTGGCGGGCGTGTTCTATTACATCGCAAATTTGCTTTTGAGCGTTGTCTTTGCTTACGTTGAACGTAAGTTGAATTACTACAAGTGAGGCGTGTCATGGATTCTCAAGTTCAGTCTGTTATCATTAATGACGCGTCTCTGGATTCTACTCCGATTCTCGAAGTCAAGCATTTAAAGAAGTCCTTTGGCGATTTGCATGTGCTCAAGGATATTTCGTTTGACCTCAATGCGGGCGAGGTACTTTCGATTATCGGACCTTCCGGTTCTGGCAAGAGTACGCTCCTCCGTTGCCTCACGCAGCTTGAAACATTTGAAGCGGGCGAGGTGCGTGTTGATGGCAAGGACATGGTGGTTCCCGGTTCTAACATTGGCGGTAAAATCAAGTATGCTCCTGCAAAGACGCTTCGTGACATTCGACTTTCTACGGGTCTTGTGTTCCAGAACTTCAACTTGTTCCCGCATTTGACCGTACTCCAGAACTTGACGCTTGCGCCAATTCGCGTGCTTCACGATTCCCGTGATGATGCCCGTGCACTTGCCCGATTCTTGCTCAAGCAGATGGGCCTTGAAGGCAAGGAAAAATCTTACCCGTGTGAACTCTCGGGTGGTCAGCAACAGCGTGTGTCCATTGCGCGTGCGCTTGCTTTAAAGCCGAAGATTCTTTTCTTTGATGAACCGACGAGCGCCTTGGACCCGGAACTCACGGGTGAAGTCCTCAAGATTATCAAGAAGCTTGCCGAAGACCGTATGACGATGGTCATCGTGACTCACGAAATGGCGTTTGCCCGAGATGTGGCAAACAAGGTCATGTTCATGGACCAGGGTATTGTCGTGGAACAGGGGACACCGGACTTTGTGTTCAACCAGTCTCAGAACAAGCGTTTGAGTTCGTTCCTGGAAAGATTTTCAAGAACGTAATACATCCAAATTTGCCGTTTATCCCCAAATTTCGACGTGTTGTAGAATTTTAAAACATTTTTGGGATTTTTTTGTAATAAGTCCTAGAAATGTTGTCTACTATTTTTGTATTTTATCCTTCATCTAACAAATTTTGAATTTTTAAATAACATTTGTGTTATTTGAAGGAGATTAAATGAAAAAGCTCTTTATTGCATCTGCTATCGCCATGATGTGCCTTAGCGCAAACGCCTTTGCCGAAGATGATGGTTACGGTAACGACATCCCGGCTGCAAGGACCGAAGGCACCGTCGATGACGGTTACGGCAATAAGCTCCCGTCGAACGAACCTGAATACAAGAGCTTCGAAGAAGCTCGTTCTGCTTCTTCTTACGGCAACTCTGGCAATAGCGGAAACAACAATAACCAGCGTACGCGTTTGGGTATCCACCTTGGTATCGGTGCTGCCCTTTTGGCCAATTATCCGACCGATAAAGAATTTGTCAGACAGTATGGCGATAACGAATGGATCGGTGTTTCTGGCGATATCGGTTTGATTCTCAAGTTCCCCTTGAACCCGATTCTTTCGTTTGTTCCTGAATTGAACTTTGGAATGGCCTACCTTTCCGAAGAAATTAAGGACGCCGGTGGCGACGATTACTTCTGGGGTGAATACAAGGTAAATGACGCTAAAACGCTCTACAATATCAACATCCCGCTCATGTTGCGCTTGCAGGCCCCGTATGTGTATCTCGAAGGCGGTGTCCGTCTTAGCTTCAATATCGATACGGACCATGAATACGAATATACGGACAAGGACGGCAATCCTCTGAAGTACTATGACTATGAGGACGACGATTACAAGACGGTCAAGCGCGATGCCGAGGATGAATGGAAAGTCAAGACGTTTATCCCGTCCATTGTTGCTGGCCTTGGTACAACGTTCCTTGCCAACGGATTGCAGTGTGATCTCGGACTTCGCTTTATTTGGGACCTTAGGGGTATTGAAGAAAATGACAAGGAAATCTATGCTATGGAAAATAAAAAATTGCGCATAGCAAAGGTTATCGAAAACGAATCGAGCTTGTTCGCTATTCAACTTGTACTCAATATGTTCTTTTAAGGTCTAGCTAAGAAAATTTTTCAAAGAAAAAATGGGCCAATTGCCTGCGAAAAGCGTGTTAATATAGTAGACGCTTTTTAGCAGGAGAAAAAATGATGATTCATAATCAATTGGCCTTGTTTGCTAGACCCGATTTCAACCTGATGCCGCGCGAGAAAATGGAACGCGCTGGCGTCGGTGCTTTAAGCAACGAAGAACTGCTGGCTATCATTTTGGGGAGTGGTAGCCATGAATGCAGTGTCTTTGAACTTTCTAAACGACTTTCCGATTTTCTGTCGACAGAAACTTCTGTGCCGACGCTTGAACGTCTCAAGCAAATTCGTGGACTTGGAAAAGTCAAAGCGGCTCAGATTTTGGCGTGCCTGGAACTTTCAGGGCGCTTTATTTTAAGCGACAAGGCGATTCCCGTGGCTGTTCCCGAAGATGTGCTTTCGCGCGTGTCGTATATGAAGTACGAATCGCAGGAACATCTTGTCGTTATTTCCCTGAATTCCGCAAATTACATCATTCGCGTCCACGAACTTACGACCGGGCTTGTGAACCAGACTCCGGTCCACCCGCGCGAAGCCTTTGCCCTCGCTATTGAAGATCGTGCCGTTTCTGTGATTTTTGTCCACAATCACCCCTCTGGATCGCTAGAACCGAGCCCTGAAGACATGTCTATTACGCGACTTCTCTGTGCTTCAGGTAAAATTTTGCAAATACCTGTTTTGGACCATATCATCATTGGTAAAAGTGGGTTTACAAGTTTGTGCCGTTGCTACCCGGAAATCTTCGAAAGCACGTTTTATAAATAAAAATGTGTAAAAAAAAATCAATCAAATGGCGAAATTTAAAAAGTATGTATTATTTATCCAATATTTCGAGGGTGAAAAAGTGCGGACTTTTTTTTAAAGAGTTATATTTCACTTAAACATTACTATAAGGACCACTCTATCCAAGGGTTGGTTAAAACAAGGAGACTCTATGAAACGAGTAGCAATGGGATTGGCCCTGGCCTTGGCGGCATCATCCGCCTTCGCTGGTCATGCCAATACGATTAACAAGACGGGCTTTGCCGGTGTCAACAAGACACAGTCTGCCCAGTCTCTCGGTCATTCTAAGCTTGTGTTTACGGCTTTGGGCGACTACGCATTTGGTAATAGCATGTTCAAGGCTGATCCTGAAAACGGCTATAACTACGCTTTTGCGAATGAATACACGAACCAGAAGGCTGAAGCCGCAAACTATAGCGGTATCAGTGCCTACGTTGGCCTCGCTATCGGTCTTTTGGACTACTTTGATATCGGTGTGACTTTGCCGGTCTTCTATGACCAGTTCAACGGCAATGCAGTTTGTGGTGAAGCAGAAGGCTGCAACCCGGCCGCTCTCGCTGGTACCAAGGTTGGCTACATTGGTAACGTGACTGCTAGCTTGAAGGCTCGCGCTCCGATTCCGGCTGATGTGCCTATCGACTTCGCTGCTTTCTTCAGATATTCTTTCAAGACTTCCAAGAACTCCAAGCAGGGTGTCTGGATTCGTGAACCGGAATACATCGCTAAGGAAGTTGGCATGGCATTCCCGTACGGTACTGCTAAGTCTGTAATGACCGTCGGTGCCGCTTTGACGTTCGACCTTTCCAAGATTGACGTGATGCCTCTCCTCGTCCACATCAACGGTGGTTACCGCATGTCCATGGACAAGGCTTACATGTCCTTCCCGTTTGCAAGCGCTGCTCTTGAATTCTACGTGCTTGACTTCCTCTCGTTCTTCGGTGAATTCTACATGGATATCCAGACCGAAGACTTTACTTGGAACGTTGCTCAGTACGGCCTCACCGAAAAGCTTGACATGAAGCAAGTGACTGGCGGTGCCGTGTTCCACTTGCCGATTGGCCTCGACATCCAGCTCGGCGCTTCTGTCTACATTGGCAATGACAACTATGTCCACTTTGCCCGCGTGATGGAAAACGAAGAAAACTACCTCACCGGTATCAAGGCTACGAAGACTCGCGTGAACCCGCAGCTCGCCTTGTTCGGCGGCCTTACCTGGTCTGGTTTCCTCGCTCCGCAGGACCGCGATGGTGACGGCGTGGCTGACTCTGATGACCGTTGCCCGGATGACTATGGTCATCGTTTGAACGCAGGCTGCCCGATGGGTAACCCGGATAGCGACGAAGACGGTGTCTGCGACGCTTGGGTTTCTGAAAAGGCTATGCTTGACGAATTCCGTAATGTTTGCGAAGGTATCGACCAGTGCCCGAACGAAAAGGGTAACAACACCAATGGTTGCCCGACGGATGACCCGGACCCGGATAAGGACGGCGTTTGCGATCCGTGGGTAAGCCAGAAGGGCGCTCTCGATCAGTTCAAGGAAATTTGCGAAGGCATCGACCAGTGCCCGGCTGAAGCTGGTACGCTCGTCAACAACGGTTGCCCGGAAGACAATCCGGATCCGGATGGCGACGGTCTCTGCTCTCCGTGGGTCACCGACAAGAACAAGCTTGACCAGTATGCCGGCGTCTGCAAGGGCTACGACATGTGTCCGGGTGAAGCTGGTGCAGCCGGCAATAAGGGCTGCCCGTGGGATGATCCGGACAGCGACGGCGACGGTATCTGCGACGAATGGGTTGTTCAGAAGAAGCTCGGCTACTACTTCGAAAAGGCTGCCGAAGACGAATCTGTTGCTAAGGAATGGTTCATCTCCAAGACCTGTAAGGGTCTCGACAAGTGCCCGCTCGAACACGGTGTTGCCGCTAACGATGGCTGCCCGCTCCCGGATCCGGACCTTGACAAGGATGGCGTCTGCGATGCTTGGGTCACCGAAAGAAATATGTTCAACCTCTTCGAAGGTGTCTGCGCTGGTATGGATCGCTGCCCGGCTGAAGCTGGCGACGATGGCTTCGGCTGCCCGAAGAAGAAGGTAGAAAAGCTCGAAGGTATTTCCTTCAAGAGCGGCTCTGCTACTGTCAACGCTAACGCTAAGAGAATCCTTAAGGGTATCGCTCAGAAGCTTAAGGAAGACGAAGCTTACAAGGATCTCAAGATTGTGATCCAGGGTCATACCGACAACCGCGGTAAGGCTAAGAAGAACCTCAAGCTCTCTGACCGCCGCGCTAAGGCCGTTATGAAGCAGCTCACGAAGTTCGGCGTTGCCAAGAACCGCATCAAGGCTGTTGGTCTCGGCTCTACCTGCCCGGTTGACGATAACTCCACGGCAGACGGTCGCGAAATGAACCGCCGTATTGAAATGCACTTCGTCACACCGGATAACGACGGTATGAAGTGCGAAAGCAACTACGTTGGTGACTAATAACTTTTAGAGTCTCAACCAAAGCCCCGGGCATAAGCCCGGGGCTTTTCTTATAATCGCAACTACGTTGCCATTTTGTCATCCCGGCCGGAGCCTGTGCTGAGCAAAGTCGAAGCATGCCGGGATCGCCTTTATTAATTGCTAAATTATCACATATGACAAAACTTGATGAAATT
>Ga0310786_10009906_pt1 | contig 12030 bp, 8 predicted proteins | sample AusTroGonzalo_MG_FD_203881 | JGI IMG/M metagenome (GOLD analysis project Ga0310786, IMG submission 203881) | Bovine rumen microbial communities from tropical cattle in Woodstock, Queensland, Australia - Gonzalo_03 (v2) (version 2) | ecosystem: Host-associated > Mammals > Digestive system >...
CGACCTCGCAGTGGTACATCTGACCCTCCTTGTCGGGCAGCTGACCAGTGCCGTAGCCAGAGGCGGCGTTGACGACGGTGGGAGGCATAATCTCGGTGTAGCCGCTCTTGCGGGCCTCGTCGAGGAAGAAGTTGATGAGGGCACGCTGCAGGCGGGCGCCCTTGCCGATATAGACGGGGAAGCCGGCACCGGTGATCTTCACGCCCAGGTCGAAATCGATGAGGTTGTATTTCTTAGCGAGCTCCCAGTGAGGCAGGGGGTTGGCGATGCCCAGCTGGGGGTTCACGTCCCAGTTGCCTACGGTATCGCACTCCGTGCACTCCTTCAGGTTTGACTTCACCACGCGGTTGTCCTCGGCGGCAGCGCCCTCGGGCACTTCGTCGTAGGGGATATTAGGAATTTGGCAGAGCAGACGGGTCATCTCGTCCTGTGCCTGATTCATAGTGTCTTCCAACTGCTTGTTGGTCTCTTTCATCTTGGCCACCTCAGCCTTGATAGCCTCGGCCTCGGCCTTCTTGCCTTCCTTCATCAGACCGCCAATCTGGGCAGCCATCTTCTTGGCCTCTGAAAGGTTCTTGTCCAGCTCCTGCTGGGCTTCACGACGGCGACGATCCACGGCGAGCACTTCGTCGATGGCTTCTTTGGTGCCCTTGAAGTGTTTCTTCTCCAAACCGCGAATCACGCGTTCTGTTTCCTCTGTAATGAGTTTAAGTGTAAGCATAATGTATTTATTTTTGTTTTTTTACCTTTTTCTTTTTATAGCTGCTGCAAACGGGCGATGTACTTGCCCAGGATGTCGAACTCGAGGTTGACAACGGTGCCCACGCGGATGTCCTGGAAGTTGGTGTGTTCCATGGTGTAGGGGATGATGGCTACCTGGAACGTGTTGCTGGTGGGATTGCAGACAGTGAGGCTGACGCCGTTGACGCTGATGGAGCCCTTGTCGACGGTGAAGTAGCCGTTGCGCGCCATCTCATGGTTCTCTGGATACTCGAAGGTGAAATAGGTGGAGCCGTTGGCATCCTCCATCTTTACGCAGGTGGCCGTCTGATCGACGTGTCCCTGAACGATGTGTCCGTCGAGGCGTCCGTTCATAATCATCGAACGCTCTACGTTGACCTTGTCGCCCACCTTCAGCAGTCCGAGGTTAGAGCGTTCGAGGGTCTCCTTCATGGCGGTGACCACGTAGTTGTTGCCTTCAATCTTGACCACGGTGAGGCATACGCCATTGTGGGCCACGCTCTGGTCGATGCCCAGTTCGCTGACAAACGAGCAGGTGAGCGTGAAATCTATGTTGTCTCTGTCGTGACGGATATCGACAACGGTTGCAAATTCTTCAATAATACCAGAAAACATATTTTTATCTCTCAACTTTCAACTTAAAAAAGGATGGGGCCACCAGGGTGATGTGATGAAAACTCCTTTATCACAGGTTGTGGGTGCTCTCCGTCTTTGTAATCCACCGGCATTTGGTAACGCTTGGTTAGTGGCCCGCCATTGACAAGAGAAGACTGCCCGAGTTTCATTGTTATTTGATGAGTATCCCTATCGAACCAAGGCAGCCCCAATGTTTTTATTTCGGTTGCAAAATTACTACTTTTTGTTGATAATATATCATTTTTATTCAATTATTTCGTACGACTCGGCATCAGTGTGGCTATTGCGGTGGGTGATGCGGTACTCGTTGGGCAGCATGTTGTATTTCTCGTGGAACAGCCGCACGAAGGTCTCGCCATCGCGGAAGCCCACACGCTTGGCAATGTCGTCGATGTCGGCATCGGTATCTTCGAGCATCTGCTGCGACTTAGTGAGACGGAAGTCGAAGATGAACTCCTTGGGCGTGAAGCCCGTGAGGCGTTTGATGTTTTCCTCGAAGTCGGCCAGACTCATGTTGAGCATCTTCAGTATCTCGTTGGCATCGATGCGGCGCTCGGTATAGTGGTCGTTCATCCACTCATTGAGTATCACCATGAACTTTTTGTCTTCCTCGCTGCGGTGCTTGGCCATCTCCTGTCGGGCGGCCTGCTGTTGAGCCTTCTTAAGACGGCTCTTGATGCGGCTCTGTCGCCAGAACATGAAGAGGACGATGATGACGACGCCGATGGCCATATAGAGCCAGATGGAGCGCTGCGACAAGAAGAAGGGTGCGGGCACGATGACCTCAATCTCTTTCATGTCGTACTTCTCAGGCGAGTCGATGACGAAGGCCTTCACCTTAAATATATAGGTGCCGGCAGGTACTTCGGCATATCTCGCTATGCGTGTCTGGGGGGCGTTCACCCAGTCGTCATCGTAGCCCTCGAGCATATACTGATAATGTATGCGGTGCTGCAGCTGATAGTTGAGGGCAGCGAAGCGGAAGCCGAAGCGGGTGATATCGTCGGGTATCTGCACCGACTTGGCGTCGGGCACGTAATAGTCGTAGTAGTCGGTGAGTCGGGGACTCTGAACTTCTGTGCCCAGATAGAAGTCGGTGATGCGCAGCTTGAGCATTGAGGCATTGCTGGTAACCAGCTTTTTCTGGTCAACCTCGTAGTAGCCGTTGACGGTGCCGAAAAGGATGTTGCCGTTGGACATCGTGGTGGCAGAGGCTTCGGAGATGATGGTCTCGTCCACACCCTCGAGACTGGAGTAGGTGGCAAAGATGCGCTTGTCGGCGTCGAACGAGCAGATATTATTATCGGTAGAGAACCATAATTTGCCCTTGTTGTCGAACGTCAGACCCTTGATCTCCTCTGACGGCAGCTTATAGTTTGCGTTGAAGTTCTCGAACAGCCAGCAGCCCTCAGAGTCTTTGCCGATGGTGCATGCTATGCCGCCACCGTTGGTGCCCACCCACATGTTGCCCTTGGCATCGCAGGCCAGACACACAATATCTGTTGACTGCAGGATGTTGTCGGGCTTCTCCTCCGAGTTCTTCAGCTTCTGCACGTCAATCTTGCCGTCTTTGTACGACAGGATAATGATGCCGTCGGTAGTTCCCGCCCAGACGTTGTCGTCCTTGTCCACAGCGATGGTGCGCACCTTCTGGTAGGCGTTGAGGGGATAGTTCTTGATGCCTTTCTTGGAGCTGAGGAACGTGGTAGAGCCATTAGGCAGCAGGTTGACGCCGCCGCCATAGGTGGCCACCCAGATGTTGCCCTGCTTGTCCTCCACGGTATAGTAGGCATGATTGTCGCTCAGCGAGGTCTCGTCAACCTCGGAATGCTGCATGCCGACGACAGAGAAGCCGTTGCCCGTGGGCTTCAGCTTGAAGACGCCGTTATCCTTCGACGACAGCCAGATGTTGCCCTTGGAGTCTTTGTTGATGCCGTAGATGCGGCGGAAGGGCTTGCCGTCGTCAGTATGTGTATAGGTGGTGCGGCTGCCGTCCTTGTTGATGACGAAGAGCGTGCCGCTTTTGTTGCTGATATACAGGCGGTCGGTAGCTTTGTCAAAATAGATGCCGCGTACCTCGTTGTCCATATCGCTGGTGGGGTTCTCTATCAGACGCTTGCGAACAATATCATCCTTCATCAACTCGAGCTTCTCCATGCCTCGACGGCTGGTAGATTCGAAGATGACGCCCTCGGGCAGTTCGATGGCCGCGTTGACGGTGTTCGACAGGTTCCAGGGGTTCGACGGGTCGTTATGGAAGTACTCTACCTCGTCGCGCTCGCGGTTGTAATAGCCGTAGCCACCGTGACTCATACGTATCCACATGACGCCGTTGACCTCGTTGAACGTAGAGCCGATGCCGTCGTAGTTGGGCACCTTCAACACCTGCATGAAGTGCTTCTCGTCCTTGGTGGCGGGGTTGAAACGGCTCACGCCGATGCGGTCGTCAGAGAACCAGACGATGCCGTGACTATCGACGAAGATGGTGTTGATGGCGCTGAAGCCAGAGGCCAGCTCCTCGGCTTCCTGACCGTATGAGAAGGTCACAATCTTTCCTGACTTGGTGCCTGCGTAGACGTTATAGCCGTTGGAGTAGAGGCTGGTGATGTTCTCTTCGAGGAACACACCCTTGCGCTCGATGGTGAGGTTGCTGGCATCCAGACGGTGAATACCCTTGTCGGTGCCCACCCAGATGTCGTTCATATAACCCTCTACCATGTGGTTCACAGTCATATCGGCTGTGGTGATAAGCTGACAGTCGAACTTGTCCTGCTCAGTACGTATCCTGTAGAGACCCACACCGTCGATGCTCACCAACACGTCGCCATTACTGGTAGTGACGATGCGGCGCTGCGTGCGATACTCCTCGCTGCCGCTAACGTCGACAAAGGGGTTGACGATGCGGTCGATGCTGCGCTTCAGCACAAACACACGGGAGTCGTACATACGCATCCACAGGTTCTGCTGGTTGTCGATGGTCATCTGCCATATTCGGTTATGAAGATTGGGAATGTGGCTGGCGGCACCCGTCTTATAGTTAAAGAAGTTGTAGCCGTCGAAACGCGACAGACCATTCCACGTGCCTATCCAAATGTAGCCGTAATCGTCCTGGACTAACTGGGTAATGGCATTACTGGCCATTCCGTCGTCAATGCTATAGTGATGACGGGTGGCCTGCAGCTGTTGTGCCTCGGCGCCTGTGGCTGCTATGGCGAGCAGCCCCGTTGCCATAATGCCTTTAAGCAGGAATTTCTTCATAAGCATAGGGTTGATGGTGATAGGGTTCTTATAGTGGCTCGAAGCCGGCGTTGACAGTCTTCTTCACTGCCATACACTCCATCTCGATGAGCCAGTTAGGACGGCAGACAGAAGCCTGGACAATGATGTAGGGCTTGTCGGCGAAACGCTCCTGGAACAGCTTGCTGACAACGGCATAGTCGCTGTTGTCGCGCAGATAAACGATGATGTGTGCCACATCGTCGAAGGTGCACTCGGCCTCGCTGAGCAGCGCCTCCACGTTCTCCCACATGCGATGGGTCTGCTGGATGATGTCCTTGGGATAGGCCACCTGTCCCTTGTTATTGATGCTGGCGGTGCCAGAGATGATGACGTGACAACGGTCGCCGTAGTCCACGCGTGTGCCGCGCTCGAAGCTCACACCATAGTCGCTGGTGCGGTTCAGATGGGTGGGTGCATAGAGATAGCGTATCTGTTCGGGTTTGATGCCGGCGATGGCGTAGTTGTCCATCTGGGTCAGCACGTTGGGGTCTTGCTGGCGTCCGCCAATACCTGTAGAGGCAATGAAATGGGTGCTGTTGGTGAGTCCCTGGGTGAAGAACACCTGATTGCGGGCACGAACCACACCACCATAGTTCAGGTCGACATCGTTGACGAAGAGCCACGTGCGGATGCAGTTGTCGGCCAGCGTGCAGCCCTCCTGAAGCAGCTGCATCACATATTCGTTGAACAGCAGGCGCGTCTGGTATTCCGAGTTGGCTGCCAAGTTATGGGCGCTGCCGTTCCACAGGTGACGGTAGGCTCCATGACGGGCTTCATAGAGCTCGCTGGGCAGCAGACGGGTCTCGACATCGGTCATGAGGTAGGCCCAGAGTCCTATCTTTGTACCGTCGAGCGGTGCCTGCTGGATGATGCTCTTGGCGCAGTCGCTGGTATCGGCAGCTGCCACATCGTCAGCCTGATTAGCCGAGTCGCTGAGGAAATAACGCTTGAAAACGGTTACAGCTCCAGGCAGTGTGTTGGTGATGACAGACTGATAGGCGTCGAGAATGGCATCGAGCTGCTGCTGGAAAGGGATAGTGCAGTCGGTGACGTGTAGGATAACATGGTATTCTTTCACGCCTCCGGCTTCTGTGAACGAAAACACTTCGGCTTTCGCATTCTGAAATTCAATATGTTGTGTCATTTTTTCACAAATTTGCTGCAAAAGTACACAAATTCATTGAAATATGCAAATACTCGTGCGAGAAATTGACAAATAATGCGTATCTTTGCACCCTCAAAAGCGTCGTTGTTGTACCAAATGAGTTTATTTGACATCATATTACTGGCAGTGGCGTTGGCAATGGACTGTTTCACAGTGTCTATTGTCAGCGGTGTTATCATGGGTAGAAACATGTGGCGAACCATTCTGCAGATGAGCTTCTTCTTCGGGCTGTTTCAGGCAGCGATGCCGTTTGCCGGATGGCTTGCTACAGCACATTTTGTGCAGTATATCGAGACCTTTGGCCACTGGGTTGCTTTCCTCATGTTGGCCTTTATTGGTGGTAAGATGATCTGGGAGTCGTTTCGGCCCTCGGAGCATCATGCCTTCAATCCACATAGTCTTACCACCCAACTGCTGTTGGCCGTTGCCACCAGTATCGATGCGATGGCGGTAGGTATCTCGTTCTCGTTTACGGGCTACGAAAAAGTGAGCGACCTCTGGGTGCCGCTCACTTGGATAGGTGTCGTGTCGCTCCTTTTCGGTGTTGCTGGCCATCTGCTGGGTGTCCGTTTTGGACGTATTGCAGAGGGTTATATCAAGCCAGAACTAATAGGTGGAGTGATACTTTTGTGTATAGGTGTTAAGATATTGGTTTTCTGATAGTTATTTTATAACCTTTATCAGCTCTCTTGCAGCCAGAAGAGCACGTCGCCAATCGGTGTCGAGTGAGAAACGAGTCAAGCATTTTCCGTTCCTGTAATATGCCAACACCATCTCTTTGTCTGGGTCGTTGAACAGGGGGTTCGAGTACGAGGCGTCCATATAGGCCTTGATGACTTTCACCTGATGGGCGGCAGGGTCGTCTTTGCTCTCCATGAGCGAAGCCGTATAACTGGTGAGGAAAGTGTTGAGCGCCAGCGCCTGACGGTCGAGGAAGTCGGCGGTGGAGTCGGGCATCTCTTCCTTCATCTTGATGACCATATAGTTCAGGGCTTCCAACTTGAACAGGCTGAATTGCTTAACCAGAGCGTTAGTGGCTGGGTTGTCGACGTTCTCCTGTGCGCTGCGTCGAATCTCGTAGTATATCTCCTGAGAAGAGGCGCTGGAAACCAAAGTGAACACTAATCCGAGTGTAATGAATAGTCTTTTCATATAGCTATTGATTTTGTTAGTTGCTTTCTATTTATTAGTCGTTTTTATTGCTTTATGAGCCGTTTTCTGAGGGTGAAGCAGGCAGGGATCTCTTCCTCGTAGTGCGACACCATGATGAGGGTCTTGCCTGGACGCTGACTGAAAATTGTGATGATGTCCTTCACCGTCTGGCGGTTCTGGGTGTCGAGACCATGCAGCGGTTCGTCGAGAATTAGCAGCTGAGGGTCTTTTACAAAGGCTCGTGCCACGAGCACCAGGCGCTGTTCGCCGCTGCTAAGTGTGAGGAAAGGTCGCTCTTCAAGGTGGGCGATGCCGAAGATGCGCATCCACCAGCGACACTGTTCGCGCTCGGCTTCATTGGTGCGGGTGTAGAGTCCCATCGTGTCCTTCAGTCCGCTGGCCACCACCTGTATGGCTGGGATGTTATACTGATAAGAGCGGTGCATCTCTGGCGATACATAACCTATGTGGCGCTTGATCTCCCAGATGCTTTCGCCAGTGCCGCGCTGTCGTCCAAAGAGACTGATGTCACATGCATAAGCCTGTGGGTTGTCGGCACAGATAAGCGACAGCAACGTGGACTTGCCGCTGCCGTTGGGGCCTCCCAGAGCCCAGCATTCGCCCTGATGGATGGTCCAGTCGAGGTCTGAGAGGATGGTGCGGTTGTCGTAGCGGATGCTCACCTTATTCATCTCGACAACGATGTCGCTGTTATAGTCGTCTGTGTGTGAGGTCAGCGACAGGATAGCCTGTCGTCTGTCTTCGTCGAGGCTGAGGGGTGGGGCAGAAAGCTCGTCTTCAGGGGTTATCCAGACAACCTCATCGGCATAGTCGGGAATGTCCTCGATGCGTGCCACCACCAGATAGATGGTCAGGTGGCGCTCACGACTCAGCATGGGCAGCAGCTCTTTCAACTGCTGGCGGGTCAGGGCGTCGAGACCTATGAAAGGATTGTCGAGAATCAGCACTTCGGGGTTGGAGAGCAGCGTCTTGATGAGCTGGTACTTCCTGAGCTCGCCGCTGCTGAGTGAGATGAGGTATTTGTCGAGCAGGCCTTCAAACTGAAACAGCTCTACGAGCGAATCCTTCAGTTGGCGCCGTTCTGGGGTGTCTGCGCCTGTCAGCTGGTAGATATGCTCCAGCTGCTGACCCGCAAAGGGCGTCTCGCTGTCAATGTCGTGCTGATTCCAGCGTAGCTGCAGGTAGTAGGCCTTGTCGGTGGCGGCGCCATAGGTGTCGCAGAAGGCGATATAGCGCACCTTGTCGCTGGCCAGTTGCTTGCGCATTTGGTCCACGTACTGCGTCTTACCGCTACCGTTCTTTCCAGCAATGACTATGATTTTTTGCCGCTCCATACCTTATCTTGGTTCTTGTTGACAAAGTCCTTCCAGCCCTTATAGTGCGGACCACCAGAGTCGGGGACGCCCATCTGCAGGAAATGGCAGTAGGCGGCAGCAAGGGCATCAGTGGCGTCCATGAACTTACCCATCTCAGAGTCAGGGATGTGCAGCAGACGTTGCAGCATGCCTGCCACTTGTTCCTTCGAGGCATTGCCGTTGCCCGTTAGCGCCATCTTTATCTTCATAGGGGCGTATTCGTGAATGGGAACGCTGCGCTCTATGGCTGCGGCGATAGCCACCCCCTGGGCGCGACCAAGTTTCAGCATCGACTGCACGTTCTTGCCGAAAAAAGGGGCCTCGATGGCAACCTCGTCAGGCATATACGACTCGATGATGCCTGTCACACGTTCAAAGATGTGTCCCAACTTCAAGTAGGCGTCACCGAATGTCCGCAGGTCGATGATGCCCATCGTCTCCATCTGCACCTTCCCGTCTTTCACGCGAATGATGCCGTATCCCATGATGTTGGTGCCTGGGTCAATGCCCATGATTACTTTTTCCATTCAGGCTGCAAAGTTAGTGATTTTTTCTTATACCTATGTCTATTTAGCATATTTTTAACCTGAAAAGGAAAATTTTTTATGTTATCTTTTGGTGAATAGAAAAATAATGTCTAAATTTGCAGTCGAGAATACTAACTTGTAAACGAAAATACAAACAAAACCATAAGCATTTATGCTTGAAACAGAGAATCTTGAATCACGGATTGTTAAAAGTGATTATAAAATTCTGATTGTCGACGACGTGATGAGCAACGTGTTGTTGCTCAAAATATTGTTGTCTAACGAAAAGTATCAGGTGTGTACTGCTAATTGCGGCAATATGTGTATTGAACAGGCCAAGAACGAGAAGCCTGATTTGATTCTGTTGGACGTGATGATGCCTGATATCAGTGGTTTTGATGCCGCCCAGATCTTGAAGAAGGATCCTGCGACAGCCCATATACCCATTATTTTCCTGACGGCCCTCAACAATCCTAGTGACTTGGTACATGGTTTCCAGGTAGGAGCCAGCGACTTCCTTACCAAACCCTTCAACAAGGAGGAGTTGGTAGTTCGTGTATTCCACCAAATCAAGCTGGTGGCTGCCACACGTATCATCGAGAAGCAGAACTCTGAGTTGCGTGCCACCATCAGTAATCGTGACAAGATGTATTCCGTCATTGCCCACGACCTGCGTTCGCCAATGGCCAGCATCCGTATGGTGCTGAACCTCGTGGTAAACTCGGTGTCGAAGGATGTGGTAGGCCCCGAGCTCTTTGAGCTGCTCGATAAGGCCAACCGCGAGAGTGAGGAGGTGCACGACCTGCTGGATAACCTGCTGAAATGGACGAAGAGTCAGACGGGTCGCCTGAATGTGGTGCGTCAGGAACTTGACCTCAACGATATTATTCCTGGTGTTGTCGATATCTTCGAGATGATTGCGCTGACCAAGAAGATCAATCTGGTTTATCAAGGCAGCGACAAGCCCGTTGTGGCTGTTGTTGACAACGATATGCTGAAGACTATTGTGCGTAATTTCCTTTCTAATGCTATCAAGTTCTCGCCAGAGGACAGCACGATAGAGATCTCATTGAGCACAGAGGGCGACTTTGCCAAGATCAGTGTGCATGATCATGGTGTGGGTATCGACCCAGAGCGCTTGGACTCTATCTTCAAGAAAGGCGATACTACCTATGGTACTGGTGGTGAGGAAGGCTCTGGACTGGGTCTGCAGCTGTGCGCTGATTTCGCCCGTAAGAACGATGGCGACGTCATAGTGGAGTCTGTCGTAGGCGAGGGGTCTACCTTCAGTGTATTGGTGCCTCTGAAAAAATAACAAACACTTCATAAAACAAACACTTAATTAAACATGCTGAAGCTTTTCGTGCCAGGCAGACTATGTCTGTTTGGAGAACATACAGACTGGGCAGGGCATTACCGTACGATGAATGCCGACATCGTCCCAGGTGCTGCCATCGTGACAGGTATTGAACAGGGCATCTATGCTGAAGTAGAGAAGTCACCCGTCTTCGAGCTGTATTGTACTGCCCCTCAGATGGAGGACGAATGGAATGACTTCTCTTGTCAGATGGACGAACAGGAACTGAAGCGTGTGGCACGTTCTGGCGATTTCTTCAGCTATTGTGCTGGAGTGGCTTCCTATATGCTCGAATGGTATAAGGTGGGTGGTGTACGCATCACCATCACTGAAATGACGCTGCCCATGAAGAGCGGCCTCTCGTCGTCAGCAGCCATCTGTGTGCTGGTAGCCAGAGCCTTCAATCTCATCTATAAGCTGAACCTGAACACCATGGGCGAGATGAACATCGCCTATGTTGGTGAGCTACGCACCTCTTCGCGTTGTGGACGTCTCGACCAGGCCTGTGCCTTTGGCGTGAAGCCTAACCTGATGACCTTCGACGGCGATGAGATAGAGGTGCAGACGCTTAACGTGAAGAAGCATCTGTATTGGGTCTTTGCCGACCTCTGCGGCGTGAAGAACACCATTAAGATTCTGTCAGACCTCAACAAAGCCTATCCCTTCCCCTCTAACGATAAGGAACGCCTGCTGCACGAAGCACTGGGCTCTAAGAACCAAGAGTTTATCGAGAGGGCCATACAGTATATGGCCAGTGGCGAGGTGGAAGAGCTGGGTCGCCTGATGACAGAGACTGAGGAGCTGTTCGACAGACAGGTGGCGCCGCTGTGTCCTGACGAGTTGAAGTCGCCGAAACTGAAGGCTATCCTGGCTGATGAATACGTCAAGAGCCTGACTTACGGCGGCAAGGGCGTAGGCTCACATGGCGACGGCTCTGTGCAGTTCCTCACCAAGGACGAGAACAGTCAGAAGCTCTTGGTCGACTATCTCAACGGAAAAGGTATGCATGCCTACAGCCTTACCATCAAACCCGTGCATACGGTGCGTAAGGCTATCATCCCTGTGGCAGGCTTCGGCACACGTCTCTATCCTGCTACGCGCTGCATGAAGAAAGACTTCTTCCCCATACCCTGTCCTGATGGTATGGTGCGTCCTGTCATTCTCATCCTGCTCGAAGAGCTGATGCAAAGCGGTATCGAGGAGGTGTGCATCGTGCTGGGCAGCGAGGATGAACGTCAGCAATACAAGAACTTCTTCGACCGTCAGATCAGCGAGGAGCATTTCGCCAAGCTGAACTCTGAGAGCCAGGAGTACGAGAACCGCATCCTCGACATCGGCAAGCATCTGCATTATGTCATTCAGAAGGAGAAGCGTGGCTTTGGTCATGCGGTCTATCAGGCTGCAGGCTTTTCCAAGGGCGAGCCTGTGCTGCTGATGCTGGGCGACACGCTCTATAGGTCGCTGACCAACAAACCCTGCGCCCTGCAGCTGATAGAAGCTTACGAACGCTACAATAAGCTGCTGGTAGGACTCTATCCTGTGCCCCTGTCGACTGTGAGCCATTTTGGCATCATGAGTGGTGTTTGGGAGGATAAGGACGAGCGTGTGATGCATGTGAAGACGCTGGTAGAGAAGCCTACTGCCAACTATTCGGAGGAGTTCCTGGGTGTGAGAAACAAACAGGGCGAGAAAGAGTATTGCAGCATCTTCGGACAGTATATCCTCACGCCAGAGGTGTTCCAGCAGCTGGCTGCCGACGTTGCCGCCGCCGATGCTTCAGGCAATATGACGAAGGAG
>Ga0310786_10009907_pt1 | contig 12029 bp, 8 predicted proteins | sample AusTroGonzalo_MG_FD_203881 | JGI IMG/M metagenome (GOLD analysis project Ga0310786, IMG submission 203881) | Bovine rumen microbial communities from tropical cattle in Woodstock, Queensland, Australia - Gonzalo_03 (v2) (version 2) | ecosystem: Host-associated > Mammals > Digestive system >...
CTCGAAGTAAAGGGTGAGGACTATCATCTTTGAGGTGCCGCGTGTGATGCTGTTGGAGAATTTGCGCAGCGACTCGTCGATGAGGTCGCTTCGGTCGTGATCCAAGATGTCGCGTAGGCCGAAGCAGAATTTCAATTCGGGAATCAGTTTGAAGTAGGGCAGGTAGAAATCACAGCCTGCACCTATTTCTATAAAGCAGTCGAAGCGCTGAGTCATCAGCGCATCGTGTTTGTGCGATGTCAGGTCGATGGTGGGAGCTACTCCCACCATGGCATAAGGTCGGAAGTTGTTGTAACGCGGAGCGGCCACCTTCAGTTCCAACGGCACGGAGAGATAAGTGGTCTTCATGTTCTGCGAGCTGTCGCGTCCGGAGACCTGTTCATGGAACATGACGTGCTTCTGTCCGAAATGGATAGTAGGCTGGATGCGGAAACCTAAATATTTGTTCAGGCGAATCTCTCCAAGGACACCCACGGAGAAGCCCGGCTGGTAGTTATCCACCTCGGCATACCAGCGTTGACCGCTCGTAGGATCTACATAACCGTTGTTCTGCAGCTCCAGGTCCATCATGTTCATACCGACAAAGAAGCCATAGTGCAGGAATCGGTTGTCCAGATACGGGCGATGCTGGATAACCGGTTCCTGAGCTGTGGCGATGAGGGTTGTCAGGCAGACAAATAAGAGGATGCAGATTCGCTTCATCTCTTATATAACGCTCGCGAGGGCATTTTATTGTGAGCCTCCCTTGCGCAGATAGAGTTGGAGCGTTCCCAGATAGCGTGCGTTCTTGCCCATCTGGTTGTCGGGAACAACCCTGCCGTCGAGGTTGCGACGCACCTGCGGACTAGCAAAGAAGGTGTGCGAGTGGCCGCCGATGACAAGGTCGATATTCCTTGTGGCAGAGATGAGATCCTCGTCAGAGACCTCTGGCACATTCCAACCGATGTGAGCGATACAGATGACGAGATCGCATTTTGCTTCGTTGCGCAGATAGTCTGCCACGGGCTGAGCCGCCACGATGGGGTCGGTGTACTTGACACCTTGACAGTTGCTGGCGGAGACAAGGCCTTCCAGCTCGGGTGACACACCAAGGATGCCGATTTTCAGTCCGGCACGTTTGATGATGACATAGGGCTTCACCAGTCCTTCAACGGGTGTGCCCGTGAAGTCATAGTTGCAGCAGACGATGGGGAAGCGGGCCATGCGGAACAGGCGTGCCATGTTCTCGAGGCCGTAGTCAAACTCGTGGTTGCCAATGGTGCCGGCATCATAACCCATCAGGTTCATCAGTCCCACTTCCACTTCGCCGCGGTACAGGTGATAGTAGGCGGTGCCTTGGGAGTAATCACCGGCATCCAGGAGCAGGAGGTCGGGATGCTGACGGCGCAGGTCGCGCAGCAGCGCAGCGCGTCGCAGGTAACCGCCTTTGTCTGCCTCGGCAGTATCTGCCAGCAGGGGACTCAGCGGTTCGATGCAGGAGTGGGTGTCGTTGGTATGTGCGATGAATAACTCTCGCGTGCGGCCCTTGCCTTCGGCGTTGCTGATGGCAAAAGGATGTTCCGGTCCGCCCACCTCATGTTGGACTTCCACAGCGGGGGCGATGCCCTCGGCGACAACGGTGATACGTCCTTCGATGGCTGACGTGGCTTTCTTGCCCTGAGCATCGAGGGCACGCAAGTGCTGCATCATCGCTTCGCGGATGAGCACAGACGTCACTTCCTTCTTCTCTGCTTTCTTGAAAGCATAAAGCTTGTCGTTGCCTTCAGATAGATAGTCCAGCGTGGCAACGGAATAGAGCTTATCGGCCTCTATAGGCTGTCCGCCGAGGGTGGCGGATTTCAGGTTACCGTCGCGGGTGATGACCAGTCGTGCGCTACTGCTGAGGCCTTCGCCATGAACGGCGGCGATATTGTGCATCAGCTCTTCTACGTCACTACCCCGCATCTGCAGGATTGTGAGACGATTGTTGAAGGGAGCGATGGCCATGACATCTCCGATACACACGGTGTCCTTGGGCAGGGAAGCGCGGAGACCTCCGATGTTGCAGACACCCAGGTCGGGATGATAGCCCAGACTCTCGCCAACAGCCACCAGTACGTCTGCGGCCCAGTTGCCTAACAGGCTTTCAGGCCGTCCGGCGGACATGACCATGGCGCTCTGACCTACATAGGGCTTGCGCAGACTGTCAACGCCTGCTACATATGGCTTGACAAAAGCAACAGCCTCTGCTACAGGGTGAGCATCCAAGGCGTTGGTCACTGCGATGCGGTGAGGAACCACAGTCTCAAGAACGTAGGGCTTGCTTTGACAGGAAAGCAGCAGTGCCACCGTGACAACCGATGCGCCGGCGGCAATTTTGTTCCACAGGTGTCTGTTCATGATGGAAATAGTTTTTATTTGACTTCCCAAATATCGTTAGTTTCGAGGAGCTCGGCGAAGTTGTGGTATTTCTTCGCAGCCTTGACCTCTTCAATCTGTGCGGTGACGGCATCGTTATAGGTGGGAGCCTCCACGTCGCGGATGACACCGAGGGCAATGGGGAAACCGTCGCCGTCGCCCATGAGGGCGAGCTTCAACTGCAGGGTGTTATCCTCGCAGTGAGCGTCGTGCACGAGGACATCGTCCAGCGTATAGCCGTCCTTGCCAATCTCCACGACCTTCAGGCCGAAGCCTTCCTGTACGAGACCGAACTCATTGTTCTCGCCGAACACGAGTTTCTCGCCGTGGCGCACATAGATGGCGTTCTTCTTGCGGCCCTCCTTGTCATAGACACTGTCATGGGTGCCATTGTTGAAGATGACGCAGTTCTGCAGGATCTCGCAGACGCTGGCGCCCTTGTGATCGTGGGCGGCCTTCAGCACCTCGATGGTACCGGGGGCGTCGGTAGCCACGGCACGGGCGAAGAAATGACCACGGGCACCGAAGCAGAGCTCAGCGGGGCGGAACGGGTCCTCTACGGTACCGTAGGGGCTGCTCTTGCTGACAAAGCCGCGTGGCGAAGTGGGACTGTACTGACCCTTCGTCAAACCGTAGATGCGGTTGTTCAGTAGGATCATGTTCAGGTCGATGTTACGACGGTTGGCGTGGATGAAGTGGTTACCGCCGATGGCGAGACCGTCACCGTCGCCGCTGACCTGCCACACGTCGAGGTTGGGGTTGGTGACCTTAGCGCCAGTGGCGATGGCGGCAGCACGACCATGAATGGTGTTCATGCCGTAGGTGGCCATGTAGTGGGGCAGACGGCTGCTACAGCCGATACCGCTGATGACGGCGACATTGTTAGGCGCTACGCCTATCTCGGCCAAGGCCTTGTGCAAGGAGGCAAGGAAGAAATGATCTCCGCAGCCCGGACACCACCGCGGCTGCCCTTTCTTATAATCTTTACTTTCCATACTGCTGTTTTTTATGAACCACAGATTTCACAGATTAAACAGATTCTATGTCCTATGGTTATGAATTATTATTTTATTTCACAGATTTGAGACTACATAACGTTCATACTTCAAAGAAGGTTCTCCAAAATTAATCAGGAGAGCAAGTTCACAATGGGCCACACGAGCATAGTTAATAGCCTGTGAACGTTGATATTCCTCCAATTCTTTCACAGCTTTCAGTTCCACGATGATGCGATCATAGCAAATGAAATCAGGAATAAACTCAGTAGCTAATACCTTATTATGATATTCTGCAAATACTGGTTCTTCTCTCAGATAAGGGATTCCCTGCTCCTGAAACTCAATTTCTAAAGCATCCTGATAGACTTTCTCTGTAAAGCCGCAACCAAAGAATCGATGTACAGCCATCGCTGCTCCGATAATGTTATAGGTGTCGTTTTTATAGAGGAAATTGTCCATCTGTTCCGTCAGCTGAAAATCTGTGAAATATTATATAAAAATTGTAGGCTACGACTTTGAATCCGCGTAATCTGCGTAATCTGTGGTGTTGATTAAAGTTTCTTAAATGCTTCTACGAGTTCACTGACCACGAAGGGTTGGCCTTTAACCTGGTTGAACTGGGCGGGGACGAAGCCATCGACCTTCATGCGGAGATAGGCGGCGAGTTGGCCCATGTTCTGTTCGGCCACCACGACCTTCTTGTACTTCTTCAGTACCTCTGCCGTGTTGGTAGGCAGCGGGTTAAGGTAGCGGAATTGTGCGAGGGCCACCTTCTTGCCTGCGGCACGGAGCTCATCCATGGCTGCGTGCAGGTGACCGTAGGTGCTGCCGAATCCCACGATGAGAAGGTCGGCATCAGCGACATCACCCTCCACTTCGAGGTCGGGGACTTCGATCTTGGCAATCTTCTCGGCACGCAGGCGTGTCATCAGGTCGTGGTTCTCGGGATTCGTGCTGATGGCACCCGTCTTGTTGTCCTTCTCCAGTCCGCCGAGGATATGTGTGAAGCCTTCGCGACCTGGCACAGCCCAGTAGCGGGTGCCGTTCTCGGCGCGCATATAAGGTGTCCAGCTGCCGCGCAGTTCCTCGGGGACATAAGGCGGATTGATGGCGGGGTACTCCTCCAGCTTCGGGAGCTTGAAGGCACCGCTACCGTTGGCGATGAAGGCATCGGTCAAAAGCACGACGGGTGTCATGTGTTCTAGTGCCATCTTAGCAGCATCGTAGGCTGCATCAAAGCAGTCGGTGGGCGACAGGGCTGCGATGACGGGCATCGGGCTCTCGCCGTTACGGCCGAAGAGAACCTGTAGAAGGTCTGTCTGCTCGGACTTCGTAGGAAGACCAGTAGCAGGACCGCCGCGCTGTACATCGAGGACAACGAGCGGCAGCTCCATGATGACGGCGAGGTTCATGGCCTCGCTCTTGAGGCAGATGCCAGGGCCGGAGGTGGAGGTGACGGCGAGCGCGCCAGCGAAGGAGGCGCCGACAGCGCTGGCACAGCCGGCAATCTCATCCTCGCACTGCACGGTCTTTACGCCGAGGCTCTTATGCTTCGACAGCTCGTGGAGCACGTCCGTGGCGGGAGTGATGGGATAGCTGCCCAGATAGAGCTGCAAGCCGGCCTTTTCGGCAGCGGCGATGAAGCCGTAGGCTGTGGCTTTGTTACCTGTGATGTCCATATAACGTCCAGGCACCTTCGTCTTCGACTCGATGCGATAGACGTTCATGGCGCTGGAGTGTGTGTTGTGACCGTAGTCGTAACCTGCCTGGATGACCTTGATGTTGGCCTCGGCGATGGCCGGCTTCTTGGCGAACTTCTCGCGCAGGAAGTTGAAAGCCACATCGAGGTCGCGGCTGAACAGCCAGCAGACAAGGCCGAGGGCAAACATATTGCGGCACTTGAGCATTGCCTTCATATCCATGCCGGAATCGGCCAGCGCGTCCTTCACCATGGTGGTCAAGGGGCAGGCGATGACACGGTCAGGATCTACGCCCATCTCGGCGATGTAGTCAGGTGTCTTGAACTCCGCTTTCTCCAGGTCCTTAGGACCGAAGGCATCGGTATCGATGATGATAGTGGCGTTGGGCTTGGCATAGCGCAGCTGTGTCTTGAAGGCTGCTGCGTTCATAGCCACGAGAACGTCGCACTGATCACCAGGCGTATAGACCTTGCCGGCACCGATATGCACCTGGAAACCTGACACACCCGTCAGGGAACCCTGCGGGGCGCGGATGTCTGCGGGATAGTCGGGAAAAGTAGAGATACTGTTACCCACGGTGGCTGATACCGTGGAGAAGATGTTACCGGCGAGCTGCATACCATCGCCGCTGTCGCCAGAGAAGCGGACTACCACTTGCTCCAGCTCTTGAATGTTTAAACTATCTGCCATATGTTGAGTTTAAAGTTTAAAGCGTTTAAGGGATTTAAAGTGTTTAAGAGTTTACGGGTCGTGTCTGTTGTTTTTGCTTTTTCGGGCACAAAAGTACACAATATTTATGATACGAGCGCGTACATGCTTACAAAATATCGTAAAACTTCTGCTTTTTCATGATGAGTAGCAATTCTTTTTCAGAAAAAAGAGCTACCTTTGCCGCTGCAAAAAGCAATAACAAGCAGACTATGATTAAAAACATCACCGCAGACATCCGCTATATCGGTGTCGATGACCCCGAACAGCACTTGTTTGAAAACCAGTACCACACGCCCGACGGCATGTGCTATAATTCCTATGTCATCCTCGACGAGAAGGTGGCTGTTATGGACACCAGCGACCGCCGTACCATGGAGGCGTGGAAGGAGAACCTGAAGGAAGCCCTTGCAGGCCGCACACCTAACTACCTCATCGTTCACCATCTGGAGCCTGACCACGCCAGCGGTATCGCCGAGGTGTGCGCCCTCTATCCGAAGATGCAGGTCATCTGCTCTGCTAAAGCCAAGCAAATGATGCCTCAGTATGTCCCAATGTCTCCCGAGGGAGAGGAACGTGTTCTCACCGTCAAAGAGGGTGACACTCTCTCGCTGGGCCGCCATACGCTCCGTTTCATCATGGCACCGATGGTACATTGGCCTGAAGTGATGGTTACCTACGATAATGTCGATCATGTGCTTTTTACGGCCGATGGATTCGGCAAGTTTGGCGTCTATGATGCTGATGCCGACGATTGGGCTTGCGAGGCTCGCCGCTACTATTTCAATATCGTGGGTAAGTATGGACAGCCGGTGTCCACGCTGCTGAAGAAAGTCGCCGGGCTTGACATCCAGAAGATCCTGCCCCTGCACGGTCCCGTGCTCGAAGGTGACAAGCTGGCAGAGGCCGTGCGCCTCTATACCATCTGGAGCGCTTACGACGTGGAGACGGAGGGCGTGTTTGTCGCTCATGCCAGCATCCATGGCAACACCGCCGCCGCTGCTGAGCGCCTCGTGGAGATACTGAAAGCCAAGGGTTGCCCGAAGGTGGCTGTCAGCGACCTCTGTCGCGACGACCTCGGCGAGGCCATCGAGGATGCTTTCCGCTATGGAAAGATGATCTGCATGGCCAGCAGCTACGATGCTGGGGTGTTCCCGCCGATGTACGATTTCCTCCACCATCTCGATATCAAGGCCTATCAGCGCCGTCGCGTGGGTCTCGTGGAGAACGGTTCCTGGGCACCGAGTGCTGCCAAGACGATGCGCCCGATGCTCGAAGGGATGAAGCAGGTGGAAATCGTGGAGCCTGTCGTTACCCTGCGTGGAAAGATGAAAGACGAGGATATACCCCAACTCGAAGCTCTTGCAGACGCTATCCTGGCATAGCTTATGGAATCTCTCATCTCCAGTACACAGAACCCCAAGATCAAATCCTTGCTGACGCTTCAGCAGAAATCCTCGGAGCGTCGCAAGACAGGTTTGTTCGTGGTCGAGGGACGGCGTGAACTGGAGCATTGCATCGAAGCCGGCTATGAGGTGGAGTGCTTGTTCGTTAATGATGATTTAAGATTGATGATTGATGAATACGGCGAGAAATCATCAGGCATCACTCATCATTCATCAGTCATCAATCATCACTCATCAGTCATCAATCCTCATTCATCAGTCATCAATCCTCATTCATCAATCATCAGTCTTAAATCATCAATCCTCAATCATCACTCCCCAATCTACCCCGTCTCTCCCCACGTCTATGAACGTATTGCCTATCGTGGCAGTACAGAAGGTATCGTCGCTGTCGTGCATGCCAAAAGGCATGCTATTGATGATTTAAGACTGATGACTGATGAATACGGCGAGAAATCATCAATCATCAATCCCCATTCATCAGTCCTCAATCCCCATTCATCAATCCTCAATCCTCATTCATCAGTCCTCAATCCCCATTCATCAATCCTCAATCCTCATTCATCAGTCCTCAATCCCCATTCATCAATCATCAATCATCAATCATCAATAAAATCCCCCCTTTACATCGTCCTTGAATCTGTTGAGAAGCCTGGCAATCTCGGTGCTGTTCTGCGCTCGGCGGATGCTGCCGGCGCGGATGGCGTCATTGTCTGCGACCCGTTGACAGACCTCTACAACCCGAACCTCATTCGGGCTTCCATTGGTGCGGTGTTCAGTGTACCTGTAGCTACGTGTACGTCCGAGGAATGTATTGCTTGGCTGAAAGCACAGGGCATACGCATTCTGACAGCCCAGTTGCAGGACTCTAAACTCTATTACGACACCGATATGTGTGCACCCACAGCCATCGTGATGGGCACTGAGTCCACGGGACTGACAGAGCCGTGGCGACAGGCCGCTGACGCACATATCCGAATCCCCATGCTCGGGAAACTGGATTCCCTCAATGTCTCTGTCTCTGCCGCTATCCTTCTCTTTGAGGCTGTCCGCCAACGAAAGAATAATACCTAAAGTTTATGAAACGTGAAACTTCCCTACTACTATTGATGTCGATGCAGGCTCCGCTGTGGGCACAAGCCACACGGCCTAATATCGTTTACATCATGACCGACGACCACACGGCTCAGATGATGTCGTGCTACGACACGCGCTTTGTGGAAACCCCGAACCTCGACCGTATCGCTCGCGACGGCGTGCGTTTCACCCACAGCTACGTGGCTAACTCGCTTTCAGGTCCCAGCCGCGCCTGTATGCTCACGGGCAAACATTCCCATAAGAACGGCTTTACCAACAACGAGCACGGCATCTTCGACGGCTCGCAGCAGACCATGCCGAAGCTTCTGCAGAAAGCAGGCTACGAGACCGCCCTCATTGGCAAATGGCACTTGGTGAGCACGCCCACGGGCTTCGACCATTGGGAGATCCTGCCGGCGCAAGGCGACTACTACAACCCGACGTTCATTCATCAGGACGGCACCCAATCGGCAGACAGCGGCTACGTCACCCGTATCATCACAGACAAGGCCATCGAGTGGATGAATGAAAGAGATGAACGTTCCAAGCCCTTTGCCATCTTCGTTCACCACAAGGCCTGCCACCGAGCCTGGCTACCGGCATTGGAGGATATCAGGATGTATGAGGACAAGACGTTTGCCCTGCCACCTGAGTTCCACGATGACTACGCTACCCGCGAGGCCGCCGGTAAGACAGAAATGGAAATCGGCAAGGATATGGATATCGTCTATGACACGAAGATGTTCGTCAGTCACGAGGAGACACCTGCCACCATGCATTCCGGTGCTTACGAACGCATGATAGGACGTCTCTCAAAGGAGGAACGCCAGCAATACGACGAGTTTTATGTACCTCTGTCCCGTGAGTTCTATGAGAAATGGGGCAAAGACTATAACTTCCGTCCGCTTCAGGTTCAGAGCAGTGTTCCGGGCAGTCGCGATGCAGAACTTTTGGAGTGGAAGTACCAGCGTTATATGCGCGACTATGCCAAAGTCGTCCACTCGCTGGATCAGGAGGTCGGCCGCCTGCTCGACTATCTCGAGCAGAAGGGACTCTTGGACAATACCCTCGTTGTCTATACCTCCGACCAAGGTTTCTATATGGGTGAGCACGGTTGGTTCGACAAGCGTTTTATCTACGAGGAGAGTCTTAGCACGCCCCTCGTGATGCGTCTGCCCAAGGGCTACGAACGACGCGGAACCATCGATGAAATGGTGCAGAATATCGACTATGCTCCTACGTTCCTCGACCTCGCAGGTGCTCCCATTCCCGAGGATATCCAAGGTGTCTCGCTGCTTCCCCTCCTGCGTGGCAAGCAGTCACCCAAGCAGTGGCGCGATGCCATCTACTACCATTATTACGAATATCCTGCAGAGCACGCTGTGCGCCGCCACTATGGTCTCCGCACCGACCGCTATAAGCTGATCCATTTCTATGGTCACGATGTCAACACATGGGAACTCTTCGACCTGAAGAACGACCCCCATGAGTTGCATAACCTCTACGGACAGCCCGGCATGGAGGCATTGCAGCAACAGCTCCATCGTCGTCTCGAGGACCTGCAGATACAGTACGACGATCCACAACGATAAACGTTCTTACAAAAAAAAACCGCCGAGGATTTCGGCGGTTTTTTTATGAATGTACGGTGCTTTACTTGACGTACTCAGCGAGATCTGTCAGACGCATATCGCCCTTGCGGAGGAAGGTGTCGTGCATGGCGAAGGCAGCGCTGAGGCAGTGGTGGGTGTGACCGCTGAACTTCTCGGCGTACTTCAGGTAGTCGCGAAGGAGGGGCTGGTAGTCGGGATGAGCGACCTTGATAAGCTCCTCGGCCTTCTCCATGGCACATTTGCCGCGCAGGTCAGCTACACCGTATTCAGTGATCACAGCATCCACGAAGTGGCTGGTGTGGTCGATGTGGCTGGCGAAAGGCACAATGCTACTGATGGCACCGCCCTTGGTGGTAGAACCGCAGGTGAAGATGCTCAGGTAGCTGTTGCAGGTGAAGTCAGCGCTGCCGCCGATACCGTTCATCATCTTCGTACCGCAGATCTTGGTGCTGTTCACGTGACCGTAGATGTCAGCCTCAATAGCGGTGTTCAGAGAGCAGACGCCGATGCGGGCGATGACCTCGGGGTTGTTGGAAATCTCGGAGGGACGCAGCACCAGCTTGTCCTTGAAGAAATTGATGTCATCGTAGATACCGGTCAGGCACTCGTTGGTGACTGTTAGGGAGCAGGCGCTGGCGCTGAGTACGCGGCCTTCGCGCATGAGCTGCACGGGAGCATCCTGCAGCACCTCGGTGTAGATGTTGAAGTTGGGCACTTCGGTGGAGTGGCCGAGGGCACCTAACACGGCGTTGGCACCGCTGCCCACACCGCTCTGCAGGTTCAGGAAGGTGGGAGGAATCTTGCCCTCACGCATATTCTGAACGAGGAAGTCAGCCACGTTCTGACCAATCTTGGTGGTGATGGGGTCTGGATCCTTGAAGGCACGAGCCTCGTCGGGGATGTTGCACTCGATGATACCGAGGATGCGGTCAGCATCCACCTCTACGTAAGGCTTACCGATGCGGTCGCTGGGGTGACAGATGTTAATGGGAGTGCGATAGGGATGGTATTCAATCTCATAGACATCGTGCAGACCCTTGCTCTTCGGGCTGTGGAAAGCGTTCAGCTCCACAAAGATGCCGCGCTTGGCCAGACGGCATACCGTAGGACTGATACCACCGGCAGCGGTCAGGAAGATGTGAGCCTTGGAACCGTGAATCTCCACGTCGCAAGCTTCGATGATGGCCCAATCCACATCGCCGAGGTAGCCCTGACGGATCTGGGTTGCCATGTTGGAGAGGTTCAGGTCGGTATAGCGAATCTCATTGAGGTTCACGTGCTTGCGGAAATCGGGGTTGGTGGTGTAGGGGGCGCGGAGGCCGATGGCCTGCTCGTTGGCCAGCATGCCGTCGCAGCTCTGTCCCGTGCTGGCACCGGTGAAGATATTGACCTTGAAGGGGCGTCCAGCCTCATGCTCGGCATGGGCTTTCTTCGCAACTTCTGCGGTGACACACTTGGGTACGCCGGCAGGTGTGAAGCCTGAGAGACCCAGTGTGTGGCCGTTCTCAATCATTGCTGCGGCTTCGGCAGCCTGAATACGTTTCATCATTTAGAATAGACTGTTTATATTTGCTTTTTTGTTTTGCGGCTGCAAAGGTAGCTATAATTTATGATTTAACCATTTACGCAGTGAAAAATTTTTTCGTGTGGCTTATAATCTCTATCCGATGTAGCTGATGTTCATAGACGGCAAGTAATTCCAACTTTGGTTTCGAAGGTGTTGGCATGTACCGTGTCATAATGCTTGTAGAAGGTACGGCGTGAGTAGTAAGCTCCTGATAGGCTGACGGACCACTGGCGAGCCAGATGGAACTCCATGACAGGGTTGATGACCAGCAGGGCTGCATTGCTGTGGTCGCCTTGTACGTTCAGATAGTGCAGGTCCTTAGTGCCGTCGGCATAGGCTTGCAGATCTTTACCTTCGTATCCCTTCCAAGTATAGATGCGGAAGTATTTGGCATTGAGAATGAAGCGTCCGGAACGTCCGAAGTCAAGTAGTGTCTTGGATTTGATGCTGAAACCGCTCCCCATGTTGTAGTCGCGTTCGATAACGTTGAAATAGTCACTTTTGGTACCGCCCAAAAGGATGCCGCTAAGGAATATGCGCTGTTCCAGCTTGGACAAGGCACC
>Ga0310786_10009910_pt1 | contig 12029 bp, 9 predicted proteins | sample AusTroGonzalo_MG_FD_203881 | JGI IMG/M metagenome (GOLD analysis project Ga0310786, IMG submission 203881) | Bovine rumen microbial communities from tropical cattle in Woodstock, Queensland, Australia - Gonzalo_03 (v2) (version 2) | ecosystem: Host-associated > Mammals > Digestive system >...
GCGTCTTTATCACCGTTCGGGGAAGTAACGTTGAGCGTGCCTGCTACGTCGGGGTCGAGCGACTGGCCATAGATGGCGAGGTAGCCGTCATAATCAAAGTCTGCAGCGGTGAAATTATAGGAGTTCATGGTCTTGCCATTGCAGAGAATGATGTTTACTTTAGCATTATATTCGATAGCGATGGAATGGTCGAAACTGATGTCTCGGCCTACGTAGTACCATCCCGTCTTAAGCGTGGTCTCTGATCCGTCGAGAGGTATCGCTTCATGTTCAGCGGTAGTACCGTCAGCCTTCATATAGGTAATGATTTGAGGCACTTTATTGGCTGTAAAGACGGGGCTGATGGTCTTACCATCACAGTCGGGGTTGACGGTCAGCACATCATTTTCGATGGGTGTATCGCCTATAACGAAGCTCACGGAGTAGTTCGTTTCCACTGGGGCGGTGTAACTCACTGTGAGTTCAAGACCATCGCGGAAATACTTTTGGCTGCCATACAGGAATCCGTTGGCAGGGTCAGAGGGGTCTTTATCTACTGCGACGCCGTCTGCCAAATTAATCTTGCGGGCACCAAAGGCTCCATTGACATCGCCATTGCTGGTGGCAATACCAGATGCCGAGGTGTTATAGGTACTGCTGGTATGGAAGTTGGCGGTGAGAGTAGTGCCATCGTAGTCACCTATAATCAAGCCACCAGCATCCGCGCCCGTCACTTCGTCGCGGAAGAGCAGACAATTCTGGATGCTGCCGCCTTTGGCATATCCCACGATGCCACCCACATGGGCATTTCCACTCACCTGACTGTCAGTGAACTGGATGTTGCTGATGGTGGCTCCGTCAATATAGCCGAAGAAACCTTGATAGTCAACGTTCTTGTTGATGTTGACAAACGAAATAAACTTAGAAGCACCATTGAAATTACCCCGGAAGGGATGCTCGGCAGTACCGATAGCAGTATGGTTGTTACTCTTCTCATTTTGGTAGAGCAGGTCGGCAAACAGTTCGAAGTACTTGCCTTGGTAATCGCTCTTGCCGTTGTTCACATGCTGTGCAAGCAGTTCTACCTGTTTTGTGTTCTTAATCTGGTAGGGAGCATCAGCAGTACCATCTGTGACGGTCGTCCAGTCTAAAGGAACCGTATTGCTTGCAATGATAGTGACATCGCCGCAGTCAGTGCCTATGATAATGGTATTACCATCGAGCCATGTCTGTCCGTCATCAATACTGAAGCCTACGCAATAGCCTTCTTCGGTCTCAGCAACGAGATCGGTACTGGACAGCACCATTTCGATGCCGTTGCGATAGTACAGCCCATTGTCATACACGAAACCTCTTTCGGGATGGCCACCGAGCGGAATGTCGTTGGCTATGATGACATGATCGCCGAGGGTGATATGATAAGCCTGGGCGACCGTCGCCGGCATATATTGCATGATGTCTGAAGCACCGATAGCGGTATATTGATGCTGCGTGTCGTAGAAATAGCAGTTCGTAACCTGGTCGTAAGAACCGAAGAGGTCACCGATGATGGCACCAGCAGTCTGTGAGCCACCCTCGTTGGTGAAGCCGACGGTGGGGTTGATGACGATGCAGTTGGTAATGGTACAGCGTTCTGATTCGTTTTTGGTAGAATATGTCCTGCCGACAAGGGCACCGGCGTAGAGGTCACCACTATTACTCGTGCTGGCAATGACCGGGCTGATAAGGCAGACGTTCTTTACCGTAGCCTTATAAATATAACCAAAAAGTCCTGCGTAGGGATAGTTGCCACTAACGGAGAGACCGCTGATGGTCTGGTTGTTACCATCGTAGGTACCGCTGAAGGTGTACTTCCAAGCATCATGACTGTTTTTCTGGCCGATGGGCGCGAAATTCGCTGTCAGCGTGATGGGATTGGTCTGCATGAACGTCATACCCTCGCAGTTGTGACCGTTGTTGACGTATGTAGCCAGGATATTGAGTGCCGCCTCGTCGGGAATCTCGTAATATCCGCCCGTCGCGTTATATGTCAGGCCGCTGATTTTTTCCTCTGTCCACGTCGCCGTGACGGTCACATCGCCGTCGGGCATGGTGAAGGTATAGACGCCGTCGGTCTCGGTGACGGTGACGTCGCTATTGTTGTCGGAAACATTCTTCACGCTATATTCTTTGAAAATAAAGCCCGAAGGTATGGTGGCTCCACTGAGCGTGACGGTGGCACCCACAACGACACTGATGGTATTCTCCTGTTTGACAAGCAGACCAGTGGCGGTGATGCCGTCGGCAAGAGTCATGGCGTGTAACGAGGCACGTACGGCTCCGTCATTTCCAGTGATATTGCCTCCGCCGCATCCGATGCTGTTAATATCATCGTTTACCTTACAATTGTTGTAGTAGTTGTGGCTGAAAGTACCGACGTTGTTGCCGCCGACGATGGCACCACCATGAGCTTTATTATTGATATTGATGGTAATGGTGACGCCAACCACAAGGCAGTTCTCGATGCTGCCGTGATCCAGATATCCTATGATGCCGCCGCCAAAGTCGTCTGCAGCAATGCTCGTATCGGTTAATTTAACGTCGTTGACGCTACCACCGTTGCCAACGCAGCCGAAAAGACCCTGATAAGAATCGGATGATTTATTGATGCGAATGCCGCTGATGGTATGGCCCTGACCGTCGAAGTGGCCGCAGAAGGCATGTTCGTTGTTGCCGATGGCGGCGTAGTTGCTTTCGGTGTCGCCGAGGCCGCCGTAATTGTAGGTGATGTCGGCTCTTAACTGGAAGTATTTGCCGGTGTAGTTCGTGCCAGCGTTCACGTTGCTTGCCAACTGCGCCAAATCGTCGGCGTCAGTAATCCTGTACGGGTCGTTCTCCGTACCGTTTCCGTCCCATGCCCACACCGTCGTCACGGTGAGCAGCATCATGAGCAGTATCATGGCTGTCCGATGGAAAATCGATGAAAGTCTTGTTTTCATTGTCCTTTTTTTATGGTTTTATTTAATTTTTACTTTATGTCGCCTCCGGCTTTTCTCTGTTAGTCGGCCTTGACCGCCTTGGGGTGTCACCTTTGAGTCATTCAGATAGTTTCTTTGGAGTGTTCGGATAGTCCGAACGACTCGTTCAGATAGTCTCTATAGGGGGTAAGGAATAATCCGAATGAGTCGTTCAAGATATCTGAACAAACCATAAGTGACATCCCCACTACCACACTTCTCCACTATCACTACCATCCTAAGAGAAATATTTCACACTTTTTCTCGCGCGTACGTACAGGAACTGTTGTGGGTTTTCGAGTTCACGTACGTACGCGGGAGAAAAGTTTAGCAATATGCGTTAATTGCCGAAAATCAGCTCTTCCATCTCGTCGAACTCCGGGGAGCGGGCGTTGCCAGTACCGCCGGAGACTGCCGCTGGTGCCGTCACCGCCGCTGAAGGCACCGACCGCCCACGACGTCGACGTCGTGAAGAACATCACGAGCAGCGTCATGGCCGCACGTGCAAGGAAAGATGTTCTCTTTGTTTCCATTTTTTCCATTTTGGTTTTATAATTATTTAATGTTTAAGCGTTTATAATACACTTGCGTCCGTCTTCGCGGCCTTTTGGCCGCCAAGGACGGTGCAAGCCGAGAGCAAAAGAACTTGTTTATTTTGCCGAGGCGCCGCCCGTCTTCGCACGCAATTGCGTGCAAAGTTACAAAGAATTTTGCTAACGAGTGTCACTCCGCCACTAAATAATGTTAAACGGCTAAGATTTGTTTCGTTTCGCAATTTTTTCGCCAAAATCCTTGGGCATATCGAAGGAATTTGGTATTTTTGCGGAATAAGAGCATGATATGAACGAAAGTTGTCAGACACGCCGCATGTATGGGCACGACTATGCAGTGCCAGGGACATACGAGGTAACTATAGTGGTTACCGGAAGGCATCCTGTTAATCTTCGCAATTGTTACTATTAATCTTCGCAATTGCTACTATTAAGGGGCGCAATCCCAGCTATTAGGGGCAAGTTCGTTCAGGCTCGGCCTAACGGTTGTTTAGGCTCGGCCTGATGGTCGTTTAGGCTCGGCCTAATCGCTGCTTAGGCTCGGCCTGGCTGACCTTCAGCCCCGGCCTGATTTTACCGCGGATTCAGGGGGTCGCCTTCGGCTCAAAATTATAAGATTTAGAGCCCCCGCCCTTCGGGGGACGGCTATAATGCAAGGGGTCGGTCCACGAGGAGCCTCGAAGGTACTCGCGTTCTCACACCTGAAGGTATGAGTGTGGCGTTGCGAACGGAAAAACTCAAATTTATTTGGTTTTTCGCTCACTTATTCGTAACTGTCACCGTTTGGTGAAGTTATTTTCGTTCGAAAATGAAAAGAAAAACAAGTTTTTCCTTTGTTTTATGCTCACTTATTCGTAACTTTGTCGGGAAATAACACAAAAGAGCATGAAGATGAAAAAGATGATTGTTTGTTTTTTGGCCTCGTTAGGTCTGAATGTAGCCTGTGCACAAGGGAATTATGAAAATGCAGACGTGAAAGGATTTGCGGAGTTGATGAAAGACTCTAACGTCGTGGTATTGGATGTGCGTACTGCTGAGGAGTTCAAAGAAGGACACATCGAGGGTGCTGTGAATATCAACCAGGCAGAAAACGACTTCATCGAGAAGACTAAGGCGACGATGTCCATAGATAAGACGATAGCCGTGTATTGCAGAAGTGGACGCCGCTCGGCTAACGCTGCAGGGAAACTGGCAGCGGAAGGTTACAAATGTGTGAACCTGAAGGGGGGTATCCTTGCTTGGAAGGAGGCAAAGATGCCTGTCATTACCGATTAACGGGAATATAATTTCTCCGCCAAGGCGGACTAACAGAACAAGACGGAAGTGAAGTAAGGGCGACCCCTTGAATCCCGCGGTAAAATCAGGGCGTCCGCATTACCTCGCGGTATTGTTTGGCTGTCATGCCGGGGAACGGCGTTTACGTGCTGGCCAACAAGGGCGACGGAGCCGGATTCTATAAGTGGACGGGCGGGCTCTTAGGTGCAGGCCGTGTCTATTTGGAGAAGACGGGCAGCGGTACTGCTCCTACATACATTCCCTTTGGATATAGCGAGACCACAAATATTAAAACCACAGATTACACGAATTACACGGATTCTGATGGGTGGTTTATGCTTGATGGACGCAAGCTTGACACCAAGCCCACAAAGAAGGGCGTGTATATCAACGGAGGCCGTAAAGTCGTGATTAAGTAAAAAGCCTACCCCCGACCCCTCCCGAGGGGGAAGGGGGATTTAAAAAGAATGTTGAAGTGATTGGGAGCACGCTGACGCGTGGAAATTAAGCAAAATAACTCAACTTTCGCAAGCTCCGCTTGACCTTTAGATAAAGGGAGTTAGAAGAAGATAAAAGGAGATAAATGACAATAGCTTTTCTGCAGAATCACCGCAGATGGAGTAATGTCCTCTATCTTCTACCGCTGAAAAGCGGCTATCTCCATTTATCTTCTTATATCTACTTAATATGCGAAACTTAAACAAAATAATTTTGAACAATTTTGAATTAAATTTTGAACAATTTCTCCGCCGAAAGGCGGACTAACAGATAAAGAAATAAAGAAAGATTATGAAGAAAGAATATATGAAACCCTCGATGGAGGTGGTAGAGATGAAGAATGGTCAGCAGCTGCTGGCTGGCTCCCAGACAATGGACTTCAAGCAGACACTTGACCCACTTGATCCGGGAGTGACTACGGACGATGAAGTCGATATTTTCGATTTGCTGTTGTGACAACCTGATGGCACCTCCGCACATTCTTTTTTGAGATTTCATTATAAAATATTTGGATATTTCCTCAGAAATCCTTATCTTTGCCACCAAAATAACTAGGTAAGCCTACTATGAAGAAATATCAAGGACATATTGTGGATGTGATTCGCCGTGAAATATTTGATGGCGAAGTGGTGGTGGAAGAAGGGCTCATCAAACAGGTGCAGCGGTGTGAATTGCCAGATAACGGGAAGACGTGGCCTTTCCTGATGCCGGGCTTTATCGACAGCCATGTGCATATTGAAAGCAGTATGATGACGCCCAGCGAGTTTGCCCATGTGGCATCGAGCCACGGCACCATCGGTGTGGTAGCCGACCCACACGAGATTGGCAATGTGCTGGGCATTGAGGGTATCGACTATATGATACAGTCGGGCTATGACGCTACGTTCAACTTCTGCTTTGCGGCGCCCAGTTGCGTGCCTTGTTGTCCGCCCGACATCGAGACCAGCGGTGCCGTGATTGATGGCGCTGCCATAGAAGAGCTGATGGCTCGCGACGACATCGGCGTGCTGGGCGAGATGATGAACTTCCACGGTGTGCTCAACAACGACCCCGAGGTGATGCGGAAGATACGTGCTGCACAGAAGTGCGGTAAGCCCATCGACGGACACGCCCCAGGACTGGTAGGCAGCGACCGTGAGCGCTATGCGCTGATGGGTATATCTACCGACCATGAGTGTGCCACCGTCGAAGAGGGTAGGGCCTGTGTGTCTGCCGGTATGAAGGTGATTATCCGCGAGGGTAGTGCCGCCAAGGACTTTGATAAACTCTCCCCGCTGATTGCTGAATCTCCCAATATGGTGATGTTCTGTACCGACGACTGTCACCCCGACGACCTGGTGCGCGGACATATCAACATGATGGTGAGGCGTGCCTTGGCCCAGCGCTATGATTTCTGGAATATCATGATGGCAGCGAGCGTAAATGCACAGCGCCATTACCGACTGAACTGGGGACTGATGCAAGAGGGCGATGAGGCCACCTTCATTACCGTTGACTCGCTGGATCCGCACTTCCGCGTGCTACAGACGGTCATCAAGGGCATCGAGGTCTATGACTGCAACACGACGTTTGGTTCCGTTCGTCAGCACCATATCCATCTGGGAGAAAGCCGCGAAACCTTTTTCCCCAACCGCTTTGAGGCCCAACCCATCAAGGCGGAAGAAATATCGCTCAATGTAACAAAATACAAGACACTACATGTGATGTGCGCCACCGACGGCAGCCTGTACACAGGGCATGATGCCATCAAGGTGAGATACAATCCCTTCGACGGTTCCAGATATCCTTGGGGCGAGGTACAGAAGATTGTCGTGCTGAACCGTTACCAGCCCGATGCAAAACCTGTGGTGGGACTGGTGCGTGGCTTTTCATTGACCCACGGTGCCATTGCAGGCTCGGTGGCTCACGACTGTCATAACATCGTGGCTATCGGTTCTAACGACGAAAACATTGTAAGAGCCCTCAACCGTGTCATCGAGATGGGAGGAGGACAGGTCGCTGTGGTCGATGACGACATGGTCGACTTGGCACTGCCCATTGCCGGACTGATGTCGCCATTGAGCGGTCACGAGGTGGCTTATCGTTGTATGCTGCTCTGTGAGATGGCCAGTAAAGCCGGCTGTAAGATGCGTGCGCCGTTCATCACGATGGCCTTCCTATGCTTGCCGGTAATCCCCGAATTGAAGATTACCGACAAGTATTTGTGGGACAGCAAGAACATGCGGGTAGTAGGTGACTGAACACCTACTACGTATTGGCATTCTTTTCGCGGATGTGCTCCTCGTACTCGGCCAGCTCGCGCTCGCCAATATGGGCGAGGCCGTAGTGCTCGTCGTGCTGTGAGAAGTCCAGTCCGACTTTCTCGCTGTAGGTCGATACGCGCATGGGGATTAGGCAGTCGATGAGTTTGTAGCCTGCCCAACTCATGGCGAAGGTGTATATGAAGACAATGACGATGGCCAGCAGGTGATAGAGGAAGATGACAAAGCCTTCCCACGTGCCGGCGATGAGTCCCTCCTGGATGAAGATACCCGTCAGCACGGTGCCGAAGATACCGCCCGTACCATGGGTGGGGAATACGTCGAGGGCATCGTCGATGCGGGAGTGTGAGCGCCAATAAACGGTGATGTTACAAATCAGCGTGATGACAAAGGCAATGAAGATGCTCTGGCCTACGGTGACGTAGCCGGCAGAGGGCGTGATGGCCACGAGACCGACCACGCAACCGACGGCAGCACCCATGGCTGACGGCTTGCGGCCACGCAGGCAGTCGAAGAATATCCATGTCATCATGGCCGTTGCCGAGGCGGTGTTGGTGTTGAGGAACGCCTTGACGGCCTGTCCGTCGGCATGGAGCGACGAGCCGGCATTGAAGCCGAACCAGCCGAGCCACAGCATGGCAGCACCCAGTAGTACAAAGGGAATGTTGGCGGGCTCGCTCTTGCGCGTCTCTGCTGTGCGCCGTCCGAGGAAGATGGCTCCTGCAAGGGCTGCCACACCACTGGAGGCATGAACGACGATACCGCCGGCAAAGTCGATGACGCCCCACTTCATGAACAGTCCCTCGGGATGCCACGTCATGTGGGCCAGCGGACAGTAGATGATGAAGAAGAAGAACATCATGAAGAACATATAGGCCGAGAAGCGCACTCGTTCAGCAAACGAACCGGTAATCAGCGATGGGGTGATGATGGCAAACTTCATCTGGAACAAGGCAAAAAGTGCCAACGGGATGGTGGCACCGCCCAGCACGTTGCCTGCCGGCGTGGTATAGACCTCGGCACCCACATTCTGGAACATGAGGAACGTCAGGGGATTGCCGATGACACCGCCGATGTCGTCGCCAAAGCACAGCGAGAAACCGATGACTACCCACAACACTGATATCAGTCCCATGGCGATGAACGACTGGAGCATCGTCGAAATGACGTTCTTCGCTCCCACCATGCCGCCGTAGAAGAACGATAGTCCCGGTGTCATCATTAACACGAAAATAGTGGCTGTAATCAGCCATGCCACATCGGCGGCCGAAATGACCGACCAGTCACACTCGAATGTAGGCTCGCCTACAAACACACCTGCAAGGGCAATGAGTGTCATTGCCGTCATCAGGATGATCCAACGTTTTTTTACATGCATAGGAATAATGTTTTAGAAGTTTGCAATAAAAATTCCTCTCTCCTGCCCGAGAAGGCAGAAGAGAGGATACCTGGAAAAGATTAAGGTTGCAGCGTTAACCCGAGAACCAGGTAGGCTTTCTGCGTGCAGGGGTTGCCAGCGACCTGCGCAAAGATGGGTACGGAGAACGTGTCGGTAATCTTGATGTCCTTGGTCGCTTTCAGTGCGACATTGGTGACAGCAAAGCCTGACGTCCAGCCGTTATAAGAGGATGTGGCGAAGGGTACGGCGCCGACGGTGGCCGTCCAGTCGACTTTGGCAAGTTTGAAGGGGACGGCTACTTCTGCATAGCTGCTGTAGGCCCGCTTGCCATCCTTGTTGATGCCGTCGTTGCCGGCGAAGTTGGTGTACCACTGTATGGATGCCAACCCGAAGTCGTAGCCGATGTTCGCCTCGAAGACGTGGTTTGTGCCGTGGGCATCGTACTTGAAATAGCGTCCGTCGGGGTCGCCGCCCAAGCTAAACCAATAGTCAGTAATGCCGATGTTGAACCCTGCAATGGTATAGGCCAGTGTCAAGTCGAACTCCTTCGTGTCGCCGGGGTTCGCTATGCCATAGCTGCCCCATGCGGTCAACGACAGACCCTTGTAACTGACTCCGAGCGTCGGCTGTATGGCAGCACTGCCCAGGTCTTGTCCACGCCAGATATAACTACTGACAATATCTCCACTAATCGTTGTTTCAATTTCCTCCTGAGCCTCTACGGCTGTCGCTCCGAGGAGCAACAGTGCCGTGAGACAGAATCCTTTTACCTTTTTCATAACACTATCATTTATATTTCTTAATTCATTCTTAGTTGTAACACATTTCTCCGTGCTCATAGACGTCGAGACCTTCCTCCTCGATGCGCTTGTCGACGCGCAGTCCGTGAAGCTTCTTGATGCCGTAGAACAGGACAAAACCGCAGGCTGCAGCCCAGAGGTCGATGACCAGGATGCCGAAGCACTCGGCTCCGAAGAATCCCCAGCCGCCTCCGTAGAAGGCACCGTTAGAAGTTGACAGCAGACCGGTCATAATCGTACCTAAGATACCGCAGACACCATGTACTGAACTGGCGCCGACGGGGTCGTCGATGTGCAGTTTGTGGTCGATAAACTCGATGGCGAAGACCAGTACGAGACCGCAGACGAAACCGATGACAACGGCTCCGACAGGTGATACGAGGTCACAGCCGGCAGTGATACCCACCAGTCCGGCCAGCACGCCGTTGAGCGTCAGTGAGAGTGAGGGCTTGCCATACTTCAGCCAAGTGAGGAACATCGTGGCCACACCGCCTGCAGCAGCAGCGAGGTTCGTGGTCAGGAACACGTGCGAGATGGCGATGCGGTTTACCTCACCGCTGGCAGCCAGCTGAGAACCGGGGTTGAATCCGAACCATCCGAGCCAGAGGATGAATACGCCCAAGGAGGCCATCATCAGGTTGTGGCCGGGAATGGCACGGCTCTTGCCGTCCTTGTCATACTTGCCGACGCGAGGACCGAGGGCCATGGCACCGATCAGGGCCAGCACACCGCCCACGCTATGTACAATGGCAGAACCGGCAAAATCGTGGAATACGTCGCCGAAGGTCGACATCATGAAACCGTCGGCTGCATCACTGCAGAGCCAGCCGCCGCCCCACGTCCAGTGACCCTCGATGGGGTAGATGAACAACGAGATGACTGCGCTGTAAATCAGATACATTGAGAACTTCGTGCGCTCGGCCATGGCACCGCTGACGATGGTGGCGCTGGTGGCACAGAACACGGTCTCGAAAATCAAGAATCCTTCTACGGGCAGGTCGCCGCCGTAGAAACTGAGGTCGCCCCAGTTCGGAGCGCCGATGAAACCGGCACCCTCGCTGCCGAACATAAATCCGAAGCCGAGGAAGAAGAACAGCAGTGAGCCGAACATGAAGTCGACAAAGTTCTTCATCAGGATGTTCGCCGTGTTCTTACTGCGGGTGAATCCCGCTTCGCACAGCGCGAAGCCCGGCTGCATCCAGAAAACCAACATGGCTGCCAATAGCATCCATACGGTATCGAGTGAAATTCCTATTTCGTTCATAATCTTTTTACCTTAAATTAATACTTCATTGTCAACTGTCAATGGTCGACTATTTCTTGTCGCGTAATACGGTGTCGCCGTTTTCGCCCGTGCGGATTGACCATGTGTCAATCATGTCGCTTACGAAGATGCGGCCGTCGCCGACTTCTCCTGTATGGGCTACTTCGAGTATGACCTTCACTGTCGGTTCTACGAACTGGTCGCGGCACACAATGGTTATCTGAACGCGCTCTATGACGTCCGTCGAGTACTGTACACCACGGTATATCCTTTCCTGTCGGCTCTGTCCGATGCCGTGCACGTTGTGGTACTCGAACCAGTCGATGTCCGACTGTAGCAGCGCTTCCTTCACATCCTCGAACTTTGTCTTACGGATAATTGCTTCAATCTTTTTCATACCTTTTTACCTTATTATTAATACTATGCCCGCTTCATTCGGGCCAAATACCGAAACGTTTCGGGTGCAAAGGTACGGATTTTTCGCAAGCCGTCCGTCAGAAAAACGGTAATTTGATTGTTAAAACAGGGGCTAACTGACAAAGTGTAAGAATTACGCTTAAAATCCTTTTCGATTGATTACGTTTTGATAGAAAAATGCTCGAAAAAGTAACAAAGTGTCAAAAAAGAAAGTTAACAAAGGATAAAAAGAAAGATAATTCTTTGTTTTAATGACTTTTTGTAATACCTTTGCAACCGAATTCAAACAAATAGTAAGATTACATTAGGATAATATGACAAAAGGTATGCAAACTCAAACAAAGGAAGAATGCTGCCAGCGTGGACACAACCAGGGACTATACCAAGAGGCTTACGAGCACGATGCGTGCGGCGTGGGTATGGTGGTGAACATCCACGGCGGCAAGAGCCACGAATTGGTGGACAATGCACTGAAGGTGCTGGAAAACATGGAGCACCGTGGTGCCGAGACCCGCGACAAAACGGGTGATGGTGCGGGAATCATGATCCAGATTCCCCACGAGTTTATTCTGTTACAAGGCATCCCTGT
>Ga0310786_10009912_pt1 | contig 12026 bp, 8 predicted proteins | sample AusTroGonzalo_MG_FD_203881 | JGI IMG/M metagenome (GOLD analysis project Ga0310786, IMG submission 203881) | Bovine rumen microbial communities from tropical cattle in Woodstock, Queensland, Australia - Gonzalo_03 (v2) (version 2) | ecosystem: Host-associated > Mammals > Digestive system >...
GTACTTCGGGCTTCTGAGCCTGCTGCTCATGCTCGGGACCTGCATATACATGAAGCTTCTTGATCATTTCGCGTCCAAGAGCTGCCTTGGGAAGCATGCCCTTAACTGCAAGACGGATAACCTCCTCAGGCTTCTTTGCAAGCATCTGACGAAGTGTGGTCTCACGAAGTCCACCCGGATAATCTGAGTGGTTGTAGTAAATCTTCTGATCAAGCTTCTTTCCTGTAACCTTGATCTTAGCTGCGTTAACTACGATAACGTTGTCACCCATATCAAGGAAAGGTGTGAAAGTAGGCTTGTTCTTGCCTCTTAATACATTTGCAATCTCTGAGCAGAGACGTCCAAGAGTCTGGCCTTCTGCATCTACAACGTACCATTTTCTCTCAATGGTCTTTCCACTGGGCATGTAGCTCTTTGTTGTATCCATTTCTGTTCCTCCTGTTTTAAATCTCGGCGAAATCGCCTTTATACCACTCCCATGTGTAAAGACACTAGGAATATGTAATCTATTATGTACACGATTTCTCGCGCAGCAGGGTAGAGTATATTATGATTTTCTTATTTTGTCAATGCTTTAATTGAATATTTTTTAAACAATTTACAAAAAATATTTTGTCAAAGCCATAAAAGTAATTTTCGACATTACTTTTATGGCTTTTAAAAATGTAATATTATTCTATGGGGCTTTAACAACAAAAATGTGTCAAATAGAACCGTCCCCATTGACACATTTATAATCTTCGGGGTTGTATTCTATCCCTACGAGTTTTAACCCTTCTGCGGGTGCTTTAGGTCCTGCTTTTGTCCTGTCACAGGCATCGAGGATGGTCTTTACATATTCGGGTGGGTAGAAGTGATATCCAACTTTTACCAGTGTGCCGACTATGATGCGGACCATGTTGTAAAGGAATCCGTTTCCGCTTATGCGGATCTTGATATCGTGAGAGACGTATATCCGTTGAGGTCCATCAATCTCTGTCGTTTCTTTCTTATCTTCATTGTTTTCTTTTTCAATCAGAGAACCGTCCCCCTGATTGTCCCCCTGAATGATATCAAGTGAATAAATGTTACGAACAGTAGTTTTCACCTGCGCATGAGCAGAACAGAAGCTGGCAAAGTCATGCTCTCCTTTGAGGTACTCCGCTGCCTGTCGCATGGCTTCTATATCGAGGGGTACATAGACAAAATACGAGTATCTGCGCTTTATGGGATCCGGATGTACCGCATTATATATGGTATATTCGTAGGTTTTAGTGCAGTCTGCATGCCTTGGATGAAAGTCAGGTTTTACTTCACAGCTCGATGTACATACTATATCCTTTGGAAGCCGCTGATTTAATGCAAAGCATATTTTATCTGCCGGTATACGGGTTTCTGTGTCAAACACCGCCACATTACCGTCAGCATGCACACCCGAGTCGGTACGTGATGCTCCCGCAATGATAATGTCCTCTTTCAGCAGTTCGCTCAAAGCTTTATTTATCACCTGCTCCACAGCTATGCCATTCGGCTGCATCTGCCATCCGACATAATCCGTGCCGTCATATGCAATTGTGAGCATTATGCGCTTTGACATTTCACCGATTCCTACCTTTTTTATTTTTTTTAATTATGGGAATGATTATACTATTGCCTCATCAGTCAACTTCACTGATAACTTAAGGGATGAAAATGCATCCGGCTACAAGTCCGGCGAGCATAAGATATGCCACCAAGTCCCCTTTATGATATTTCAGAGGCTTCATCTTAGTACGTCCCTCGCCTCCGTGATAACAGCGGGCCTCCATAGCTTCAGCGAGTTCTCCTGCACGTCTGAAGGATGATACAAAAAGCGGTACCAGGATGGGTATCAGAGCTTTTGCTCTCTTTATCGGTCCGCCGGATTCAAAATCGGCTCCACGTGCCTGCTGTGCTTTCATTATCTTATTGGTTTCTTCCAATAATATCGGGATAAATCTCAGTGCTATCGATATCATCATCGCCATCTCGTGCACAGGTACCTTGAACACTTTTAAGAATCCAAATACGCTTTCCATACCGCTCGTAAGCTTGTTGGGTGTCGTAGTATATGTCATGAGTGATGAACCAAGTACCAAAAGTGCCAGACGAAGTCCCATGAATAACGCTGCATATATACCTTCTTTTGTTACCGAGAATATCCACCACTCCCCTATCACTTCACCGGGAGTAAGCAAAAGGTTAAATATCATCATAAAAAGGAGCAGGAAAAGCATTGGGCGCATTCCTTTTAAAACGTACTTAGGAGGAATGTGTGCCAGGATTGTGACCATCACAAGAAAGCCTCCCGCAAGCAGGAAACCCCAGAATGTTTTGAACAGAAATAAGGATACTACATATATTATAGTACCCAAAAATTTCGTCCTGGGATCAAGCCTGTGTATGGGCGACTCGACCGGATAATATTGTCCTATGGTCATGTCTCTAAGCATTTTTGTTTCCTTTTTATGTATTGATATAAATCTTAAGTATAAAGATCCTTCACACCGTTCAGGATGACAAAGCTGCCTTCAAAATGGAGTTCACTGCCTCATCTATGGTTAAGCAGTTTCTGTCAACATTTAAGCCTGCATCAGCAAGTTTTCCCATAAGTTCGGTGCACTGCGGGATCTCCAAACCCATCTTTCGAAGTTCATCTGCATGCGCAAATACTTTTCGGGGTTCATCATCGTATTTTATCTCACCCTCATCTATAACTATAAGCCTTTCCGCATACTCTGCCACATCTTCCATGCTGTGGGATACAAGTATAACAGTTATGCCTTTGGTTTCATGTATTTCCTTCAAAAGATTTAATAATTCCGTACGCCCTGCCGGATCAAGCCCTGCCGTAGGCTCGTCCAGTACCAGTATTTCAGGGCTCATGGCAAGTACTCCCGCTATGGCAACCCGTCTTTTCTGTCCTCCGGAAAGTTCAAAGGGTGAGGCATCTATCAGGTCATCCCCGATACCGACCGCTTTTAATGCTCCATATGCAGCAAGCTCTGCTTTCAGCTTGTCCATGCCCATATTGGTTGGTCCAAACAGCACATCCTTTATAACGGTTGCTTCAAAAAGCTGGTGCTCGGGGTATTGAAATACAAGTCCTACCTTACGCCTCAGATCAGTCATCTTGAAATCCTTGTCATATATATCCTTACCATTATAATATATGCTTCCGGAATCAGCCTTTATCAAGCCGTTCATATGCTGTATCAGCGTGGATTTACCGGAGCCTGTATGCCCGATAATGCCTATAAACTCACCGTCAGGGATGGACAGTGATATATTTTTTAATGCTGCGGATTCAAAGGCAGTGCCTTTTCCGTAGTAGTAGTTTATTTTATCTAATATTAGAGACATATTCCGGCTCCTAATGCTGCGACAAGTTCGTCGACTGTAAGTATACAATCGGGCAACTGTATGCCCTGCTGCCTCAAGCGATGTGCTATCTCAGTCACTTGGGGGACATCAAGCTTATACTCCTTTAACAGATCTACTTCCTTAAATATCTCACGCGGTGTACCGGAGAGCTTCACATTTCCACCATTCATGACATATACCTTATCGGCTCCGACCACCTCTGTCATGTAATGTGTGATAAGGATGATGGTGATACCCTCTTTTTTATTGAGCTCTGTGATAGTCTCTATGACTTCACGCCTGCCCTTGGGATCAAGCATCGCAGTAGGCTCGTCAAGTACTATGCATTCCGGCTTCATGGCAAGTATACCCGCTATGGCTACTCGCTGTTTTTGTCCGCCGGACAGGTTATTGGGTGATTTCTCCCTATATGCGGTCATACCGACTTTTTCAAGAGCAAATGCCACCCTTTCCCAGATTTCCTTTGTTGGTATCCCTATGTTTTCAGGACCGAATCCGACATCCTCTTCTACAAGGCTGGCAATGATCTGGTTATCGGGGTTCTGGAATACCATGCCTGTTTTCTGACGGATATTAAGCAGATTATCCTCATCCTTAGTATCCATTTCTTCTATATATACTGTGCCCTCTGTCGGGGTAAGCAATGCGTTTATATGTCTGGCAAGGGTTGATTTTCCGGAACCGTTGGCACCTAAGATGGCTATAAAATCCCCTTTTTTGACATCAAGGTCTATCTCGTCAAGTGCCTTGTTTATGCTCTCAACATTTCCCTCTTCGTCACGGCGTATATATTCAAATGTCACCTTATCGAAATTTACCATCTTACGCTATCCTTCGTTCTTCTAATATCCAGCAATTGCAGCCCACAATAACTCAATTGTGTATTGTAACCTATAATATTGTAATTGTAAACATATTTTTTCAGCAAGTACATAAAAAAAGCCAATCTGCAGTTATCCCGCAGATTGGCCGCTTTCATATTATTTTCTATAGATCATTCCTCAAAAATGCCAACCTTCATTCCGTTACCAAGCATCTTTTCGGTCTCGCCCTGGTAGTAACCCAGGTTTTCAGGATTCTCGTCTTTACCTAAAGCCGCATAGATAAGTACGTTACCTTTACCTGTTATTTTACCGTCATTGATCAGCCATATGTGCTTTTCCATCTCCTGCTTTTCGTTAGCATACTCGACGCATCCGATATAGCAGGTACCGTTTATGGTAATCTTACCGGGCTTTGCATTCCAGATAGTTCCGCCCATCTGGCTCTTAAGCTCGGCACCATCTTCAATAATGATCTCACCGTTGTTATAGATTTCTCCGCCCTGGGTGGTCTGGAGTTTTCCGCCGTTTTTAACGATAATCTGGGCGCCCTCATCAACATATACACCTGCTTCAAGAACTCCGCCGTTTTCTATGGTGAGTATAGCACCGTTAGTTATATTAACCTCACCCATAGTACTGATATCAAAATCAAGTACCATGTTACTTCTTATACCTGCAATGTTTGTCTTGAACTCGCCGGTAGGAAGCTCTTCCATTTCGCAAACCTTAGCGAGACCTGCAAGGGATGTTACTCCGTAATAATTTCCGGACATGCACATATAGTCAACGCCTTCTACGGCATTCTCGCTGCCCTGGATCTTGAAGCCCTTCTGATCGTCATTCTGATCAACATTCTGATTGTTGTCGGCAGGGAGATTATTAGCAGCTATATTTTCGTCAAGTGAAACTATATCAAGAATTTCACCGGTTTTTGAAACAGGATTAACATTTACATAAACAAGTGCAAGTGTAGGTGTTGCACCCGGATAAACTACAGTTGCTCCGCAAAGGATACAGAGGTTTACACCGTTTGCCATCTGTGTTCCGAGTATTGCTATGGGCTGGTATGAAACACCGTCAAGATTTCCTATTGCATTTTCAAATATCTCATTGTATTCAGCGGGGAATGCTACATTTTCAGGCTGGCTCCATCCACCGGGAAGGCCATTGATGTTTGTCTCTATTGTTGACTTTACTTCACCTGTTACGTCATGTACTACACCGTCAAGATCAACGTAAATCTCAACTATGGCATAAACCTCACTGACATTTTTTGAAGGATTTGATATCCTGCAGAGGAGCCTGTAGTTCATGCCTGCTACTACCTGCTCTTTTATAACTAAAACAGGGATGATCTGTTCATCGTCTTTGTAGATTTCATTTTGCTTTGCAAAGAATTCTGCCACATTCGCCGGTACTTCGATGCTTTCAGGAAGACCCCAGCCACCCACAACAGGAGCATTTCCGTTAGGATATAATGTGATGTCAAGAGTCCTACTCTCTTTGTCCAGCACATAATCAAGCATGTTATCTGTAAACATGGCAACTGATGACATAAGCTCTATCGGAACATAGATAACCTTGCTCTTTTTTGAAGATTTTCCATATTTCAATGTGTATTTATGCTTATCGCCTGCTTCGTCGGTATATGCCGCTGTGTACGCATTTTTCCCATGCTTAAAAGTAATCTTAACACCTTCGGCAGATATAGTTACTTTCTTGCCTTTCTGGGTGTACTTCCCGCCAAGTGCCTCAACAAACGCTTTTGCAGGTACATATACGACCTCTTCTTTATTGCCGTCAACCTTACCTGTAGTTACAAATCCTTTTTTACTAAGCTTATTGCCGTTTACATAAAGAACAAAATTTGCCTTAGCTTTCTTCAATGCACTACTTGTAACTGTCACAGTCCTGCCAAACTGTGCTGCTTTTACTGCTGTCGTCGGCAATAAAAATGCCTCTGCAATTATAGCCAGACAAAGTGCCAGGGCCATAAATGCCTTAAATACCTTTTGCTTCCTCATGCGTTAACCTCCAAATCTGTTTTCTCCGTAAAAATTTACCCCTTACTATATGCTACATGATTTTATGACTCCAAGATTCACTCAGAGCCATACCACCATATGACGGATTATACCACAGATTGCTGAATTATTCCACAGTTTTCAAGAATATATCAGAAAAAAGTATGATGTTTCACCAAAATACTTACAATATAATACAATTATTTATTATTGCAACTCCACTTGTTTTTTTATATAATGATAGTAGTATCACCGAGAAGAAGCGATTTTCAAAAGTAAAATCGCGGGATTCGAGGTGTTTGACGGATTGCGGAAGTGCGTAGCACGAGCAATCCGGTATCATTAGTTAGGCACAATACAGGAGAAACAAAATGACAGGAAATGCCTCTGAACTTATCAAAAAAATAAAGGATAATATCTGTACTACCTTCGCAGGTAATGAAACCACCATAGACAGGGTGCTCTGCTGCCTGCTCTCGGGTGGGCATCTGCTATTAGAGGATGTGCCCGGAGTTGGTAAAACCACACTCGCACTATCTCTGGCGCACTCGATCAACTGCAGCTTTGGACGTGTTTCGTTTTCACCGGATACGCTGCCTTCGGACATCACAGGACTAACTATATATAACTCTGCTACCAAATCCTTTGATTACAGGCCCGGGCCTGTGATGTGCAATATTTTCCTGGCAGATGAGATAAACCGTACTCCTCCCAAGACACAGTCTGCCTTACTCGAAGCCATGCAGGAGAAAAGAGTAACCGTGGACGGTGCGACTCACAACATTGAAGGACTCTTTATGGTAATAGCCACGCAGAACCCCATAGAGTTTGCAGGTACCTACCCACTGCCCGAGGCACAGCTGGACAGATTTATGATGAAGCTGTCTTTAGGGTATCCTGCCAAGGAGGATGAACTTGGGCTTGCCCATATGTTTTTAGAGGATCGTAAGGTTGAAAACCTGAGCAGCGTATGTGATGAAAAAGACGTGCTGGAGCTGCAGGATATGGTAAAGAAAGTAGTTGTCAAGGACAATGTCATAGAGTATGTCCATAACATCATAACTGCAACCCGTAATGAGAAGCGTTTTATGACAGGTGCAAGCCCTAGAGCAATGCTTGCTCTGATAAGAGCCTCACAGGCCAATGCTCTGATGGACGGCAGGGATTTTGTTAAGCCGGATGACATAAAGCAGCTTTACGTACCTGTGCTGTTACACAGACTGCCGCTTTCCGTTGAAGCAAGAATGTCACATGACAATCCGGAGACCATACTGAAATCACTGATCGCTACGGTTGAAGTACCGGTGGATTCAGGAAACTGATAAACTTATGAAAAAAAACAGGATCATATATTTACTGCTATGTATAGCAGTGATAGTGCTCGCAAGTTTCCGCGGCGGCCCCATAACCTACTCCATCCTTTTCGGAGTGCTGCTGGTTACACCCGTTTCGCTTATCTATTTGCTTACGGTATATGTTTTCTTTAAGCTGTATCAGGTATTGGGGACAAAGCACATCACTGCATATGAGCCCATACCGTATTATTTCGTTTTACAGAATGAATATCTGCTTAATTTCTGCCATATAAGCGTCAGCACATATTCAACATTTTCCTATATAGATGAGCTGCAAAGAAATACAGAGGGCGAGAATACTGTCGAGGAATCTCCTAAAAAAGACAGCTCCGAATCGGGTGTAACTAAAACCTACGAGCTGCTGCCGGGTGAAAGCGTGCGATATGACACCACGCTCATATGCAGATACAGGGGAGATTACCATGTTGGGATCAAGGAAATCACCATAATTGATTTCTTTAGACTCTTTAAAGTAACATACAAGGTTCCGGAGCCGCTAAATGCTGTTGTACTGCCAAGAGTTCTTGAGATTGAGAGTCTGAAAAGCGTCCCCGATATGGTAATTGCGACATATAAGGAAAACCCCAGATTAAACTCGGATTTTGATGCACAGACCAGAGATTACGTACCCGGGGATCCTCTAAAAGGAATCCACTGGAAATCCACCGCCAAGACAGGGAAGCTTAAAAGCCGTATCACATACGGTGAACAGCGTCAGGGCATATCTGTTTTTCTTGATACGAAAAGAATATCCGACGATGAATATGTATATATACCCGTTGAAAATAAATGTCTGGAGATAGTACTTGCACTTACAAATTATTTCTCAGGCTTTGCGGTACCGACTTCGATGTTTTACAGCCAGTCAGAACCAAAGACCATTAAATGCAGCGCCGCACATGAAATGGAGAATTTCTTAGGGACCGTTTCAATGGTTAAATTCCGTGCTGACGAGGATGCTTCGGTGACCCTTGATATGCTGCTTGCAGGCTCAGCGTTTAAGGACTGCATGATTGCATTCTTAGTTATTACAGGGGCTGATGCAGAGCTAAACAAGAGGCTGTACGAGCTTTCAACCTTTGGGATAAATACCGTAATATACTATGTCGGATATAATCCCAATCCTGCAGATATAATGGAACTCACAAATGTAAGAGTTATCCCGGTACACCCCGAGGATGACCTTCATAATGTTTTATAAAACGTCATTTATGACACGGTAGATGATCATGTATATAAAGGAAGAACTGACAGACTTTTGCTATCGGCTTATCCTTACCATAACAATAGCACTGTTTCTGTTTTTGGAAATTTATAATTTCTACGACCCTGAGCTTATTACAAGGAAGAATATAATATCCGTCCTTCTGATAAGCCTTTCTTTCAATGTCCTTTTACTTATATATCATAAGATTCATCTCTATATAATACCGGCCATTTTCCTAGCTACCGCCATATTTGCTTTCTTTATCAACGAAGATGATGTAACTCTCATTTTAAAAAGTGTTTTGTTCAAGCTGGTGATCATAGGGTTTGCAGCTTTTGTCATATTCCTTACCTCGGATACCTCCGTGGCGGTAAATCTGATACTTTCAGCAGGGCTTATTCTTTATATGGCTATTTTGCTGATAAGGGATATGGATATTTATCCTGCTTCACCGGCATTTGCGATGTTTTATATTGCATTCTCGATTACCCGTTTTATACGCAGGAAGCCGGTAAATTCCGGGAATATAGTTTCTGAGGATATGCCCGGTACAGTTGCGTTATCTCCCGCAGCAAGGCTTCGCCGATATGTTACATTTATAATACCTTTTCTCCTGGTTATCCCCCTTGCTATATTCCTGCTCCCAAAGCCTGAAACTCCCATCAGCTGGGACTGGGCGAAAAGGCTTTACGAAAATGCGGTTGACGGCATCAACAAGCTGTCTCACAAGCTTTCGTTATATCTTTTCTCTTCTGAAGACGAAGATGGTATCACGGTTTCTTTCGGATATGAGGATTCCATGACCTACGATAACGATGATAATGATTCAACAGTTATGGAACTCTATACCGACAGCCGCATATATGGCGGAAGTTATCTTAAAGGCGAGATCTTCAACGTCTTTGAGAATGGGGGATGGAGAAATACCTTGGAAAGCAGCAGGGATTATTCTGCTATTGATGCCTTTGAAACATACTATGGAGTTGTAAATTTTGACAGGGAATGTGTAAATGATATTCTGAAAAGAAGCGATATAAAAATAAGGTATCTTGATCTGGCTACCAGAATGCTGTTTGTTCCCTCGAAAATACTTCCCATCAATCAGATAATATCCGGTAAAAGCAATATTAATATGGGCGGGTATTATACATATAAGCCTGAGGATAAGGATGATCTTATCCGTAACGACAACGAGCACCTGTTGTTTAGCGAACGTAAAACCTATGGCACCGAATACAACCTTCAGTATTATCAGTTAAATTATGGCGGCAGACCATTCTATGATTTTATGGTTTCAGATTTGCCTGAAAACGAAGATGCTTTCAGAGTTACCAAAACCAGTTATTTGAATTTCGCCTATGGTGATATAACTTTGGAAGAAATTAGTGAATACCGTGATTACATAAACCGCTATTATATTTCAAAGCCACTGGTCAGGGATTCTGTAAAGGAATGGGTTGAAACCGTAACAAAGGATGCCACATCTGATTATGATATGCTAAAAGCCATAGAATATGCTCTTTCGAACTATGAATATACCTTAGAGGGCGGAGAGCTTCCTGATTATGTAAAAAGCGAAGGCGATTTTTTAAATTACTTTTTAATAGAGAAAAGAAGCGGTTACTGTGTACACTATGCGACAGCCTTCTGTCTGCTGGCTCGATATATGGGTTTCCCTGCCAGAGTTATCCAGGGATATAAAACATATGTAAAATCAGGGGAAACAGCATACGTAATAAGCGGTGATGGTCATACCTGGCCCGAAGTATATTTCCCCGGCAAGGGCTGGATAGCATTTGAACCCACTCCCGGTTTAGAAGCATGGAGATATGGCAGCTGGAAAATCTACTCCGGCAAATACAGTGAGTATCAGGAAAAGACAGATGCCTATACACCGTTTTACCCTGATGTCCCCGAGGTTGCGGAAGATGAAGAATATGTGAAATCACACTCCGAAAGCCGTGTATCCGGTATGCTGATACTGATAATCGTAAGTATCATTGTCATCAGTCTGATACTACTGGTCGTTACAAGCCTTATATTAAACCATGTTAAAAGGCGTAGGCTTACATCACAGAGGCTTTATAGTGTCGAGTTTAAAAATATCCTTGCAATATTAAAGGAATTAAAGATCACAAGATTAAAGGAGGAAACCCTTGAGGAGTTTTCCGGTAAATGCAGAGAGAAGCTCTCTGAACTGATAAGAGAAACTGATAAAGATAAATCTGCCAAGGCCAAATCTGACGATAAACCGGTGGAAGACCGTAAAGGCATAAATACCATAATTCCAAGATATACATCTGTAGTAAAAACTTATGAGCATTACATTTATGGGAACAAAGATATCAGCGACGAGGAATTAAACGAAATCTCCGGATTAAAGGATAAACTCCTCATCCTGATGAAAAGATTTTATGGAGCAACATATCTTATCCATAAGATGAGTCTGTATATTGCAAGCTCGATAAGGACATAAAACAGACCCGGGAACTGCTAACGGCAGTTCCCGGGTTACCTTTACTTAACTTTTATATTAATTTTCTGTACTGTCTTTTTATATGATCCAGAGGCATCTGCAGTCTCACATGCTTTTCAAAAAGATAATCATCGATTTTCTTCCAGGAGCTTTAAGACCACCTTTATGTTGTCCCTGTCCATCTGCTTATAGTCCGTATCCTTTCCGGTCACGGCACTTTCTTTTGCGGACAAGGCATCGAGCTCATCCCAAGAAACAAGACATGCATGCCGTTTATCTACAGTATCCTTTGAAATACGGGTACGGCCTTTTCCTCCAAGTGCAATCTCTTTTCGATATTCTTCGGCACGTTTTTCCCATACTTCACCACTCATTTTTGTATATCCCATACTGTAATGGAAGCCGCACCAGCGAAGATGCTCGGTTATGGACATATTCTCCATCTTTTTATCGGATATATCTATAGATTGGTTGCCGCAAAGCCTGAAAAGATAAGCCGACAGAAAGTCCGCACTGGCTCTGCAGCTCATACGACTGAAATAATCACTCGCTATCCACTGTTCCCTCTCGGACCCGTCAGACCCACAGTAATAATGGTTTATCTTCATGGCAAATTCGTCCATTGTACCGCCGTAAAGTATATCCGCATCATGCAGGCAAGAGTATTCACTCTCCACATGGTTCCTGTGGCAGACAACACTGTCATCGCAGCACTGAAATACAGGCATCTTTCTTCCGTACCCATTTAACAGCTCCATT
>Ga0310786_10009914_pt1 | contig 12024 bp, 12 predicted proteins | sample AusTroGonzalo_MG_FD_203881 | JGI IMG/M metagenome (GOLD analysis project Ga0310786, IMG submission 203881) | Bovine rumen microbial communities from tropical cattle in Woodstock, Queensland, Australia - Gonzalo_03 (v2) (version 2) | ecosystem: Host-associated > Mammals > Digestive system >...
CCCCTTTAATCTGTGACTTCATCAATACCGAAGGGGGTAAAGGGGGGCGATCGGAAAGCCCCCCTTCACTCTGTACTCATTAAGAATGAAATCGCAGTGGTCCTTTCCAGAACGATCGCTGCGTCGTAGATCCCTTCTTTCAGTTTAACACCTTCCCGGTCTAACGTAATCATAGCGGAAGTTGTCTGATCGTCCTCAATAATTTCCTGAACCGTTCCCTTTTCCCCGGCAACGCGCACTTCCATCCCGATTTTGACATGCGTTTTACGCTCGTCGCTCAGCGTACAGGAAACCATGGATACTTCCCCGCTCAGCACGTTGATGACCTCCACCTGAACCGGCATGGTGTTCTCAATGGTGATCGTGGACGCCAGGATGATCAGGCCGACCAGCATCAGAATGATCAGTGCCAGCAGGATCCACAGGTTGGGATTTGTCACATGAATGTAGTCATGCAGCTCCGCCGGGGAGGTAATCCGGCGTCCCTTCGTTTCCCGCGCCGCTTCGCTCACGTGCCCGCCTCCTTCTTAAATAAGGAAAAGACAGATGTATTCTCTGTCTTCTCCCGTTCGGCCAAGTTGTATATATTTCCGTTCCGCCTCCGGGATCAGCCGTTTCCCGGATCGATCTCTTCCGTCGGATCCTCGGCGGTAATGGACAGGACGCCCTGCTGCACAAACCCGCGAATCCTCTGCCCGTTCAGGGTGGTTTCGATATAATCCCAGGCTCCGCTGTTGTACATCGTGGTCAGATAGGTTACTTTGTCCCCCGCATTCAGATACATCAGCGGCACACCCGTTGCAGCCGGGTCATCCGTAACGGCGGTGTCCGAAAGCACTTCGCACTCGCTGTCGTTCCAGGAAAGCTCACCCAGGTCGTCCGTCGCACCCTTTTTGAACTGAGGGCTGTAAACATATCCGACGCGATACTGTCCGGCCCGGTTTGCCTCGTACAGCATCAGCATCCAGCCGTTTTCCCAGCCCAGCGCGTAGACCGCGCCGTTGGTGGAGCACATGGCTTTTCCGTTATTGGCCCTGTATGCGTCGGTGCCGGGCGCCGTAAACACGGGCAGTTTCTGGCCTGCCTTCAGGTCCACAAACTCAAATCCCCTGGGTTTGTTCACGTTCTGTGCCGGCGGTGTCGGCATTCCCTTACCGCCTTTGCCTGTCATCCCCTGCTCGCGCATATCCCGGTAAACCTGTTTGATCAGGTTGAAATTGCGGTTCTCCAGCGCGGACATCTGGCTGTAGGTCTCACGATGGTTTGAGGAGCTCTCGCTCTCGTTCGCGTGATACCAGGGCATCTGCGTAAACCAGTTGTAGCAGCGGCTTCCGGTTTCGAACTTGTATCCGTGCCTTGCAAGGATTTCATTATAGGCGTACAGCAGCGTGTTGTACTTATACCCCCAAAGCTCATCATAGGTCAGCTCACGCCTGTCGCTGTCGGGAATAATATACATATTATCTGCCGCAGCCATAACCGGAATCAGCAGGCTGCCAAGCAGCACCGCTGTCAGCAGCATCGCCGCAAGGACTGTCGTCTTCCTCGTTATCCTCATGGAATCCTCCTCATAAAGGCTGATTCGTTCCCGTTATCAGTCACCCGGTTTCAGAGACTGTTCCTTTTCCCAAAGAACAATCACCCGAAGGGGTTTCAGGGGGCGATCGGAAAGCCCTCCATCATTATCAGTCATTCGGTTTCAGAGACTGTTCCTTTTCCCAAAGAACAATCACCCGAAGGGGTTTCAGGGGGCGATCGGAAAGCCCCCTGATTATTTAATCTTTTTCCTGATCGTCAGGATATTCTGCCCGTTCTCGCGGCGATATTCCATCCCGTCCATGGTCTTGCGTACCAGAAATATTCCCAGCCCGCCGATCTCCCGCTCTTCCGCGCTAAGGCCTGTATCCGGCTCGTCCTTCTCAAGCGGATTGAACGCTATGCCGCTGTCCGTAAAGGTAATCACCACAGTCTCATCCTGCGGATGATAGTCCAAGCCTACCTCAACGTTGCCTGTACCGGGGGTATAGGCATAGAAAGAGACATTCGCCACGATCTCGTCAATCGCGATGTCGATCTGCATCTGTGCTTTCATGGAACAGCCGAGCTGTTCCAGTTCGTTATCCACGAACGCAGTAATCCGCGGAATGTTTTCCCGAACCGCTTCCAGTGTGACCTTTTTCAGAATGCTCCCCTCCTCCCGGGACTTCGGCCGGCAGCTCTCCCTTTTTTATTCGATCGTCAGGATATCGGAGAAGCCGGTGACATCGAGCACTTCCTGCACGATCTCATTCACATTCTTTATCTTCAAACCGCCCTTGGAGCTCATCGACTTATGAGCGGAAAGCAGCACCCGCAGTCCGGCGGAAGAGATATAATCCAGTTTGCTGAAGTCCATGATCAGGCTTTCAGCTCCGGGCATATCCTTCTGCAGCTCCGCTTCCAGTTCCGGCGCGGTCATGGTATCGAGCCGCCCTTCCAGAGCGATCTCCAGGGTAGTTCCGTTCATCTTGCTGTTGATTGTCATCTTCTTTTCCTCCTCAAAAAAATGAATCCGTTGGAGCCGAAGCTCCGGGAAAATGCTCATACCTGTTGGGATTATATCACATTATCCGAATTCATGCGAGAGATTTATTACAATTTCAATAAATTTTGGAAGGAATCGTTTTATTTGATTGCCTGCAAACTTTTTTCTAAATACCTATTGACTTTGTAGGTTAATAGGTGTATGATGCACTCAATTCAAATCCGCCTTGCGGTGTAGAAAGGAGATGCAGCCGATGTCCCGATTAAGGGGTTGTATGTGTCGGTACAGCCGGCTGTACCTGTAACGTTCCCTTCAATATAAACGATCGGAAAGCCAACATTGGATCCGAAGGGGTCCAAGGGGCGATCAGAAAGCCAACATTGGATCCAAAGGGGTCCAAGGGGGCGATCGGAAAGCCAACATTGGATCCGAAGGGGTCCAAGGGGGCGATCGGAAAGCCAACATTGGATCCGAAGGGGTCCAAGGGGGCGATCGGAAAGCCCCCTTGAAAAAAACTTAATTGATGGAGGATAATCACAATGGCTAATATTTATAAAGGAACCCTGGGTCTCGTCGGAAATACTCCCCTGGTGGAAGTCGTCAACATCGAAAAAGCTCTCGGTCTGGAAGCGACCGTTCTCGTTAAGCTGGAATACTTCAATCCCGCCGGCAGCGTGAAAGACCGCATCGCAAAAGCCATGATCGAAGATGCGGAGCAGAAAGGCCTCCTGAAGGAAGGTTCCGTCATCATCGAGCCTACCTCCGGAAACACCGGCATCGGCCTGGCTGCCATCGCCGCCTCCCGGGGATACCGGATTATCCTGACCATGCCGGAGACCATGAGCGTGGAGCGCCGGAACATTCTGAAGAACTACGGCGCGGAGATCGTCCTGACTGAAGGTGCCAAAGGCATGAAAGGCGCCATCGCAAAGGCGGAAGAACTCGCGAAAGAAATTCCGGGCAGTTTCATCCCCGGCCAGTTTGACAACCCTGCCAATCCGGCGATTCATAAAGCGACCACCGGACCCGAGATCTGGAAGGATACGGACGGCAAAGTTGATATCTTCATCGCCGGCGTCGGCACCGGCGGCACAGTCACCGGAACCGGCGAATACCTCAAGGAGCAGAATCCGGCTGTGAAGGTCGTTGCCCTTGAACCTGAAGATTCCCCCGTCCTTTCCGAAGGCCGCGCGGGCGCCCATAAGATCCAGGGGATCGGCGCCGGTTTCGTGCCGAAGGTTCTGAACACCAAAGTCTACGATGAGGTCTTCAGGGCTTCCAATCAGGACGCTTTCGATACCGCGAAGCTCCTGGCGAAAAAAGAGGGCATCTCCGTCGGGATCTCTTCCGGAGCCGCCCTGTTCGGCGCCATTCAGCTGGCAAAGCGCCCGGAGAACAAGGGCAAAGTAATCGTAGCGCTCCTGCCCGACAGCGGGGACCGGTATTATTCCACCGCGCTGTTCACCGAATAAGAAAGTTCCATCCTTACCTCCTGCCGGACAGCGGCGGCCGGTATTATTCCAGCACCCTCTTCGCCGAATAAGAAAGCCTTACCTCCTGCCGGACCCGTCGCGGTCCGGCTTTTTCAGTTGTACAGGAATTCCCCTCTTCCCCATCGAATCATAAACCGTACCCTTCTCCGCTCTCCACTCTGATCATGCTCTCCATCTTTCATGATTCATTCTTTATTTATCTGAACTCTCCACGCTCATTTGCCCGAGGTGTTTCAATGGATTGGATGATGATCTACCGGCTGATCTACGCACTGGCCGCCGCCGGAGGGCGTGAAAAACTCCTTTTCGGCCCGTTTGCGCAGCGCGGGGTCGAAGCTTTTGCCTGCAGCGCGCCGGGAACCGGTTTCCCGGAGCTGTGGTTTGAACTACCGCTGGCCGGGGATCCCTGGTTTGATCTCCATGTGCTGACCGCGCGTGAGGATTTATCCGCCGGCGCGGCGCCTGCACCGGAGTCCTGTGGAGGCCATCCCGATGCGTTCCGCTGGTTCGCAGCCGCTGAAAACGTGCGCCAGCTGGCCCTGAGCTGGGATCTGAACGCCGGCGAACATCCGGCCGCGGCAGTTCAGCTTCTGCTTTCCCAACGGGATGACCGGACGGCATGCGATTTTCTGGAAGCCGCAGGCCGGCCGGAAGCTGCGCCGGCATACCGGGCCTTTCTCAGCCGGATTCCCGAAGAATGGTTCGCATGTTATCTGGGGGTTTTTCCGGCACGCCCGGGCCATCATCTGCGTGTTGAATGTATTCCCTCTGAAAGTCTTCAGCAAGCCTATGCGGAGGATCCTTCCCTGATTGCCCGGCATCTGTCTCGGGCAGGATTCGCACACCTGACGGATTCGCTTCTGTCCGGCTGCCGGATGCTTTCCGCTGCCCCCTTCCAGTTTGAATTTCAGTTTGACGTCGATGAAAATGGTTCGGCTGATGTCACGCTCGGCGCCAGTGTCCGTTTTGCGGTCGGTGACGGCGATACCGGCAGAATGCAGGCGTTCAGGGCAAACGGGGCCGCAGGCGAATTGATGGCCCGGCTGGAAGCCCAGGGGCTAGCCGACACGCGCTGGCGCGCCCTGGAGGAAACCGCCTTTGCACAGAAGCTTACCTTCCGGCAGGAAAGCTGCCTGATATTCTGTGCGCCGGTGTTTGTCAAAGTCCGCTGGCGCGGCGGTGAACCCCTGGACGCAAAAACCTACCTCATGGCGGGAGTACAGTAACAAAACCGTCTCCTTGGGGAAGTTCGGCGCGCCCGTGAGTCACTTGGTGCCAGCCCCAAACTGACTCATTAGCCTTCCCCTTGAGGGGGGCGGCGCGCCCGGAAAACTGTCCGGTGGACGATTTTCAGCAAAGAACGGGCGGCAGCCCCGGCAAGTGCCCGAAGGGCGGATGAGGTGTATAATGGCCGACAGCCAAATCCATTATCGGATATAAGATCTCTATGAGATCAGAAAGAGAGAACGCATGACGGAACAAATAAAAGACAGTATGTCACAGGACCCCGCGAAAAACGACCTTCTGATCCTAACGGATCTGTTTGACCGGCAGATCGGGACCGCAACAAAAGAGCAGGCCCATCGTTCGGGCCTGCTGCACAGGGCGTTTTCCGTTCTCCTGTATCGGGATACCGGGGATCGCAGGGAATACCTGATTTCCCGGCGGGCCGACGGCAAATATCATTCCGCGGGGCTATGGGCCAATTCCTGCTGTTCCCATCCGCGCGACGGCGAGGCTACCCTCGAAGCCGCCCGCAGCCGCGTTCGTGAAGAACTGGGCTGCGGCGTCCTGGACCTGACGGAAACCGGCGCCTTTGTGTACCGGGCAGTCTTTCCGGACGGCCTTTGTGAATATGAGTATGATCATGTCCTCCTGGGGCGCCCCGACGGAGACCTGGACCCTGATGCCTCAGAAGTCGACGGAATTCGCTGGGTCTCCGGGGAGGAGCTTTCCTTCCTTCTGACGGACTCGCCGGATGCGTTTGCCCCCTGGGCCTTCACCGTTTTCTCCCTCGCGCTCGCGTCCCGCGGGAATGGGTAAGTTCTCTTAGGGTAAGTTCTCTTTCAATACGGTTTTCCTTACATGCTGGCTCTGTAGATGGCCAGCATATCTTGTTCATCCAGGACTCTTGCCGAACCGAAGGATCCGCCGACCCCCACGGCGCATTTGTGCGCCATTGTCACAAGATCTTCGTCGGTCGCTTTGACCCCCAGCTCCCTCAGGTTCGTGGGCATCCCGATTCGCCGGTAGAACGCCTCCATCGCTTCAATGCCCTTCAGTGCGATCTCCTCGTCGGTTCCTGCCGGTTCAACCCCCATAACGTTGACGGCAAACTGCCTGAACCGGGGCAGGCAGTTTCCGCAGACATACCTCGCCCAGCTTCCCCAGATGGCGGCAAGTCCGGCTCCGTGCGCCACGTCATACAGTCCGCCGAGCTCATGTTCCAGCTTGTGTGTCATCCAGTCCCCGCCGTCGTTTCCGCATCCGGTGAGTCCGTTGTGCGCAAGGCTTCCGGCCCACATAACCTCCGCCCTCGCGTCATAGTTTTTCGGATCCTTTGCCAGGATTTCCGCGTTTTTCATCACCGTGCGCAGGAGCCCTTCCGCCAGCGCATCAGTAATTTCCATATTGCCGCCGTTTGTAAAATAGCGCTCCATCGTATGCATCATGATATCGGTGCAGCCGCAGGCGGTCTGATAATCCGGCAGGGTCATCGTCAGTTCCGGATTCATGATCGCGAATTTCGGGCGGCAGTAATCGCTGCTGTATCCGCGCTTGACGAGGCCTTCCTCCTTGGTGATGACGGACGAGTCGCTCATCTCGCTTCCGGTCGCGGCAATGGTCAGGATCACACCCAGCGGCAGGCAGGCCGTTGCCGTCCGTTTGTAATCATAAAAGTCCCATACGTCGCCGTCGTTGGTCACGCCGTATCCGATAGCCTTCGCGCTGTCAATGGCACTGCCGCCGCCCACTGCGAGCAAAAAATCAACGCCTTCCTTTTTGCACAGCTCAATGCCTTCATAAACCAGGCCGAGATGGGGATTGGGCACTGCGCCGCCGAGCGTCACATAGGGAATTCCCGCTTCGTCCAGCTGATCCGTAACCCGCTTCAGCAGACCGGAACGGATGACGCTGCCGCCGCCGTAATGGATCAGGACCTTGCTGCCGCCGAATTCCCGGATCAGCTCCGCAGTCTGCATCTCCGTGTCCCTGCCGAAAACCACCTTCGTGGGCGTATAGTACTTGAAACCGAACATCGTAAAAACCTCCTTTTATTCCCGGCATTCTGCAAAAAACCTCTCTTAAAATATATTAAAACCTTGATCCCGCTCTAAGTCAAGGTTTTCTTCCATTTCCCCGGTTTCCGGCAAAAAAACGGCTGCCCTGTTGTCTTTTTCTTCCGGTTGCCTTATAGTGGAACGGGCAGCGTAAAGGTTTTATTGGGCAATGAGAAGTTTTTGATAAAAAGCATATAAAAAATATTGATAAAAGAGGTACTGGTATGAACAGCATCCGCAGAGCCGAAGCACGGGACATTCCCGGGATCCTGAAACTGCTGGTTCAGGTAAATATGGTGCATCACAACGGCAGGCCGGATCTTTTCAAAGGGCCGACAACCAAATATACCGAAGAAGAGCTGGAGCAGATCCTCCGGAATGACGAAACCCCTGTGTTCGCCTGCGTGGACGAAAAAGACCGGGTGCTTGGGCACGGGTTCTGCATCATGCAGCACGCCGGCGGCCGGTTGATGGTGGAGCATGACACGCTCTATATCGACGATATCTGCGTAGACGGAAACGCGCGCGGCCGGGGTGTCGGTCGCGCACTGTATGACTATATCCTGGATTATGCCCGAAAGAAGGGCTGCTATAACGTAACGCTCAATGTCTGGACCTGCAATCCCCGCGCCATGGCCTTCTATGAAAAGCTCGGCCTGAAGCCCTATAAAACCGGCATGGAAGTAATCCTCTGATCATTCAGGGGATTTTTTTTCGTTTCCGGTCATTCCGGGGTCTGTTTACAGTTCCTTGTACATCAGGATCTCGTCGTGGAAGCTGCCGTCGTCCAGTTTCACCGCATGATGCCGCCTGCCGCTCTCGATAAAGCCGCATTTGCGGTACAGTGCCTGCGCCTGCTCGTTCCCGGCGATCACTTCCAGATCCATCTGCTCATACCCGATCTGTTTCGCCAGCTCCGTAAGGTATCCGATCATCGCCGTGCCGATGCCCAGCCCCCAGCAGGCCTGATACAGTGCAATCGCCATGGAGCAGCGGTGCCGGACCTTCCGTTTGTCGCCCAGGCTGTTCAAGGCGCAGTTCCCGGCAACTTTTCCGTCCACAATGGCGACCATCATCACGGATTTCGGATCCTCCATCATCCGGGAAAGGATCTCCCTTTCTCCCTCAGGCGTATAATTGACCTCATCTGGATTCCGCAGCAGCCAGGGCGTTTCGGCGGAGGTCTTCTTCAGATATTCGATCATCTCCTCCGCCACTTCCGGTCCCGTAGGCTGCAGGATGCAGGTCCTGCCGTCCTTCAGCACGATCTTCCTTTCGGGAAACCTCATATGATTCACTGTCCTTTCCCTGCGTTCGTAAATTATCCGAAGTGTAAGCCGCGTCTGCGCTTCTGTCAAGGCTCTTTACACCCGTCCGAAAGACAGATATACTTTTACTGTATGATTATGTCTGTCTGAAGGAGCGTTTTCGGCATGCGTTCATCCAGAATCTCCCGGTGGTTTGGCGGAACCCGCGGCGTCCTTCTGACGCTCTATACAATGTTCATCCTCTTTGCCTCCGCCGTTCTGCGCGTTCGGGACGCGCAGTTCCTGCCGAAGTGGCTTCTGCTGTCCGCCCTGCTGTCCGCCCTGCTCTGTCCCCCGCTTCTCCGCTTCGCGGAAAAGCTGCGGATCGGCGATCCCGGGGATTGCCGGATCGACAGTCGGAAATGGGCGCTCATTTTTTTTGCGGTTCCCCTGATCTGCTTTCTCTTTAAATTTATTGTGTATTATCCCGGCGGTTTTCTCTCCGATTCTCTGGACCAGTACGGGCAGGCGCTCACCGGGCAGTATAACAACTGGCATCCGGTGATCCACACGCTGCTTTTCTTTACCCTGCCCCTTTCCCTGTCCGGAGGATGGGTCGGAAGCATCATCCTCTTCCAGATTCTCCTGTTTTCTCTGGCGCTGTCCTATGCGTTTTCAACCCTGCGCCGTATCGCGGGAACCCGTTTCGCGCTGGTCTCGCTTTTGCTTGTCCTTCTGAATCCGGAAACAACCAATCTCGCTGTTTTCCCCTTCAAGGATACCGCCTTTGGAATCGGTGTGCTTTTGCTCGTCTCTTTCACCCTGCGGATCTTTTTCTCCTCCGGGGACTGGCTCCGCAAGCCCCTGAACCTGATTGTTTTCGCAGTCGTCCTTGCGCTCACCGCGCTCATCCGGCACAACGGCGTGCTCTTTGTCGTGCCGCTGCTGCTGGCTCTGTGCTTTCTCGTGCCGTGGAAGCGCCTGGCGGCGCTGGCTGCCTGCGCCGTCTTTCTTTTCTGCGGAATCCGCTTCCCGCTCTATTCCGCCCTGCAGGTTTCCGCGCCGGCAAGCCCGGCTTTTGAGACCCTCGGCCTTCCGCTGAGCATCATCTGCTCCTGCGCCGTCCGCGCTCCGGAGTCGCTGGATGAGGAGACCATGACCTTCGCCACCCGTCTGATCTCTCCGGAAGGGCTGGCTTCCTTTACGGACATTCGCGATTTCAACGACGTGAAATATAAGCAGGCGACCGATATCCCTGCCATCGCCGAATATGGAGCCGGGCGGATCCTGTCCATGGCGGCGCGGTGTTTTTTCTGCGCGCCGCTGGCCGCTTTCCGCAGTCTTTTCGGCGTTACGGACGTCGTCTTCACCCTCACCGATGATTATAATTACTGTGATTATCCCCGGACCCGAAGCCTGCAGTATCCGGAGCTCCTCATGCAGGGAATCCCGTCCCTTCAGAACCTGTGCAACCGCGTTTCCGCCGTGCTGAATCTGGTGTTCCCCTGGCTGTTCATGTATGTCGGCGCCATGCACTATGTCCTCATCGTCCTGCTCCTGGCGAAGTGCCGTTTCAAAGCGCGGGAAGGCCGTCAAAAGATTCTCATGGTCCTGCCGGTCTTTGTCTATAACTTCGGCACGGTCCTTCTGCTTTCCGGCGTGGCGGATTCCAGCCGTTATTTTGCCTATACCTTCTGGGTTACGCCTTTCCTCGTTGCCCTGCTCCTGCGGGGCAAGTTCGTTCCTTCAGCCACCCGCGAATCATTTCCCTCATCTCTTCCGGATGCCGGTCAAAGTGGTGGGTTTCCCCTTTCATGACCGCCAGCGTGCAGTCGCTGTACCGCCGGGCGGTCTTCTGTGATTCCGCCAGAGGCACAGTGTCATCTTCATCGCCGTGCAGAATCAGCACAGGCCCTTTATACCTGTCGGCAGCGTCTTCCACATGGATCGTCTGTGCCACGCGGACATAATTGCCCTCCAGCGTCAGCCCCTTGATGACCGGAACCTCATCGGGAATGTGATCGGGATCAAAAACCCGTCCCAGCATGTTGCCGTCCCTGGCGCACTGCGGGATCATAAAAGCCGGAGCGCGCAGGATCAGGCCACTGATCCGGTCCGCTTCCATGCCTGCCGCCAGCGCGGCGACCAGCCCGCCCTGGGAGTGCCCGGAAAGATATATCTCCGTATACCCGAGCGCTCTCACATAATCGATCACTGTGATCGTATTCGAGATCCATTTGTACAGCGTATGCTTCCGGAATTCTCCGCCGCTTTCGCCGTGCCCGTACAGATCAAAGCGAAGCGTGGCATACCCTGCCTCGCGCATCGCCTCTGCGGCGCGGATGGTATGCGGCCGGTTCTTTGCGCTCGTAAATCCGTGAAGCAGGATGACAATCCTTCTGCCGTCGGATTCCGCCGGTTTTTCCAGCACCGCGCTCAGTCTGATCCCGTCGTCGATGATCCATTCCGCGGTCCCGTTGCATTCCGGATTTGCCTTTTCTTTCTCATCTGCCATTTCCTTCTTTCCTCCGTTTCCGTTTGATATTCCTGCTTCCCGGTAGATCCTTTCGATGAAAGGAGACTTATATCCGATATATTTCTCAATATCATATGGATAACGCGCCGCTCCTTCTTCTTTAATCCGGCTGTACTCCCGTACGGCTTCCGGATGGGACCGAAGATAATCCCTGAACGCGACATGCCGTTTCAGTTCCGCGGAATCCTGCGTACAGACGTACAGGTGATGCTTCTGCAAATGCGCTTTCCCGTCATACCTGAATGCTTCCCGCCCCGCAATGCCAAGATCGCCTTCATACTGATAGCCGATCGCTCCCAGTTTCGTCACAACCGCGTCAAACACAGAACAGTCCCTGATAACGACGTCAATGTCAATAATCGGTTTGGCAGACAGGCCCGGTACGGAAGTGCTGCCGACGTGTTCGATCCGTAAAACCAGATCGCGAAGCGCATCTTTGATTTCATTCCTGATGCTTATAAAGTTCCGTGGCCATGTCTCACTGTACCGTTCAACAACGACGTGCTTTGTGACCATCCCGATCCTCCGTGAACTGTCACCTTATCCTCATATTTCTTTCCGTTGATTGTTTCCGCTCTGATCATGGGGTTGTATCCGGCAATCGTTTCAGGGTCAGAATGACAGATCTTTCCTTGAAACCGTACTTTTCATAAAAGCGGATTGCTTCATTGCCGTAAACTGCTTTCACATCAATCTCATGAATCCCGAGAAGCCGGAATGTGTCCAGCGCCCAGTCCATGAGAGCAGCGCCATACCCTTTTCCTCTCTCCTGATCCAGAACGACAAGATATTCCAGAACCCCTCTGATTCCGTCCGTATTGATCTTGCAGAATCCTATGACGTTATGATCGTTTTCGATCACTGCAATATGAGATCTCCCTTCTTCCAGTTCTTTTCCGAACTGAACAATCTTCTCTTCAGAGGGTATTTGTGGATAATCCCC
>Ga0310786_10009916_pt1 | contig 12023 bp, 18 predicted proteins | sample AusTroGonzalo_MG_FD_203881 | JGI IMG/M metagenome (GOLD analysis project Ga0310786, IMG submission 203881) | Bovine rumen microbial communities from tropical cattle in Woodstock, Queensland, Australia - Gonzalo_03 (v2) (version 2) | ecosystem: Host-associated > Mammals > Digestive system >...
ATAGTTTTTCCTCTTCTAATTCTTTTAGTAATTGTTCTTTTATGTCTTCAACCATACGGTCGATTAGGTCATCTGACCCGTCTATTGTCTGTTGTAGCAACTTGGTAGGTTTAGTACCGTTCTTACTTATACCCCTTGCTATCAGAAATGCTAATTGTTTCGTTGTTGGCACTCTGCCGCCTTTTGTTGTTGGTACGATACGTTTTACCTGTAACCACTTTTCAATGGCTGAGATTGGCGGAAAATGGGGTTTAGTGCCATTTTCAAGGTACTTCCAATACTCCTGTAGATTGAATATCAGTTCTACGTATCTGCCATCGAAATTTAACTTGTACTTTGCTGTCTCTGCCAACTCTCCACTCGCAACGTGGCCACTACTTTTAATGGTTTCTTTGTAACGGCTAAGCAATTCATTCGCTATCTCTTTTAGATTACTTGTTAATTCCATTTCTACGTTGCATTTGTTTTATCATCTTCTCCTGTTCTTTGGTCTTTAACACCTCATAAGATATTACATAGAACAGTAGGTTTACGTCATACCCCATTGTTTGTTCTAACGTATGGTTTGTTACCTCGCAAAACTTCATTACATACGGTAAAATCCCAAATCCGTTAATAGCTTCACCACCTCTTTCAATTTTGTCGGTGTCTTCTTGTTCTTCATCATTCGCTTCAAATAGCGTTGGAAAATGGCCATGAATGTCCCTAACTGTTTGCTGAAAAAAAAAGCAATGTCATTGGCTAATGGTATCGGCATATCGCTAATATCACTGATTACCTGTTCCATATCATAGCCATCGTTATACTTATGTCCAACGGGTACAATGAATGCTGAAAGTACATTGGCTTGTTTTTCACTCTTTAGATGGTTAGTGAAATCAATCCATTGTGCCGTGGTAATATTACCTGCCAAACAGTCAACAAAGTACTTTCTACCGTTGATTTCAAAGGTCTTAGGTGGTACGTTGGTAGGCATTGGTTCTTTGAGGAAATCCAATCTCTTCAATTCCTCATTAAACTCATTCATTGGTAATGCTGTTACCTCTTCTCCAAAGAATAGTTCGGCTATTGCCGATACTTTTTCTAATTCATCCTCTATTGCCATCAACTCTTTCAACCTTACGAATTGTGACAATGTGACATTCATCCATGTCAACTGAGGTTTCTTCTTATTTCTCTTAAACCACATATCATCATTATTTCTCTCTACTTATTATATATTTGTTTTTACACAACCCCCAAAACTACCTTATATAGTACTGACCTGTACTTATACAGTTAAACGCAAGTAACATAGCAATTATGCAGTCATCATGGTAACCTGATGCAGCGTTGTAGGTACGTTTACCGTTGTTGGTAACTTTCATTTCGTACATGTCCATCTGTATACGTAGGGTCTGATTGTCCAATATCTGTACGGTATCGTTCTGCATGGCAACCTGAAAGTTGTTAATCAACCTCTCCTTACTCTCATTAGTAGTCGTAAACCGTATCAACATTACGGGTAAATTAGCGGCCTTGATGGCCTTGTCTAACAACCCATAGAATATCTGACCAATGCTATTGCTTTCTACCGTTATCTTCAACGGCCTGTACTGCTTAATCAGGTCTATAATGTAGTTGATAGTCTGTGTCTCATCCTTATCTGAAAAGTGATACAGACCAATCATCTGTCTCTCACTATTAAATATAGCAATAGCGGTTTCATCCTGACCCTGACCTGACCCCCAATCTATACCAAAATAACAGTTTAGGTTCTTTGTGTACTCATTGTTGATAATTCGGGTAAAGTCACCGAATACACCACCCTCATTGTCCAAAAACTCACCCAAAAACTCTGTCTTAAATTGGGATGCAGGCATGTTACGCTGATACTCTGCCAATTTATCAGGGGGTAGTAACTCTGAGGTATCAAACTCTGACCAATTGTAACTAAAGATATTCGGTTCGCTTGTCAGGCCTAAGGTGTAGTACTTATAGAAAAATCCTGTCTTATGTTTAGGAGTACTACACAATACAACGGGTGCTTGTGATACATTTACCCATGCAAGTGTCTCATAAAACACCTCATCAGATATAAATGCCGCTTCGTCAACCACATAAATACCGTTTACGGTATAACCACGTAGACCATCTTTCTGTTCAGCCGACTTGAAATAGATATAAGACCCGTTTTTGAGTACCAAAAGCAGTTGCAAATCATTGTGTTTATGGTATATTTTGGTCGGTTTTATCACTCTCTTTACCTCATTGAACACTTTTCGTGCCTGTTCAAGGGTAGGAGAGAGACAAATTGAACAGGTTTTTGCATGGTTTATAGCCGTTTGGAGTAGGATTGTTTCAAGCATTATGGACTTTCCACACTGTCGTTTTGACTTAACGACATGAGTATAGCCTTTCCAATGGCTTTTCAGTTCATTTACTACCTGAATTTGCCACGGAAATAGTCTCAAATTGCTTGTTACTTTTACCTCATCCATAATATTATAGGTCAAAGTTGAGGTTGATTTCGGTATCACCCTCTATTTTTACCTTCTCGGTATATGCACCACTCATCTTATTTTGGATGTCAATGGCCTTAACTGCGTTCTTTCTGTCACCATCTTGCATACTATCGGTAATGATATTCTCCAAACGTGCTGTATTCATACTGATAAGGGTCTCTTTGGCCTCATCAGAACGCATATATGCAATGGTATCATTGATGATATTCTGTACCGATTTAAGGCCTAACCCCCATTCCTCAACGTATTTGTCTACCATATCGTGATAGGTCATACCTTTGGCAATGTCCTGAATGATAAGATACCTCTTCGCATCCCCTGATATTTGCTGTGGAAACGGTTTGTTGGTTATTCTCACACCTCTACAATCTTCACGCGTGTTCTTCATCGTTGTTCTCTTGTTTTTTTTCTACTTTCTTATTTTTTCTCCCCTCTGCCATTCTCTCTTTCTGTTCAAAATAGGGATTAGCAAGTTTGGTAATAAAGTTCAACAGACATTTTGGACAATGGTTGTTAGCATAACCAATTCCCAAATCTGCACCTGCAGCAATCAATTCCTCTACCTGAGGGTTAGTCAGGCTTCGAATGTAACTTGCATATTTCGCTGTGTATAAGTAACTTTCGTACTTGTGTAACTTATTATAGGTTGTTATTTTCATACTCTAAAAACTTGTATATCTTCTGAATTATTGTCGTTATGATGTCCTCTATGAGTAATATAGAGGTTTTTATCAGTCCTGCGAAAGCAGATAGTAAACACACACATACCAAATAGGGTAAGGTGAAGTTTCCCGTACACAACAGGTAAATTATCCCCGTCCACCATATCATACACAGGCTACAATCGAATGGTTTCAATATATAATCACTGCTACTCATCTTACCTTTGGTAAGAATCCATTTTAAGGCCGTTTTTAGGCTGTCTACAGCACACGAAATGTCTACTATGTATACTACTACCACCGCTATAAAAAAGAGGTCTCTAATCGCTTCCATATCTTTCCGTATATTTGCTTCTAATTAACTTTCTAACATTACTAACCATCACCCTCAATGTGGCAATGTTTTTGCAGGTTTGACCAACCCCGTTATATACCTCTAAGGTCTTTGTGTAATCTGTCTCACATGCAAGGTAAACCAACCATAAATTCCGTTTATCTACGGGTAACTCCTGAATAATTTTCCATGTACGCATGTACCTGATTGCTTTCCCATAGTCAAACCCTGCAAATTCGGGTAAATCAAAGTCGGTACAGGCATATTTATCACACATCCACTGCAGGGATTCCACATATCTCTCTGTCTTTGTTACATACCTCTCCATGAGTTCCTTTCCCTCTTTGTACTTAATGTTCTTCTTCATAGCGTTCCCAATACTCTTCATCCATCGTTATTTCTCTCTCATAGTGCTTACCATACTTGAAGTATATCTTACTTGTAGTTGACCATACCTGAAACTTAATTACCCCTGTCACATAGCCACTCACGGCAAACTTACCCTGTTCATAAAGATAATCCCATTTCTCCTGAGGTATCTCACTCAATATCATATATAACTCTCCTACCATGTCCTGTACAAGGTCATCCTCATAAGGTCGGTGTAGAAGATACGTAGTGTACCACGGTACAAGGTTGGAATTATATAACCATGTCAATACCTCATCCCTGTCAGAGGAATTTAACGGTAAATCCCCCGTATGCACTAACTTTCCATACCATTTATTTTTCACTTTTCTCTGTATATTTTACCCTCTGTTATTGTGTACGTTACATCACTAACAGATATCAGGAAATCCTTACTGAACTGCAGGCATATTCCCTCTTCTTTCTGTGTTTCCTGCACGTAGAAATGTACATTGTTGTTTAACAGGCTACCTAAGTTCACATGCCACTTATACTCACTGCCATAGATATTCCATGCATTGCGTATAATCTCTGCTTTCCTACGTAGGTTAGCCTTTGTCCATCCCATAGAAGCTAACCTGTCTTGCAACTTGGCCTTGTTTATCAATACTACCGTAGCAGAGGTAATAGCCGATGATGCTAAATATCGTTGATTGTAGGTCTCTGCACTGTCTATAAACACTAATGCTATATGCGTTGATAGACTATCGGCCATGTACCATCCATTGATTTCATGCTTGATATGGTTCTCATCAATCGTGAGTATGGATAACTCTACAGAGTATTTACTGAGATTGGTATTACACCACGCAACCCCTGCTTTCTCATCTATTGATATCGCATTGGTACGGCCTGTCAGGTATACATCTATACCCCTGATTTGGGTTGATGTTTCTTTATTCCTTTCGAAGCGTTGAGATATATACGGGTATAGGTAGGTATCTAACCATTGACCTACCCACATCTCCTGTTCCTCTTGTTTTTTGCGGTACTCTGACCCATGTCCTATTACGTTTGCCATTGTATTAAGTTGCATTTCTACTAATAAATATAACTTAATTTCAAAAAAAACAATAGATAATGAATTTTTTTTGAAAAAAAAATGCAATATAGAGATAATATATATTTATATATATTATCGAAATACTAATAAATATAACATGCATGTATATATAGTTGCATGCATAATAAGATGTAATTACACATGTACCCCTAAGAAAGAAATATATAAAGAAAGAAAATCCCCACGTATACACGCACGCGAGAGAATTAAACCCACCGATTTCGGTTAGTTTAGAAAAATATACCATATGGAACATTAAAAAAGATAATTTTATAATGTTGATCAAAAAAAATGTAAAAAAATCACTTTTTTTTTACATTTTATTGTCTTTTTCAAAATTAAATTGTATATATATTATAGAGACACAGAGGTAGATGTGTAGTGAACATCAACCGACCAAATAGAAAATTCGTTTTTATCCATAATTAAGTTATTATTTGGCTTCCCTATGTACGGTATCACTACTACCTGCATGGGGAAGTTTTTTGTTAAGGCCTATGACAACAATTGAACAGAAAATTTACGACATCCTATTAGAGAAACAGTCCTACCTCAGAGAGAAAAAAGGTATCAATGAGGTCTATTTCGGTACAGAGTATGTAAAACGCATTTGCGACCATAACGGCTATTCACATAACCAAGTTATCAACGCAATGAAAACACTACGTCAGAATGGCTATATAGTGGCAAAGAACCGAAAAGAACAGGGTGATTGGATATACGATTACTACACCATCAACGGCATTAAACAATCACCTAAAGAGACACCATCAACCGATACATGTACCTATACCTACCATAACAACTTTAGGGAGTTTACAATCAGCATTGCAGCCTGAAAATAACAGATACAAAATATATTAAAGAATGTTAGTAGACAATGTCACCAAGCAAACCTATTCATGTAGCCATGACGCTATTAGAGTGTTAGGTAAAAAGGAGTTCAACCGTAAGGTCAGAAATAATGAGATAGACTATGTACAATGTAGAGTGGTATGATTATACACCGACTAATATATGAGATAGTAGATAGCGAACACCCACATGATGAACATTACAATTCGGTAAACCGATACCCCTTTAGGGATTGTAATGTTATCCCCAATAGACCCACCATAACAGCACAGAAAGCAATCAGTGAGGGTGATATGGCAAATATGCAACCACAGGTAATACCATTGCTATTAACCGAAATACAGAGAGACCTGATGAGTACAATGAGTAATGCAATGGAACAACTCAACTATCAAATAACCAAAACCCCCGAAGAGATTTTGAATGATAACCTACGAAACATTATAAACCTATGAAACAGGAATACAGAAACAACCACTCACGAAACAAGATAGGTATATGGGATATTGATGTATGCCAAACCAAAGACCCACGATACCCACGTAATCAGTTCTATGTACAAATGTACCGTAACATTATACCCGTAGTGGAAATGGACAATGCAGGCCTAAACAAACTCAATAGAGATATACGTAAACAGGTTAGTGAGATTGTCACAAACGGTATAGAGTACAGTAGCAAAAACTACATTACCAATGTTAAGTTAGCAGAATCATGGATTCCTAACCGAGTAACAGGAGTACACGTGGAAATACATGTGATACGTCTCAATGACATAGAGACAGATACCACAGATAGGAATGTCTACTATAACCTGCTATGCAGCAACATCCAACCACGACTAACATTACTCACAGAGGGTATAAACAGAGTGATTGATGAGTACAATAGTACAGATAAATACACAGAACAACTAAATATATTAGAAGAGTTATTTGAGTTATGATATATACAATCTTACTTACATTATGGGGAATCTTAGCACTGTATGAGTTTTTGGGGTGGCTGTGTGTTGTAACAGTGCTAATACTGAATTATATCTAAATACGTTTTGTCATATTAGTAGCCGTTGTAGTCCGTGATGGATAGCAACGGCATTTTTGTGATTATAACCCCCTATAACCATACGGAAAATGTGATATAGACACACGCGTAAATGGACTACTTGTATAAGTAGTCTTTTGGCAGTGTACCATGAAACGACCTGTTAGAACAGACCCACATCTTTCCTAATGCCTAATAGGCACAAGTCGGTATTACCGATTAGAAAAGATGATTTAGCATATCGGTACGGGTATACACACGGCCATCCTGTTCAAGTGATGCCACATGTCCCATTGACAGAATGTGTTTAATCTCTTCTATGGTAAAATTGTTATTCCTCTTAACCTTAAACTCACCATAGGGTTTGTATTTCCTGATGGTCTTGTATGTGACCCTTGTACCAATCGTACTACCTACCAATGTCTCAAACCGTTCCTCTGTAGTCATGGTACGGGTATTGTATCTAAAGCAGTACTCATTGAGATAGAACTGATGATACTTGCAATGGGTAATCCTTCCCCCAAATCCCCTCTTATACCAACTAAACTTGTTCTCTATAGGGTTAGACGTGTACCCATCCTTTGTCACGTACTGATTCTCATGGTGGTTATTGAGGTATATCTTACCTATCTCCCTTTCCCATCCATTATATAGTTTACTCTCATCTGCTACGGTCACACTATCACCTGACACATGTTTCCTGTATACGTGTTTAATGTAGTCTGATTTGATTGGATTAGGTGTAGCATATAACACTACATTATCACCATTGGTCATGCCAAACACAGGCTGTTTCAGGTCACTGTTCAATTGGAATAAGGCCTGTTTACTATACCTCTTCTCATCCCCTGCAATATAGTGTCCCTTACGCAATAAATCCCATTTCCTACTGTAGTGGTAATTACTCAGACTACCACCCACATACATTTCATCCTGTGCTATCACACCCTCTAATAGCCACCTATCCATAGCCATACTATACCGTAGTTTGGTCTGTAGTAACCATGCACTCTTACGGTTAATACCTAACTTCTTTGCCAATACAATACTACTCACAAAGTTATCTACCATCATTTCATAGATAGCCTGCATCCATACCGCTACACTCAATTTGCTACCATGCATAAGCGTATTGGTACGGTCTGTGAATTTCTTTCGACAATCCCTACACCTGTAATCATACTTACCGTAATCCTTGATGTGTACACTACCACAATAAGGACAAACTACTATGCCGTATTTCCACCTGATACCGTGGAAAATCTCATCAGCATTCCTGATAACCTGTGCAGTTGTTAGGTGTTTTAGTGACATTTTGACAGATACAATTGAAAAAGTTATAACTTTTCCAATGCCTAATAGGCACAAGTCGGTATTACCGATTGAAAAAGTTTTGCAAAATTACTCATTTTCAATTGATTACACAAATATTTCGTCACTAAAATTCGGGATTTCGTCACATTTTATGTCTTGTACGATACAAATGATTAACACATTGTGTATCAAATGTTTAGGTCATTTTATGGGTAAGTGCCATAAGATTCCCGTTTGAGGTGTCATTTGTAAGGGTTTTGGGGAGATTTTTAGGGAGAAAGAGGGAGGGGGGAGTACTAAAAATCAGACCCATCTAACTACTCTCTATCTACTCACTAAACTAACCTCTATCTACCTACTAACTACTCCTATCTACGGATTTCATACCCTATTCTCCGTACTTGGTTGCACATTTCACCACCAATTTAACAGACCCGCTAAAGGATAGTAGTATTTTCCTGTGTTCAGTAAAATAGATTCAAATTTCATTCCGCTTATGGCTATGAAATTCTCATATACTCCTTTAGGGTGTGCAAATGTTATTTATAATGTAAAAAAAATAATACCCACCTATCTCAGGCAGGTATTACTCCGATTGTTGTTGTCAATACATACTTTTTTTTTACTGACGGTCAATCCTATGGGTCTGGCATTTGTTTACACTATTGTTTACCATAGCAATATGTGCATGGTCTTCTATTGTATTTGGTTTTAGCGTCTTGTAGTGTTACCTTTTTGATTTCTTTGCCACATTTTTGTAGTCCTCTACATTTATCATGTTTATGGTAGCATTTAGAACTTGAACCTGTACAGATATATACGTATTCTGTTGATTGTTGTTGTTGATTACTGTTGTTATTTACTGTACATGTTGTTGTTAATCCTGACTGTAGTAGTAGGAGTAGTGTGGTTAGTAGTAGGTGTTTCATATTATTATTTTTTAAGCACTCCGAAGCCGTTTGGCTTTTCGCGTCAAGCGTCCGCGAAAGCGGCTAATGGTTGCTGTTACACATATCTGTATGTCACATAATTTGCAGATAATTGGGACAAGCATTTCAAATTTGCTGCAAAGGTACAACTTTTTTTTGACGTGACCAAATTTTTATGGCAAAAATTCCTGATAGCAGTAGCATAAAGGGTATAGCGTCTGATATAGGTACGGGATTTAGCCACGGTGGTTGTTCTGAACTATTTGGGTGAGATATGTACCATAGTTGCTTGTATAGCCATCCCCATGTAGGGTCATTGTAGTCTAAATTATCCCAATTTACTATACCACGGTTTGATGGTGCATTATATCTCTCTGTTGTCATTACCGTTTGATATGGTTCTTGCAGTGGTTGATATTGGTATGGTATCTCTACAGTGTAATCTTGAAATGGTTCTATAACATTATCATCCCTAAAGGGTACTCGGTTTACCGAATGATAATGTTCTGTTATTGTAGGTTGATAGTTATTGAATGATTGTAGTGTCAGTAGTGCTATCAGTAGTATCAGTGCTATTGTTATTTCTACTATAATCTGATGTAATGGTGATATATACCTCTTTTTTTTCATTGTCTATTGCTTTTTTCAGTATCTTGTATAGTTTATTGAATGTATTTTTGCTATTGTAGATATATGCGTCTGCTATGTCCCTACATACTCCTACCAATATGCATCCCTCTGTATCATCCTTATGGTTTCCTGAATGTATTCTTATACCATTAAAGAACTCTACATTGAGTAATTCGGGTAGTTCCTTTTTGAAACGGTTGGAATATGAGAGTATTACCTTGTATCTACCGTATGGTATTGCTGTTTCTGCATATACCTTATCTTCGTAATCATTGAGTATTCTTACCTTATCTTCTAATGTGTCACAGAAGTACTCATCATCTACGTGTAGTTCTCCTATGGTGTAATCCTCTCCTAAGAAGATTCTGTATAGGGTTAATTCTAATGTATTGTTGTCCATATTGGTATGCATTTTTACTGTTTTATCCTCTTCTAGAGGATAATTTCTTATTTTCTTTCCTGTGTATTAGGAAATAAATCTGTTTCTTGGCCATTTCCTGCCATTCTGAGACACTTTCTATATGTGGGTAGTACATTTATATGTTTTGCATTTTTTCGTGTCTCTAATCGAAGATTTATCTATTGGGGTTGGTATGTATGTTATCTCTCTCGCGTGCGTGCGTGTACGTATATACGCGTGCGTGTACGCGTGCGTGCGAATTGTTATTATATATAAATAATTACTATTATAGATTGCATGTATATATAAGATGCATGTTTTAATAGTTATATTATATTTCGATAATATAAATAAATTTATATTATCTCTATACTGCATTTTTTCAAAATGCCTGAGACAGGTATAATTTTTAACTTTTTTCTCCTTTGGTAGAGAGGTAGTGTGCTTTGGATCCGGACGACAAAACTAATAAACATCTCAACCTGCGTAAGCAATAAAAATATCTCGACTCAGCGAAGCGAAAAAGCAAATAATATCCATGTCCACAATCCTACACACTACTCCTACCCATCAGAATGCCGATTAAAGGCCGTTTATTTGCGATTTAAGAGACCCAAATGCATGAGTAGTACATTTTATACCCCATACGATTTAAGCCTCTTAAATTCAATTTTGATTTATCTTTGATAAATCACTCTATGTCCTCATCGTTATCTATTACTCTTGCACTTCTACGTACCCTTGCAATTTGGATTGAGGTATATTTACCAATTCCGAATATGGATGCCGTAAAGGTAAGTAACTCACCGAGTGCTGTCAGTACAGAACCTGATATTTCTCCTACGGGTGGTGTTATACACCCAAAGATAGTTAAACCTATACCTGCCACAAAGGCCACTATAGCACAGACCCAAATAATTATGTCTTTAGTATTCATAGTTGTATATGTGTTTTAGGTTTGTTATTATTCTGAGGGTGTATAATCTTCTACCGTCCAATCGGTTGGTATACCATTGTTACCTGTAGTCCATGAGGACATGCTTGCATTCTTTTTGAACGTACCTGTTGCCGCAACAGTACCAACCCAATCTTTTGTGCAGTTAGATGCTGATATGTTTGTTGCCAAGCAGGTAATTTCATTCAGTGAGGTACAACCACTAAACATACAATTGTAAGATGTTACACCTAATGTTTCTGCAGGCAATTCAGGTGCTGTTGTTAATGAGGTGCTACCACAGAACATGTAAGCATAACAATCTTCTGTCAATGCTGTTGCAGGTAGTGCAGGTGGCGTTGTTAATGCTGTACAATCGCCAAACATCCAACGATAACATTGTTTAGCCATAGTGGTTGCAGGTAAAATTGGTGCAGACGTTAGATTTGTATGTCTAAACATACCCGTGTAACATCTTTCCGCCAATGTTGTAGCAGGTAATGCAGGTGCATTCGACAATGAGTAACAGTTTTCAAACATACCCTGATAACAGTTACTTTTCATCGTCATAGCAGGCAATAATGTAGATGGTACAGCATTGATACCCGTACAACCGCCGAACATATTAGTGTAGCAGTAATCAGTTAATGCCGTTGCAGGTAATGAGAATTGGCTTACATCAGTTAATGCTGTACAACCACTAAACAATCTGTTACCACAGTAGGTTCTTGCTAATGCAGCATCAGGGTTCGTATAGTTCCAAATGTTGTTACCGTTACCTGACATTGCAATGCTACCTGTCATCTTGAACTGTGTGTACTGATAAGTACTGTTGTTGCCACTCATTGTACCTCTTACATATACAGATTGTCCACTACTTAACGATATGTTGGTAGAGGTTGTCATGTTATTCCATATAATGTAATCAGTAGTGTACTGTGGAGTA
>Ga0310786_10009918_pt1 | contig 12020 bp, 14 predicted proteins | sample AusTroGonzalo_MG_FD_203881 | JGI IMG/M metagenome (GOLD analysis project Ga0310786, IMG submission 203881) | Bovine rumen microbial communities from tropical cattle in Woodstock, Queensland, Australia - Gonzalo_03 (v2) (version 2) | ecosystem: Host-associated > Mammals > Digestive system >...
CCAGACTTCCGCATCTTGCAAGAGTAAGGTGGAGAAGCATTGGCGGAGCGTACACCAGTATCTTCACGCGCTGATTGTGTTTGCGCTGGCATTGCTGGTGTCCTGGGATTTGCGATTCTGGTGGGGGGCGATGATTATTGGAGCGGCTCACTTGGCCATTGATATATGGAAGTCGTACCGGGAGGATAAGGTTTCTTGTTTTGTTCTGGACCAGGTCCTTCATTTGCTGGTGATTGCGGGTGTGGCTTATGGCTGGACCAACTGCTACGATTGGAGTTTGCCTTTGGGCATTGAGTTGTGGTATGTGGCCGCCGCGGTTGCCTTGCTGGTTTGCTGGAAGCCGGCGAATATCTTTATCAAATTGATGCTTAGATACTATAGCGTGAATATGCCGGAGGAGAAAGAAAGCGGCTTTAATGCTGGCGCATTGATTGGGACGATTGAGCGTTGGCTGATTCTGATCTTTGTGTGCCTGGGGCGTTACGATGCGCTGGGCTTGCTGATCGCGGCAAAGTCAATTATCCGGTTCAGTGAGAAGGACACCGCAAAAACAGAGTATGTGCTGGCTGGAACGCTGCTGAGCATATTCACTGCGGTGCTGGCTGGGTTGATGGTGATTGGGGTGAAATAGAACAACATTACATATGAATAATCCCGAACAAGATCTCATTAAGGAACTGATGCGCCTTACCGGGCGTGGTGAAGAGGAGGCGAAGGCCTTTCTCGATAAGTTAACGCATAAGATGACGGCCGAAGCGGCGGTTGAAAAAGCTGCACACAGTGATGGCTTTTCGCGGGATGATTATCCCCGATATCTGCCTGTGGACGTTGTACGAAAGTATACTATTCGTATTACCCTGAAGGGCATCACACCGGCTATCTGGCGCAAGGTTGAGGTGCCGTCGAACATCTCACTCCGACATCTGTCGGAACTGATTATGGCTGTGATGGGCTGGAGCGGATACCATATGAACCAGTTCCGAAAGGGGCTCGATACGTATTATGAGCCTTGCTATCAGCGGGATGGAGATATGGAGGATTTCTCCGATGTGCGCATCCGCCATTTCAATCAGGAGGAGTTTTCCATTGGCCAGATCCTTGAGGAGAAGGGGAGGAGTTTCACCTTTGACTATGATTTTGGCGACGGCTGGGAGCACGAAGTGCGATTGTCGTCTATTGCCGAATATACCGATGGCGAGCCCCGGAAGATTCGCTTTGTCAGCGGCAAGCGGGCGTGCCCTCCGGAAGACTGCGGTGGGCTGTGGGGATATGATGAGCTTTGCGGCATTGTCCGCAAGAAAGCTTCCGGAAAACGGCTGACCAGGGATGAGCGGGAGCGCTTGGAGTGGTACTCCGGAGATTACGATGACTGCTTCGATCCGGAACTCCTTGACCTGGATGCCTGTGCCGATGTGGCGGATGCGTTGAATGATTAATTAATCTAAACTTGTTAGACAACGCCGGATGGCAGCCTGGACCTCATCCCTGCATTCGGCAATGTCTTCAGTCAAAAGATAACCCTCTGCCAGCAAAACACTGGCTCCGGAGAGCATCATGGAGTTGCTGTAATAGTTCTCCCGTTGCATCGCTTCTTTGTAAAAGTCGCGTGAACGCTTCGCTATCTCCATGCACCGGTCGAAGGCATTCTCCTGATCATCATATTCTTCATTAATGAGCTGGCTTGTTTCTTTGAGCCACTGCTCGCATCGGCGCAGGATCCCGCGCTTGATGAGCCCCTTTAATTGCGCCATATCGGCCTTGGTCAGTTCCATGTCTTTGCGTTTGTCTATTGCAAAGATAGTGACTTAGTATCGAATAACCTGCCCTTATACAAATATCTCTGATTTCCAAATCTTTGCAAACCTTGCAAAGATTTGCAGGGGCAATTCAGTCAGCTTACATTTGCGTCAAACCTTGCGGGGTGACGCAGTAGTAGCGTGGGAGTTTCATAAGCTCCAAGTCGCGGGTTCGATTCCTGCCCCCGCAACAATTAATATAAGAGATATATGCGAACTCAGTTTGAAATGGAATCTGTACTGTCTTTCACGGCATTGTCTGTACTTGCCATAATCATGATGGTATTATGGTCGTTAGTCCTTGCTTGGCCTTTTCAGCTACTTTGGAATTGGCTTTTACCAGCGATCTTCGGACTTGGAAAGATTACTTTCTTTCAGGCGTTTGGGCTAAAGCTTTTGTTAGCGTTGGTTTTCGGACGGATGTCCATAGAGGATAAGCGAAAGAAAGAATAATGTTGTGGAAGAAATGATGATTTGCAATGTTAAACGATAATCGCTATTTTTGCCTATGATAGAACAGATAGTTATGGCAAAGAGATATCCAATGAAAGAGGAGCATCCGCAGGTCCTTGAAGAGCCGGCGGTAGCATACGGTATCTCTACCCGTGAGCGCGTGATGGCAAGTACGGTGTCGGTTGACGAGTACTTTGATGAGCTGATTGAAAAGGTGCGCCAGGACTATGCAAATCTATGAAGTCCGCCGGATGATATCTCATAACTGGCGGTGGATTTATGTGTTTCACATAAAGGATTGCTTTGTGATAGTGGACAGGATTATCCCCGCGAAGATGAATAAGGGGTAAGTGCTTTGAACTGTAGTTAGAACAATTGCCGATAGGCCTCGGCCTTCTTCTCCAGCGGCAGGGGATAGGCGCGGGAAGTGGATGGCATGCGCCAGAGGCGGATTTCCCGGTCGGCTATGGAAAGGTCGATGAACCCGCCCACCGGCGGGGGCGTGCAGCCAAGGCTGGCGGCAAGGGTTTGGGCGGCCTTTTCGCCGGTGACTACGATGTGGCGGCAATCCTGGATGCTGGCGAGCAAGGCCGGCACATCCGTGGGCGTGACCACTTCCAGAAAGGCGTCGGAGGCGTTGTCCTTTAGGCGACGGACCTCGCAGGCGGTATCGTAGAAGGCCAGGCTGGCATCGGCGCAGAATTGCCGAATCAAAGCCTCGTCAAAGCGCTTTTCCCCAACCAGGCAGAAGTGGTTTTTGTTCCCGAAGTGAATCAGCCCCATGATGCGCCAGAAGTCGTTAATCCAATTCGGGTAGTAAAACGGCATGCACCACCTATGTTCCTGCGGCGGGAAACTGCCCAGGAACAGGATGCGTGCACCCTCCGGGAGGAAGGGCTCAAAGGGGTGCTTTTCGATGGGCGGGACGGCCATGGGCCTTAATATAGCATATTTTCTCAAACCTCCAAATTCTGGCAAGCCTTGCCAAAATTCGGGGTCGCGGGGCGATGCGCTTACCTTTGCATAAAAGGACCAAAATGAACGCGTCGCTCACTCATACCCGAAGGCTGGTTTGCCAGATGCAACTCTTGGCGGAGGAGTTGCAAGGGGCAGGCCCTGGCCGGGTGGCAATGAGCTGGCGTAAAAAACAAGTGATTCTACCGGACGAAGGGGCGCAGGTGAGACTGAACCCCATGGAACGCACGCTCTATCGGCTGTTCCTGTCGCACCCGGAGGGAATATCGGCCGATAACATCCTACTTCACTGGAAGGAGCTGCAGGACATTTACGCCAAAGAGTCCTGCTTCGATGATCCGGACATCCGGGAGGCCAAATTGGAGTCGCTTTGTGGAGAGTCCAAACGGGTGTTTTACAGCACGGTCTCGCGCATCAAGGGCAAGCTCGCGACGGCACTAGACCCCTGGCGGGCAGGTGCCTATATCATTAAAAATGAAGGAGGTGTGTATAAAGTGAAAGCGATACTTACAGAAATCTGACTGGCTGCAGTTTTAAAAAAACAATCGACAAATCCAAAGACGCACTTGTGCACAATCCGTTTGAAACGGATAATCCTTGTAAAGTGTTCAGAATCAATGCGTCCTGAATGGGGGCGTGCGAATTTGCTGCAATTATCCGTTTGGTTTCGCTTGTAACTATCTGAAAATGAGCGCATTGTAAGTTAAACGTTTCATTTTGTGATGAAACGGATAACTATGCTTATCTTGCCCCCAGAAAAATATTGGTATGCTGGATGTGCTGACCATATGGAAGCGGGAGTACGGCCCGGGGGCCATGTCGCCCGTGCAGGAGGAGGTGATTCGGCACATCATGCGAGGGCGGGATGCGCTGGTGGTGATGCCCAGGGGCGAGGACCGGGAACTGTGCTTCCAGGTGCCGGTCCCTGCCGAAGCTTCGCCGGAGAATTATTTGGTCCGGCAGAAGCGTCTGCATAGGAACGCCTACGCCAAGTGGCGTCCGGAGGACGACCGCCTGCTGCTGGAAACCTACCGCTCCGGCGCCTCCGTCCGCGAACTGGCCGCCCTCTTCTCCCGCAACGAAGGAGCCATAAGGTCCAGGCTGAAGAAAAAGGGGATATTATGAACGCATTCAGGAACATAGACGCACTGCTGCGGGTGATTGCACGGGAGAAGGAACTGATCAAGTTCCTCTTCACCGGCAGGAAAGCCCCGTCCCTGCGTCCGGAGCAGGCAATGGAGCATTTCCTGGAGGGCGACGAACGCCGATTGAACCTCCTCCTGGATCATGGCGTCATCCGCAAAACCGAGGAAGGTGGCGTCCTGGTGCTGGAGGAAACGTACCTGCGTTTCTTCGAGGAAGTGCTGGAGGTGAATGAGGAAATCAATGTCCAGTCGGTGAAGCAGCACATCGACGCGCTCAATGAGAACATCGAGCTCTGGCTCACGGCCGGCACGGACCCGCAGCGTTTCCGCTATATGGGGGAAATCCTGCGTATCCTCCGGAACATCTCACTCTCCACGCACCGGAACGTCATCGACCTCAAGCGCAACATCGACAGCACCTACAAGAACGAGCGGGATTATGCCCTCAAGCGCAAGCGCCTGGAGATTCTGGACCGCAAGCGGGCCGACATCGCCCTCCTCATCAAGGAGGCGGAGAAGGTGATAGAGAATGCCCCCCTGAAAGAGACGGTGACGGAGGTAAAGACTTCGCTTACAGAGTCTTATCACAATCTTCTAGAGCTTGACCGGCAGATTATCCAGTACCTGAACAAGATTGAGGCCGAGCAGAAATTGGTGGAAAAGATCCGACGCATCAAGTATCTCAAGGACCAGCTGGTGTGGGAGCAGTCCACCGATGTGCTGTTCTGTCTGCAGACCCATCGGCCCGCCTTCCTGGAGAAGCGGCCCTGGTATAACTTCCTGCCCTCGCTTGAGCTTATCACCAATTCGTCCGATGGCCTGGCGGCCCTGAAGGAGGCGCACAAGGCGCTCAAGCACCCGGTTGCCAAGCGGAAAGTGGAGACGGAGCCGCTCACGGCCGAGGAAACAGTACAGAGAACCCTGGTGCAGGATACGATGAATACCTATGAGATCCGCAATGCCTTTCTGGGAAGTTCCCAGGACTTGATGTCTTTTTTAGCGACAGGAAAAGAGTTTCCTCTCTCTGAGAAACTGTCACTTTTCTGCCGCCTGGCCGCCGAATATTATGAGGACTTTCGTATTACGGATCAATATGTAGAAATGAATGATTATTCCTATCCCTTGATATATCCAAGATGATTAAAACCAAAGAAATATTTGAAATCCTGTCCCGCGGCGGCTTCATCTGCCAGGACAGCGCCAGGGTGGAAAGCAGAAGGCTGTACGACCTCATCGAGGAGCATTTCGATGAGTATAAGGCTTATTATGAGGGAATTGGCTTCCTGCTGGAGGCCGGGAACGGCTACTTCCACTTTACGCGCGAGGACTCCAAGACCGAGCTCACCCGGCGCTTGACGAGCCTGGGTGTTTGGATCGACCGGCTGGATTTCATCAAGACCTTCCACGGTGGCTTCTCCACGGGCATGCGTTTCAGCCCTTCCATCATCACGCAGGCCGCATCGGCCGATGTGGAGCTCAAGGAAAAGGCCCGGAAACTCTATGAAAGCGCGCGTAGCGTCCGGGATGCCGTGCAGATGCTGGTGGAAGATATGGAGAAGGCGGGGTTCATTGAGCTGGAGAACGAGTTTGAACAAAAGTATAAGGTAACATCGGCCTTCCATTATCTGGAGGGCCTGGTAGAAATGCTGACCATCAGCGAGGAGGAGGCCCATGAGACAGCTGAGTAAGATTGTTTTTATCAACAGTGCCAATATCCGGTATGGGGAAGTGCGGCTGGACGGCAACGTGCATCTGATTGGTACGCAGGGCGTTGGAAAGAGCACCGTGCTGCGGGCCATCCTGTTTTTCTATACGGCCGAGAAGAATAAACTGGGCATCAGCCGGGAGAAGAAATCCTTTGACGATTTCTACCTGCCCGGGGCCAACTCCTACCTGATCTATGAGGTGGAGAGCGAGTTCGGGGCCTTTACCGTGCTGGTTTTCAGGCGCAATGCCCATTCGGTCTTCCGCTTTATCAATGCGCCCTTCCAGAAGGAGTGGATCATTGACGAGAACGGGGATGTGACGGCAGACCCTTCCGTCATCCGGAGAAGGCTGGGCTCCGCCTCCATGACCCGTATCGTGGACGAATACCAGGAGTACCGGGACATAATCTACGGCAACCGGCGGGTAGAGGGAAAAGAGTTTGCTCGCTACTGCATCATGGAAACGGCTAAGTATCAGAATATTCCGCGGTCCCTGCAGAACGTGTTCCTGGGCGCCAAGGTAGATGCCGATTTCATCAAGGACATCATCATCCGCAGTCTGGGGGACGAGGAACCGGGCATCGACCTTGTGTATTTCCGCAGCCAGCTGGCGGGTTTTGAACGGGAGTACAACGACATCCAGGCCTGGTTCCAGAAGAACAGGCAGGGAGAGGTGACCGTGCGACGGCAGGGGGAGAAGGTCATCGAGCAGTACCGGCGACTGCTATATCTGGACGATGAACTGACCAGCGCCCTGTTGGAACTCCGCTATGCCCGCAGATATGCCCAGGAACATATCCCGCTGCTGGAGAAGCAGGCCGAGGATAAGGAAATCGAGTTGAATAAGCACAAGGAGAAACTCTCCGAGTTACAGGATAAGTTCAATCACGAACTCGCTGTGCTGAATCAGGAATATGGTGCAGTTAAGGATAAACTGGACCGGATTCCTGAGCTTAAGAAGCAATACGAACAGCTTAAAATTCAGGAACTTATCGAGGAAGATGGCCGGGAGACGGCACTGAAGGCCCAGTTGGAATCGGTCCGGGCGTTAAGGGAACGGCTCACGCGTGAGTATGCCGATATATCGGCCAAATATGTCGCTTTGGAACGTGAACAGCGGTTGGGCTTCGATGCCTGGAAGGCCGCCATGGAAGGGCGGAAGGCGGAAATTGGGGAGACGTATAATGAACAGATGCGGAAGGTGGCGGAGTCCCTCCGGACGGAACTCGGCTCCATCGAGGAGGCCTTCCGGGAAAGGGAAGAAACGGTGAGCGGGCAGCTGGAAGACCTTTCCGAGCGCATCAGCGAAGCGGACAAACAGCTGACCCTGGCCGGGATGCTGGCACCTTATGCCTCCGAAATAGAGGCTGCCAGGGCAGAGTTGAGTAAACTGAATGGCGAAGACCGTGCGCTGAAAGCATCCGAGAAAGAGATGCAGGCCCGTATCGACGCGGCCACAAAAGAGGCACAGATGCTGCAGGCAACGCTGGTGAGGGACTATGACGACAAACTGGAGTCCGTCCGGAACCGAATTGCGGATCTTTCATCGCAAGTTGCAGGCATAGACGAACTGCTCTCTTCCATGGACGGCTCGTTGTTGCAGTGGCTCAGCCAGAACAAGCCGGACTGGACCAATAACATAGGCAAGGTGGCCGATGAGCGTACCGTGCTCTATGCCAAGAACTTATGGCCGTCGGAGGGGAAGGGGGATTCCCTTTATGGCGTCGATATCGACCTGAGCGGCCTCAGGACGCGGGTCCGCAGCCCGGAGCAGCTGATGGAAGAAAAGCAGAAGCTGGAAAAGGAGCGTCAGAAGCAAGTGGCCGAACAGGAAAGGCTGCTGGCCGAGAAAGAATCCGAACTTTCCGCCCTTCGGAAAAAGCACAATGCCCGCATCAAAGACCTTAAGGAGCAGCTGGCCCAACTGCAGACGGCCAATCTGATGCTCCCTACCAAAATCGAGGGCGTGCAAAAGCAGATATCGGCCTATGAACAAAAAACGCTGGGGGAGCGGGCGGCCGCCAGGGACCGATACAAACAGCAGTTGGAGGATTTGCGGGCGCAGAAAGTGCTGACAGCTGAGCAGCGAACAAGACTACAGGGAGAAAAGGCGGCAGAACGCAATCGTTCGGAAGAGAACGATGCCAAGCGGAGAAAATCCCTGAAACAGCAGTACGATGCTGCCGTTGCTTCCGTTGTGAAGGAGATTGCGGGGAAGGAATCGGCCTTGCAGCAGTCGCTGGAGGTGCTTGCCAAGGAGCGTTCCCGAGAGCTGGCGGGTCAGGGGGCGGATACGAAGGCACTGGAGAAATGTGAAACGGAAATCCGGGAGCTCACCATCCGGCTGGAGTGCATCGGCAACAATAAAGAAATACTATACAACTACCGGAAGGACAAGGCGGAATTTTTGGACAAGCGGGATGTCTTCCTCTCCCGGAAAAAGGAAATCGAAGGAAAAAAGGACTCACTTTCAGAGCGTTATGGGCTTAGGAGAAAGAAAGAGGAGGATGTCGTCGGGCGCTTGAATGAGGCGCTCTCGGGCATAAGGGATCAGCTGAAAACCCTCCGGGAAGGCCTTCAGGAGGCCGACTACTTTGAGCAGAGCAATGCCCTGCCGCTGCTGCCGGACGGCCGTGAGCAAAAGACCGACAAAACCGGCCGTCAACTCATAGACCTCATTCATCGGGTACTGGGTGAAAAGCGGAATACTGAACAGGCCTTTTCCCAGAGCGTCAACAGTTTTACCGGCAATTTCAGCCCCGGCAACATCTTTGGATTCAAGACGGATAACCACACGGACGAGGATTACCGGAACTTCGCTGCTTCACTGGCCGAATTCATTGACAGTGACAAGATTGAGGAATTCCGGAGCCGCACCAGCGGGCATTATACGGAACTGCTTCTGCGCATTTCTCATGAGATGGACGAGGTTTCCCGCAACTCCTCGGAAATCGCCGGCATCATCAAGGCTATCAACTTCGACTTCCGGGAAAAGAACTTCATCGGCGCGGTCAAAAGTATTGAGCTCCGAACAGTTCCATCGGCCGACAAAATGGTCGTCCTGCTCTCGCAAATCAAGGAATTTGCCGATGAACACGGCTATGAGCTGGAAGGCATAAACCTCTTTTCCGGCAATGCGCACGACCGGGTGAACGGTGCGGCCGTCGGGCATCTGCTTTCGCTGATGAAACTGCTGGTGGGGGAGGATGCCGCCCGCAGCCGGCTCACCCTGAGCGACACCTTCCAACTGCAGTTCCGCATCACGGAAAACGACAACGACACCGGCTGGGTGGAGAAGATTTCCAGTGTGGGTTCCGACGGTACAGATGTACTGGTGAAAGCGATGGTGAACATTATGCTCATCAATGTGTTCAAGGAGCGGGTCTCCGGCAAGTTCGGGGACTTCCGCATCCACTGCGTGATGGACGAAATCGGCAAGCTCCATCCCCGCAATGTGAAAGGTATCCTGGACTTTGCCGGAGCCCGTAACATCTTCCTGGTGAACGGATCGCCGGTGCCCTATAATGTGGCTGATTATAGGCATACGTACTTGCTCACCAAGGAGGGTAACCGTACGGTAATCCAAGCCCTTTTGAGCCGCAGGGAGGCGGCCGGGGTATGAAAGCGAATTTGATAGAGGCGCTACGGGCGCTGCGCTGTGGCGAGACCGTCCCCTACAGCCGTTTTCCGGAGGAGATGACCTCCGAAATGCTCTCGGAAGGAGGAGTGGGCACTATTATCCACGGAAGCAGAAAATCGCTGAAAGTCAATTCTCTGCGGGCTTTTGACGTTTACCTTAGAAGCAAAGGATTGCAGCCGGAGCAATTGCAGGAAACATTGGATTTGTTTACCGCCCCTGCATCCAGGGCCGACCTTGTCCGGTTCACCGGAGATTCCAAGGCTTCCCCGGTGCGCTCCTGCCCCGGTTTCCCGGTGAATGTAACCGCACCGCTGAGCGTCCGGCTTGGGGAACGGAAGCTCCTGCTATGCCCCTGCCCGGGTTGCTTTCTGTATATGGGCGACTTCCGGAACTTCCGTATTCCAAGTGATGCCATCGTGGTGGGCGTTGAAAATATGGAAAATTTCCGCTTGCCGGAGCGGCAGAAAGACGTGTGGGAGCAGATAGCCGACCAGTTCGGAGAGGGGGGTGTTCCGCCCATCCTGCTGGTGTCCCGCTACCCCCAGTCCAAGGACCTGATTACGTGGCTGCAGGGAATCCAGAACCCCTATGTCCATTTCGGTGACTTCGACCTGGCCGGCATCCATATTTACCTGACTGAATTCTATCGGTATCTTGGGGAACGCTCATGCTTCTTTGTGCCGGAGGACATTGAAATACGTCTGTCTTCCGGGAGCCGGGAGCGCTATGACACCCAGTTTCCCCGCTTTGGCAAGATGGAGGTGCCTGATTCTCGCGTCCTACCCCTGGTGCAACTAATCCACCGCTATCAGAAAGGGTATGACCAGGAGGGGTATATAGAGTAAGGAATCGTTTTCACTCAAATTGCTAAGGCTTTCCTGATAGGATGTGGGGAAGGGCTGTTCCGAAATGCAAGCAGTGAAGGCGGCGTATGAATGCGGACAGTATGTGGCTGGAGGAGACTGGGAGGAGATCGCGGGTCAAAGCCCGCGATGAGGGGGACAACCGCGATGAGGAATTAGGATTTCTCGCGGGGAATGAGTACCTTTACGCACTTGAACAATGTGATGAGAAATGACTAAGAGTATTGGACGGGTCCTGTTGGCCCTTGTTATCATAGTATGCGCGACGGGATGTTTAAAGATGACTATTCCGTCGTCGGAGATTTGTGGGACGTGGCGGGCTATCCACGAGGACTGGACCGTTTGGGATAACGGTGTAAAAACCAATTCGTCCTACGACTATGGCGGGGAACCGACGGATGAGTCGGTATTCTTTAAACTGTCAAAGACGTCATTCGATCTTGTCTTCTCATCGACCCAGACAAAATCCTTAAAACTTGTCTATTCAGACCGCTTTTCTGCTACTGATCCAAAAACTTCTATGCCCATTACGACTGAAATGGCTTTGACATTGAAGAAGAGAAAACTTTATGGTCCTAATGATGAAGTTTGGACGGTGGGCGTTGTCCAAGGGAACAGAATGAATCTCTCTTACAACAGCGGAGTCATGACGCAAGACGGCGGAGGGGAACTGCAGCGGATTGGAAGCTTCGTTCTAGTGAAGCAGTAGGGCTGCCACTTTGGATTTGTAAGAAATAAGTTGTATTTTTGTGCAAGTGAGAAACTAATTACTTGCAGTACATATGCCCATCAACAAGGAAGCGATAACTTTGAACGAGGTTCAGAACGATGGCAAAACCATCCATCTGTACTTCAACCCGGAAGTCGGCCTTTACGTAGCTTACGGATTTAGCGCGTTCTTCGCCGCCCACATCGTAGACGTGATTGCGTCTTTCAGCGAAGATTTGCAGATGCCGGTAGCGCTCCTGAAGAAGAACGATGTCAACGAACTTCGACTTTCCACCATCAAGCATCAGCACGACTATCACATTTACTACCGTCTGGAACTGAAGCACGAGCTTCCGCTGGACGACTACGCACGCTGGGTAGAAAACAATAAGTGGAAGTAAATTTAGGGGGGGGGTAAATTATGATCACTACCGGCTTTTCCTATGTTCTTATGGCTGTCGCGTTTTTGGCGACCACCCTCGTGTATCCCTATGTTCTGGCATTTGCAAGAAAATACAATATCGTAGATAACCCCAGCGCCAGAAAACTCCAGCGTGTTCCCGTCCCGGTGATGGGCGGTACGGCCGTATTCATCGGCTTTCTGGTGCCGGTATTCGTCGGCTACCTGTTTTACCCCGATCCTCATATCCTGAAACTGATGGTGCTGCTTCTGGTGATGTATGCTATCGGCGTGTGGGACGATATGAAAGATGTAAGTGCGGCTTTCCGTTTCC
>Ga0310786_10009919_pt1 | contig 12020 bp, 7 predicted proteins | sample AusTroGonzalo_MG_FD_203881 | JGI IMG/M metagenome (GOLD analysis project Ga0310786, IMG submission 203881) | Bovine rumen microbial communities from tropical cattle in Woodstock, Queensland, Australia - Gonzalo_03 (v2) (version 2) | ecosystem: Host-associated > Mammals > Digestive system >...
CAAAGTTTTTCTATATTCTTATTATACCACAAAAAAAGTGCTTTTTTTTTGGCTGTCAAAACCCTTTTTAAATTTTTTCGCTTGACTTTTTCAAAAATTGCATTTTTTCAGCGGTATTTTTTACCCCTTACCGCCCCAAGAAATCTGCGTCTTATCCAAAATTATCCGATTCGAATTTAACAATCAAAAAAACAATAAAAAAAAATTCCCGAAACGAATCGGGAATTTTTTCATAATTTATTTTTACATTATTGCAACCAATTTGGATTGGTCCAAGTTGTTTGAACATTTAATTCTGTTGCTTCATTGTTTTGCAAAACGTAAATTTTGTTGTCAGTAGCTGTCGTTGCAGACAATCCGTCAATGGAAATTGTTCCATCTGTGATATCGATACCTGCACCAGCAGATTGGCCTGTCAAACCATTGGATTCCAATGCTTCGATACGACCAACGATGGAATTACTATCGTTTTCATCACCAACAGCATCTTGCAATGCTTCGATTTGTCCCAACAATCCGGAAGCTTCTACACCCTGAGAAGACACATTTCCAATAACGGTGTTAATATTACCTATTTTGTTATTTACGTTGTTATAAACAGCTTGCAAACCACTGTCTACGTATGATTTGCTGGCCACTGTTGCAGCAACATCAGCAAATGCAGATGTTACCCCCAACACAGAAGCAATGATGCTTGACATTACGATTTTTTTCATTTTTTTTCTCCCTTTTTTGTTTTTGTTTTTCAAATCCCCCGATCTATATATCTTTAATTGCTTGATAATATAGATTCATCAAATTCCGTTATTATCGTTACATCAGTATACTGATTCGTCGCGTGATCATATACTTTTGTAATCTTGCCATTTAATGCATTTATCGATTCGGTATGTGAATTTACAGTTTGTACCAATTCAGGATTTCCATCCGGATTCATCGAATCAATTCGATTTTGCAAATTAGTTATTTGTGTATCGATATATGCGGTACCATAAAAACCATTGTTAATTTGGTCTTTGGTATAATAATTGTTTTGTAATTCAGATTCTAAATTTGTAACTTTGTTGGCAACTTCGCTGTTTACTGCCGCGGCAGTTTCCGTTGCCACCACAGGTTTACTGATAGATTGTATTTTTCCTGTTTTGGTGGAAACACTGGGGAATCTGCTTTCAAACCCAGTTAATGTTGTTCCCTTGGTAACAGGCTTTGCACCTAAAATTCCAACTCTACTGGATGCAGAACGAGTACCCGGTTGAATCATCGACCCTGTCAGCGTTGAAGGTTTGCTGGTGGTTGCTTTCTTGACCGATGCATCCGTACTTAAGGCATCGGTTGTATCCGAATCAACGTTTTTAACAGATGTTACTTTGCCAGTTGCAGTACCCACACTGCCCAATTTACGAATAGAAGGTGCAGCCATCGTGTCCGGCACAAATCCCAGACACAACAGCATAGCAATCAAAGAAAATCGCATTTTTATACGATACATCTGATATCTCTTGTACCACTATTATATCACAATTTTTTGCCTAAACCAAATGGCACTTCAAAAATTTTTTTAATTTTTTTATATTTTTTGGGTTGATTTTATGATTTTTTTGTTTTGTTCCCTGATTTCTGGGGCAAATTGGGTCGATTGAAACCCAATTTTTGGTCCAGATGTCTTTTTGACCTTTTGTTCCCCAGCCAACATTTTTATCAATTCACCCGAATCACAAATGTCCATAAATTCAGATTGTTTTTTTACAACACTGAAATCACCCGGGGTCAAATGTGTTAAATCTGAAACCTGGTCCAAAGATATAGTTTGATTAAAGAAATCTTTGAATGCTCGCACAACCTGGTCCGGTTTTAAATAATCATATTTTACCTTGAACGAAAATCTGCGCAGGGACGCCATATCCAAATTATCCATCAAATTAGTTGTGCATATAAACGGATATTCTGCACTTTCCATCTGGGTCAACATTTCATTAACACTGCTGATTTCCCATGAACGTACCGCGCGGGTTCTGTCCTGTAAAAAGCTGTCTGCTTCGTCAAAAACTAAAATTGCTTTTTGGGCGCGGGCTTCGCTGAATGCGGCCGCTATATTGTGTTCGGTTTCCCCAACATACGAACCCAAAATATCACTGGCGCGCTTTTTTAACACAGGCATCCCCAATCTTTCGCCCAAATAATTCGCAAATGCAGTTTTTCCAGTGCCTGGAACGCCATACAGACATAATGAAAAATTATTCTTTTTCTTGTTAACAATTTTGGTTGCCAATTGTTCCAAATCTGTATCTGTGTTTAATAGCTGGGTATCAAATTCAACCTCATCTTTCGATTTATTTGACGGCAACACACCTGTCATAGCATTGACCATATTATCCAATGTGTATTCCAACATTTTCACATCGTCTAACATTTTCGCGTTTTTGACCGCTGTATCCACCAATGCCATTGGCACATTATATTTACGTATCAATTTAGTCAAATCCGAATCGGAAATTGGAACAGAATATTTATCAAACACCCTTTGCCACGCAGTTGTTTTTGCACGTTCATCAGGATCTGATATATTCAAAGCCAATGTAAATCTGCGAATATACGCCTTGTCCATTTGCCATATTTTGTTCGTAATCCAAATCACAGGTCTTTTATTGGTTTCTAAACGACGGTTTATGTATAATTTGCTGGGGGTGTTTTTGAAAAACGGCATCAGGGAGAACACATCTTCCGCTTCATCAAACAAAATCACAGAATTATCATCGTTCTTTAATACTGTTTGTATTTGCGCCAAATTACTTAATCTGGCATCTTTCTCTTCTGAATTCACAGCAGTTGAATACAAACATGCCCCCGCAGCAGCACAAACAGATTTGGCCAATTCTGTTTTCCCGCACCCCGGGCGACCATATAACAATATGTTTATGCCACTGGTATTGCTTTTTATTGCAGATTCCAACACATTTGTCATATATTTATAATCTTGTTCCATGTAATCAAAATTTTCAGCTGTTAAATCTGTTTTTAATGGCGCGCCCAATAATTCATTTCTGACTTCGCGCGGATTTTTGAATTGCATGCTCAACAATTTTTTGAACATAGAACTTAACCCGCGATCCGTAAAGGTTTTGATTAAAATACCAGAATCAAATAATGGGCCGTTCTGGGCCATAGCCTTTTTAACATCACTTGCAGTAATTTTGCAGATTTGTGCCAATAAATCTTCGTTATCTTCGTCCATGATTTCGTTTTGTATCATGCCGGCAAAATTATTTACCATTCTGTTTAACAAAGGCATTTTTGAAACACAGACAAAAAACTGTAATAACGGGCGACAATAATCTGGCAAATCAAATGCATCACAAATCACATGAAAATTATTATCAAATTCACGTGTGGTTATATCTACATTATATATGTTTTGTCGTGATGTTATATGATTTTGATATTCAGCCACTGTCTTTTCATCTTCGATAAATTCGTTAAAATCAATTTTGGCGGTAACCAGATTTTGCAAGAAATATGATTTACCCTCTGACGACAAACTTCTTTTCATATGTTCTGTAATTTCTTTGAAACTGAAACCGAATAAATCTGCTGAATACCGCGATACATGATGAAAAAATACATCAATATCTTCTGGTTCAACATCACCTTGAATCAGGTTCTTCATATAATATAAAACGACTTGTTTGTCTTTAAGGTTCATATAGCATCCTTTTGGTTGTTCGAACACATACTAACATGCGCTCAGGACAAAATTGGTCCTTTTGATTCTTTTTAACTTGCACCGTGGCGCATTTTAACATATCATTTAAAAAAAGTATTATTTTCAACTTAAAAAGGTTAGCCATGTCCAGACCACATCATAAAAAGACAGATATTAAATTAGATTTAATCAAAGCTTTGCGCCGTAATCCTATGAGCAAAGAACGAATCAAAGAATTTTTATCCCAAGAATTCAGGTTACTGGGCAGATATAACAAACAAACCGGTGTAATAGATGATTACACTGTGTCTGACAAAACCGTTTACAGAATGATTAAATCTTTGAGAGAAGAATATTCCGAAGATGTGTTTTTTTTGAATGATTATGATTGTTATGAATTTCATTTGTGTAATTTTCCAGACACTATAACCGAAGAAGACATCCAGGCATTAGATATTGTTATCAAAAAATCCGGCAAAGATGCAAATTTAAAAGAAAATCTGAAAGAATTAAAGGCAAAATTGTCCTCTAAATTAGAAATGATGCGCGGACATAGAGAATCTGAAGATTTCGAAGACAAACTACAAAAAACAAATTTCTTTGTTGTTGGCCCCCAAGCCCAGATAAATACAGACCCAATTGTGCAAAATACTTTGACGACCGCAATTCATATTCAACACAAGGTCAAAATTACCCACTATGGCAACGAACATACGGTTTGTCCGTTGGGTATTTTACATGGTCCGAACAATGATTATTTGGTTGCTTTGATGGATGAAAATGATTCAAAATCGATACGTTCGTTTAAAATGGAACAAATATCAAATGCAGTTGATTTAGGAACTTGGTTTGAAAAAGATAATAATTTTTCAATGCAAGAATATGCAAATTCTATGTTTGGCGTTCCTTATAATGACGAAACCAAGAAAGAATACGACATAGAATGGATGGTAAAGGGTACCAGGAAACTAAAAGATAGCGTAAAACGTTATATTTTCCATCCAACACAAATATTTTCAGACAACCCAGATGGTTCTTTAAGCATAAAATTTCATGCGAATAATCTGGAAGCCATCGCAAAATATATATGCCAATGGGGTGGCGCAATTATACCAGTTGCCCCAAAAGAATTGGTTAATAAATACAAAGAATTATTAAAAACATGTCTGGACAGTGTTAAAAAATAAGGAAATTTATATGGCTTCTTTACGGGATATTTTATCAGATCAAGATAAACAAAAAATGGGTGTTGCTAAACACTCCAGTCCCAACGCAAAAAACTCTAACAACAAACACTATGTTCAACCCACACAAAATGATTTAGTATTTGTTGAAAGAAGAAGAAGAATATCAGTACCATCTGAAACAAAAACGTTACATATAGGTGATATCAAGGGAACATCTAATTCATCAGAAGAACCCCTGACCCATAAATTCGAGCGTTTTTGTGACAGTGTTTTCGCAGGCAAACCTCAAAAGATTACATCTGACCAGTTATATGATTTCTTTTACAAGCTTCCGAATGTCACATCTTATCTAATAAATTTAAAAGATGTTCAGGTATATAGAATCATAATAAATGATGAAAGATTTAAAGATATTTTGGATAAATATTGTTATAAGATATTCAATAATCTGCCAGACGTTAACAAAAATTTAAAGGAAAAAATTATTGAACGATATCCATTTAAAATATATGAGCATGCGTATAAAGACAAATCAACACAAACTCTTGATTACATAGAACAAAAATATGCGTCATATTTGTATTTTGAATTTTTGAAAACTAACCACAATGATATAGCAAACACATTATTACAAAAATATTATTTACAAATTTGTAACAAGGCTTCAAAAGAAACTGTTAAAGAATATCTGCCCACAATCTACCTAAATGCATACAACAACAAATTTACATCCGCACTTAAATACATAGAACCTTTATATCCATCATATTTGTATGTTAAACTGTTGGAAAACGATCAGCCCGATAAAGCAAGCAAATTATTACCAAAATATTATTTTCAAATTTTTAATGACATCAAAAAATCTAATAATCATAAACTGTTTGTTGATGTTTTAGAACAATGCTATGAAGCATATACAGAATCCAGGGGAACAACCAGCCCGACATCAAAACAAATAGAAAATAATATTTATGATATATTTACCAACTTGGTTGACAATTCATCACTCGTTGCCAGACAAATTGCAATGGATAATACTTTGTATACCTGTTTATATGAACGTGTAATCCAACACGACTTTGACGAACACAGTGAAACTTTTTTCAGATTTAATATAGAAAGAATCTTAAATACACCTATTGCAAAACCAATCGAACGTCACCAACCAAATAAAAATACTGTAACTGTAAAAGATATTATGAACACACCGCACCCAAATACACCTCCATCCGATTGGGACCCAATAGGTTGGGATCCTTATAGACTTGGACCAAAGAACTAAAACACATCAATTAAAAAGGAAACATTATGAAGACCGTTACAGCATGTATTGATTTTGGAACCAGCAATTCAGCTGCATCTATTGTTGACGAGAACAACAATATAATTCCTGTTGGTTTAGAAGGCAATAATTTGCTATTACCGTCAGCTATGTTCTTTTATTATAATCATGACGATAAAAAAGATGAAAAAAACGGAAATGTGTTTTTTGGTCACCAGGCAGAAATTGAAAACATGGAAAACCATGAAAACGGCAGGTTTATCCGCAGTTTTAAAAGTTTGTTGGGCCAAAAAACAGATTTATTCACAGAAACCACAACCATATATGATAAACCTGTTAAATTTGTAAATATATTGGCTTTATTTTTGGCACGCATAAAATTTATGGTTGATATTACCGCAAAACAAGATGTTAAACATGTTATATTGGGGCGCCCTGTTCATTTTGTTGACGACAACGATCAAAAAGACCAAGAAGCACAAGATACATTACAACAAATTGCAAAATCTGTTGGTTTTGAAAGTGTCCGCTTTCAATTTGAACCTGTTGCTGCTTCTTTCTATCACAGACAAAAAATTAATCCAACCAAAAGCACCTATGCTTTGGTTGTAGATATTGGTGGTGGTACATCTGACTTTTCTGTTATTGATTTATACGATACAAATTTCAAACCAACGACCACCGGTATTCATATTGGCGGTAACGACTTTGATGACAGGTTTTCATCAACATGTTTTATGTCATTGTATGGCAAAGACGGCAGATATTATGCAGATTATGATAAAACCATAACACACCCTTTGCCAAATTATTATGATGATTTGTCCAAATGGATAAAGGTTAATGATGTGCATTTCTTACCTGTGCAACAATATGACGTTTTAATGAGCCAACTTAAACGTTCCTGCGAACCAAATAAAACAAAATATTTGAAAGAAATTATTGATAATAAATTGGGTTTTGTAAATTTGGCAAAAGTTGAAGAAACAAAAAAACAATTATCTAATAAAAAATCTGTAAATGTTAACCTGGATTTTCTGTCTGACACCCCAACACTTCATGTTACCAGAGATCAGTTTATAGACGCAATTGATAATAACGTGCAAAAAATAATGAAACGTATTAATCAGTGTTTAGAGAAATCAAAAAAGACACCAAAAGATATAGATTATGTTATTTTTACTGGCGGGTCATCTCAAATACCTTATATTCAAGATACTGTTAAAGAACAATTTCCACATGCAAAATGCATAACAGATAATTGCATGAACAGTGTTTGCAGTGGTTTAGCATATTATGCAATAAGCATTGACAAATAACAAAAAACCGCATCGTTGATGCGGTTTTTATTTAATCGTCGTACGGGTTTTCATGTCCCAACAACAATAATTCAGCCAACCAACATACCAATACCACTGCCCCTTTGAATAACACGGTCGGCCTTATGAAAAAGAACAACAACAGTAACGGCATGACTTTTCCTTTTAATCGATAATATATATTCTGCGGTTGTTTGCAAAACGTCTTTGGTTTCTTTGTTCTTGACGAACAATAGCGTGTTTCAATATTTTTTTAGCGGTTCTTTTAACAAAAGACGCACTGGCATCTGGATACGTATTTTGCAATTCAATCATAGTTTGAGTCAAAAAACGTTTTTGATTACATTTTTTATACAAATTAATTTCATTGGAAATTTGTTCTTGAACCTGGGTCAATTCAACCAAACTGATTTCATCATCAGAAAACAAAAAACAATTCCAATTCAATTTTCTGCGTGCCCAAGGAAACAAATTGTAAAACACATCCATGTTATCATACTCCGTTTGAGTATGGCGGATTTTTGCAATTTGTTGGTTCTTTTTATAATTTTCGTCATAACTTAAACACATCATTTTTTACCCCTTTTGTTGTTATTGTTAAAATCTCGAATCGGCTGTATTGCTTCTTCAAAACAAATACTACTATGTCCAAAGGACAAAATTGGTCCACTACCTCAAAACGACGCGTTTTATATATTGTATAAGCAATTTTTTTGTGTTATAACATAGACAAAAGATACAAAGGACGCCCATATGACAGATATAAACGAACAATTATTTAATGCCGTCGCTGAAAACAAATCTATCCAAGATATAAAAAATTTATTAGATAATGGCGCAGACGTTAATGCCAAAGACGATGACGAAGACACGCCTTTGTTTTATGTCCAAAATCCAGAAACCGCAAAATTCTTGATTGATAGTGGCGCAGATATTAACATGAAAAATAAATATGGACATACACCCGCACTTGTAGCATTAAGCAACGAACGTCCAGGTGTTGCAAAAACTTTAATTGAAATGGGTGCAGACGTCAAAGCAACTGACAATTCTGGTAATACTTTGTTGCATTTTGCACCATCATTGGATATCGCCGAATTATTAATAAAATTGGGCGCAGATGTTAATGCAAAAACAGAATGCAATGTAACCCCATTACATTATGCAGCAAATGCAGATATTGCCCAACTTTTGATAGATCATGGCGCAGATGTAAACGCGAAAGACGATTTTGGTTTGACACCTTTGTTCACTAATTGTGACCCTGATGCAAGCAAAACCAAAGTATTGATTGCCAACGGTGCAGAGATAGATGCCACAGATGTGGCGGGCGACACACCTTTGCGTCATACAGACAATATAAATGTCGCAAAAATATTAATCGAACACGGCGCAAAGGTAAATATGAAAAACAATAATGGATCAACCGTATTACATAACAACTATTCCCCCGAACTTGTTCAATTTTTAATTGATAACGGCGCAGAGATAGATGCAACGGATAACCTGGGGCAAACACCGTTGCATGTTGCACCAAACGCGGCGGTCGCCCAGGTGTTAATTGATAACGGCGCAGATATAAACGCACGCGATGCCAATGGTGCCACCCCACTTCATTGTATTGCATCCCAGACTGGTGACGGGATTGCAGACATAGTACGCGTTTTGATTAAAAATGGTGCAGAGATAGATGCAAGACGAAAATCATGGCAAGAGGCGTTACAAGATTCTGGTGAATTATGCAATATATCTGGCCCAACCCCTTTGTTTGATGTACAAAACCCAGATGTTGCACAACTGTTAATTGACAATGGTGCGGATATAAACGCAAAAGACGAAGAAGGCTTCACACCTTTACTTGTCACACAAGATGAAAAAATTGCCAAATTGTTAATTGATAACGGCGCGGATATTTATGTTGAAAGCGATAAAGGTTGCACTGCACTGCACAAGGCACAAAGTATAGATATCGCTAAATTCTTAATTGATAAAGGACTGGATGTTAATACAGAATGGGAATATCAGGGAACACCCCTGTGTTGCACAACCGATCTGGAAATTGCTAAATTGTTAATTGACAATGGTGCAAACATAAATCAAACAGACAAAGATTCATTCGTCCCATTATTTCTTGTAAAAACCCCAGAAATACAGCAATTATTGATTGACCGCGGGGCAGATATACATGTTAAATTGGGGGATTTTACCGCTTTACATCATGCAAAAAGTGTACAAATTGCACAATATTTAATAGATGCAGGTTTGGATGTTAATGCATTGGCTTTCAATAATTATACGCCTTTGGTTTGTACAAAGGATATTGAAATTGCAAAACTATTAATTAAAAATGGCGCGAACCCAAATTTAGAAAATGACAGTGGCGAAACACCTTTGTTTAATGTAACCACCCCAGAAATATGTCAGTTATTAATTGATAATGGTGCGGATATTAATAAAACAAACATACACGACGAAACACCTTTGGCATATCATTCAAGAGGTGGGGACCTTGATGACAATATCGAAATTATCAGGGTGTTAATTGAAAACGGTGCAAATATACCCACACAACCTGTTTTCAATTATCTGTTTGACCCTAAGATTATGCAACTGTTAATCGATGCTGGGACAGATGTTAATGCAAAAAACGACCATGGCGAAACCCCTTTGTTTTATGCACAAAATTCCCAGATTGCCCAGGTGTTAATTGACAACGGGGCAGATATTAATGCGACAAACAACTGCGGTGCAACGCCATTACTTTATCAAAACAAAGCCGATATAAGAAAATTGTTAATTAATAATGGTGCCAATGTAAACGTGAAAGACAAGGATGGTAATACACCATTGCTTTGTGCCAAAGATGCAGAAGAAGAACAGATGTTAATTGACCGCGGTGCAGATATTCATGCAATGAATCATGATGGAAGAAACGCCCTGCATAACGTTCACTGTGTTGAAATCGCCAAATTATTAATTGATAACGGGGTAGATGTTAATGCAACTGATAACGCTGGCAGAACCCCATTACATTATGCTGAAAGCGAAGAAATTGCAAAATTGTTAATTGATAATGGGGCAAAGATAGACATAAAAGATAATTATGGTGAAACACCGTTGCACAGAGCATCTACACCAGATGTTGCTGTATGTTTAATCAAAAATGGCGCAGATGTTAATGCAACAAATAACTTTGGGGAAACACCATTGCATGATGTACCAAATACCCAGATTGCACAATTGTTGATAGATCATGGTGCAGATGTAAATGCAAAAGCCCATAATGGCAACACTCCTTTACACCTATCTAATTTTATAAGCGTAAGATGGTTCACAGGTAATATTGCGCAAGTTTTAATAAACAACGGTGCGGATGTTAACGCAAAAAATAACGAAGGCGAAACACCTTTGTTTACAATAGACAACATAGAAACGACAAAATTATTAATCGAACATGGTGCAAATATAAACGCAAAAGATAACTATGGAAACACCCCATTACATACATTTCATGACAATGATACATTGAAATATTTAATAGAATGTGGTGCCGATGTAAACGCAAAAAACAATAATGGCGACACACCTTTGCATTTGTATATAGACAAAGATAGACTTCCCAATAAAATAGAATTATTGATTGAACATGGGGCAGATGTAAACGCACAAAACAATGATGGTGATACGCCGTTGCATCGCGCCTACTCTGCTGGCACTATAAACCTGTTGATAAAACACGGTGCAAATGTAAACATCAAAAACAAAAACGGTTGTACACCTTTGCATTATGCATACGATATTGCGTGTGCCAGATTGTTGATTGAACACGGTGCAGAGGCAGATGCAAAAGACAACAACGGACTGTCGCCACTGTTTTACACGCAAGAATTTGAAATATTAACCCCACCAAACGTAGAACATAACAATCGTTTGGCTAAATTAGAAGAATTTTTGGTTGATAATGGTGCCGATATTCATGGCAAACATACGGATGGTGGAACCTTGTTACACTCTATCCACAGTGTTAAAGTTGCAAAAATGCTAATTGACCAAGGTTTTGATGTAAACGCACGAAACGAATATGGTAATACACCTATATTTTGCACAAACAACGTCAAGATTGTGAAATTATTCATTGAACACGGGGCAGATGTTAATGTTAAAAATAGTTATGGTAATACACCACTGATGGGTCAGGACATTTTTGACATTGCAAAACTTTTGATTGAACACGGGGCAGATGTTAACACCACAAACAACGAAGGTACAACACCTTTGCATTGCATCTATAATAAAAACGTCGACCAATTATTGATTGATAATGGTGCCAAGATAGATGCAAAAGATAACAATGGAAATACGCCTTTACATGCGTTAAGGAACACTGAAATGGTACAGTTTTTGATTGAACACGGGGCGAATGTAAACGCCAGAAACAATGAAGGTAAAACCCCTCTGCATTGTTGTGAATGGGGCGAAGATATTGCAAAAATATTGGTTGATAACGGCGCGGATATAAATGCCAAAGATAA
>Ga0310786_10009920_pt1 | contig 12019 bp, 8 predicted proteins | sample AusTroGonzalo_MG_FD_203881 | JGI IMG/M metagenome (GOLD analysis project Ga0310786, IMG submission 203881) | Bovine rumen microbial communities from tropical cattle in Woodstock, Queensland, Australia - Gonzalo_03 (v2) (version 2) | ecosystem: Host-associated > Mammals > Digestive system >...
CAAAGCATGAGACCCGCTCGCACCTATTCCCATCGGCAGAATCGGAGCAACAGTTACTCCTGCAATATCCCCTAGGATTTTTTTGAATTCCGAGGCAATTTGAAATGTTGACTTTTTTCTATTTTCAGAATTAACAAATTCGATGCTCATATGACCAGAATTTACGGCTCCATCCGCATCTCCGAATCCGGGAACCGTTGTCGTGATATTTTTCGCAATGCCATCATCCAACACGCCTTTAATTTTTTTCAAAATTTTTTGAGCATAATCTCTCATTACATAATACCCAGCACCTTCACGCGCTGAAATCTTCAGAAATATTGAATTTCGATCTTCTTTCGGCTCATATTCTCCCGGAAGAATTACAAAAAACACGCCGACAATTGCTACAATTGCCGCAAAAGCCATCACGATATATTTTTTGTAATTCAGCAAACCAATCAAAAGATTTTGATAGAATTTCCCACTTTTTTTCACGACATCTTCGACCCACATATTAAATTTATCGGCTTTATCTACAATACGCAAAAATCTTGAACACAACATAGGAGTAAGAGTCAGAGCGACAAATGACGACAGACACACTGACGCAGACATCGCGACTGAAAATTCCGTAAACATCTTACCTGTCTTCCCCGGAAGCATAGAAATCGGTAAAAATACGGATAATAAAACGACCGTCGTGGATATAACTGCGAACAAAACTTGTGTAGATCCTTTCTTTGCGGCTTCCATTGCGGATTCACCGTTTTCGATATGTCTCTGGATATTTTCCAATACTAAAATCGCGTCGTCGACAACTATTCCGATCGCCAATACCATCGCCAACAAGGTGAGCATATTTATCGTGTATCCCAAACTGTTCAAAACAATAAAAGAACCTATTATAGACACAGGAACTGTAATTGCCGTTATGATCGCCGCTCGAATCGATCCTATAAATACGAAAATTATCAGAAATACTAACACCGCCGCGATCATCAAAGAGTAAAAAACCTCTTTTATCGAGTCGTTGATAAATTGAGATTCGTCTCTCAGTATCGACATGGTCATCCCTTTCGGAAGACTCTTTTGTAGGGTCTTGATTAAAGCGCGTACGTCTTTTGCTATCTGTATAACGTCTGCTGTCTGGGATTTCGAAACTTGGATAGCCACTGACGGTTCTCCGTTCGCTTCAAAAAATCTCCTGTTGGATTTAGTATCTATAACAACCTTCGCAATGTCTGAAATTCTGATCGGATGCCCCTGTTCATCTCGCGTAATTATGATTTTTTCAAAATCTTTCGGAGATGAATATTGCCTGTTAATTGTGATCGGAAATTCCATAAACTTCGATTCGATTCTCCCTGCCGGGTACTCGACATTCTCCGTTCTTATGGCATTTTCGACATCCTCAACCGTAATATTGTGCGCCGCCATTTGCTCTTTATTGAGCCAAATTCTCATGGATTTTTCTTGATTTCCCGCAATATCAACCGATGCCACACCTTCAATGACTGAAAACTTATCCAAAATATATCGGTTTAAATAATCAGTAATTTCCATTCCGGACATCGGAGCAGAAACCGATATCATAACGCAAGGAAATCCTCCTGTGTCGTATTTTCGAATGACAGGAAGATCTGCTCCGTCAGGCAATCTGTTATATATTCTGCTGACTCGGTCTCGGACATCGTTAGTTGCGTTATCAAGATCTCTGTCGATGGAAAATTCCAACTTTACATTTGAACGACCGTCTTTACTTGTCGATTGAATATTATCCAACCCTTCGATTCCGGCAACCGCATTTTCCACCTGCTGAGTAATTTTCGTTTCAACAATGCTTGATGAAGCTCCTGTGTAGGTAGTTGAAACAGAAATAGTCGGCACTTCGATATTCGGATATTCTCTTACCCCGATTTTCCGCAAATTTAAATATCCAAACAACAAAATCAGTATCATAAAAACCAGAGTGGTAATAGGACGTTTTATAGAGAAGCTGCAGATATTCATTCGATTCCATCCGTATTTTCGGAATCTTCGGAGACCTTCACGATATCTCCGTCGGAAATTTTCACGACTCCGTCGATAATTACCTTATCCGACGATGTTAATCCTTTCGTAACCTCAACGAGATGGTCCCGCCTCTCCCCTATTTCGATTTCCCTCTGTTTTGCTTTATTTTCGGAATCAACAACATATACATAATGCTTTTCTCCGACATTCAAAATCGCGCTTTCTTGAACCTGAATCGCATTTCTGTCCTGCATTTCGATAGTAACATTCAACATCATGCCTGATCGCAAAAGGTAATCATCATTATCTATAATTCCGCGCACCGACATACTTCTTGATGTTGCAGATATTCTCGGAGATATTGCCTGCACTGTTCCATGAAATTTTTTACCCGGCAGGGCGATGCTGGTTGCCTCAATCTTGCAGCCGTTTGCAATCAAAGACAGATATTTTTCGGGCACGGAGAAATCCACCTTGATCTTTTTAATATCATCTATAGTTGTAACAACCGTTCCGGGAGTCAACAACGCCCCGACGCTTATTTTTCTGAGTCCCAGCATCCCGTCAAACGGAGCTACAATTGTTCTCTCCTTTATTTCTTCTTCCACCTCAGCCAGTTTAGCTTGAGCATCTTGAACTCTGGTAGTTTGAAGATCAAATTCTTTTGACGCAATAACATTTCTTTTTTTCAACGTCGAAATTCGGGCTAATTCTCTCTCTTGTTCTTTAAGATTAATTTCCGCCTGCTTTTTTACGGCTAACTGCTTATCGATATTTTGTTGAACGAGGACTGTTCCTTTTTTCACGAAATCGCAATCAGAAAAATTTATTTCCGTGACTTTCTGAGTCACGCTGGATGTTATGTCAACGGATTCATTCGAAACCGCCGTTCCGATGAATTCCAAAACCGTGTGAATTTTGGATTCCGTAACCTGACTGACTCTCACTGAAAACTGAGGCTTCATCCTGATTTTTGAGGCACTAGATCCGTTAAATAATTTATAAACAAAAATCAACAGAATAACGGGAACGACCGCCCAAACTTTTTTCGTATTCATATCTTCAAAGCACAATAAACTAAGATTATATGTATCAAAAAAAGGTTAAATAATTGTTAATTTTACAAAAAAAACAGACCGAGAGTCTGAGCTGAAGAGCTATTTATACGGAAAAGAAGGAGATTACTCTCCCTCTTTATTTCGAAAATTAAAGATTTCTAACGATCTCATTGCTCCCTTGTTGCCTGAAGATGTTTGTTTATGAAAGAATTCAGCCAACTTTTCCCAGTTAGGTCTGACATTTGGATTCCCGGAATACGGGACCTTCCGTAGGCATTTAACCAAATATTACTCCTCTCCCAATATATCCCTTCATAATATCCTTTCGGAGGGTAAAAATTTCGCAAAATTTCTCTTGGTTTAGGACGAGCACTTGAGAGCACGGTTTCGGTCTCTTTTACTTTCTCTATCACCGTTCGTCCGACACTTCGAGAGATTTGTTTTTCTGTTTCTCGCTCTTCCAAAACCCAGTTATCAAAGAAGTTCTTTTCAGTCACAGACTGTCCATCAAAAGTTATGCTTCCGTCAAATGCCGATACCTTCAAAACTGAACCGTTGAAATCAAATTTGCCTTCTTTTTGATAGATATCGATTACGGATTCCAGAGGGTTTTCAGATGATGGAACGAAATATAATCCTGATCTATCAATATAAATTTGTCGCAAAATGTTATCCGTGAAGCTTCCCATCTCTTGTGAAACATCATAAACAGAAAATGAGTTTTCACCGATTTCAATATCGTTTGCATTTACTCCATAAAAAACACCTTGTTTATTATCTCCTATTCTGAGAATGCTATAACAGCTGCCGTCCTGATTTCTGTAGAAGATCATCTTTGGATTTGTCAAACCATAGTAATATACATCGTTGGCATACCAGATTTCTGAAATATCATTCCAATTATCAGCAACTGAACTGACCCTGGTCGAAGTTGCATGCCTTCTGTAAGCATTGGTGTTTTCTATTTTCTCGAAAAGATACAGTCTGTTATCCACAAATTCATAAGTTTTGTGGGGTTTTGTCTCTTTGATTTCAGATTTAGCAGACTGAAGATTTAACTGCTGAAAACTTTCCATCAGCTGACGAATCAATTCTTCATTTCGAGGTCTATCAGATGACTCTCCCGTTTTCTGAACATCATCCAATTGCCGAGTTAAGAGCTCATTTCGCGACGCCAATTCGCTGTTTTCCTGAGTCTTTTCCGCAAGTTTCCCTTTTAAATTATTAACTATAGAAATCTGCTTCTTCACGACATCCTCCAGAAGCGAATCAGATTCTTGATTCGGGCAACTCTGTTTATCAACGAGCGATGATAAGCTATTGCTTCTTCTTCTGCCGCTTTCGGAAAACTCCCCTGAATCCATTCCGAAAACACTGACCGTTAATACTGCGCAACTCGCGATTAATAGAGATTTGTACATGGTTTTTTCCTTTGTTCTACACTTCTCTACTTGTAAATATAATGTCTTTTTTTTTTAATTCCAATAGGTAATACAAATTTTTTTGAAAAAAATAATTTTCGTCAAATGAGTCACTTAGTTATAGATAATATCATCACGATGATATTATCCCAACATCGACTGATAATTAATACCTATCGCGTCGCGGACTTCCTGTAAGGTCTGATTTGCAATGATTTTTGCCTTTTTGCTGCCTTCAGAAATTATTTCCAGAAGATCTTTTTTCTGCAAAGTCGCTCTTTTTTCACGAATCGGAAGCAACATTTTTTGCAAAACGTCATTCAGCAAAGATTTCAACGCCGTGTCGCCCAGCCCTCCCTTGCGATACTTCGCCTTCAGATCTTCGATCTCGTCTTTTTTATCATAAAAAGCATCGAGATAAGTAAATACAACATTACCTTCCACCTGCCCCGGATCTGAAATTTTGATGTGGTTCGGATCGGTGTACATGGACCATACTTTTTTCTTCACAACCTCGGCGGAATCGCTCAAAAATATTGCGTTGTTAAGAGATTTGCTTGCCTTCGCTTTGCCGTCTATCCCCACCAGGCGCGAAGTCTTGCTCAGCTGCGCTTTGGCTTCCTTCAGACAATCCGTGTTATAAGTTCGATTAAATCGACGAACCACCTCGTTGCAAAGCTCTATAAGCGGCAACTGATCCTCTCCGACAGGAATGACTTCAGCCTTAAAAGCCGTAATGTCTGCCGCCTGACTCACAGGATAACAGAAAAAACCTACGGGAATAGTATCTCCGTATCCCTTCTGCTGAATCTCATTTTTCACCGTCGGATTTCTCGCCAATCTCGAAGTAGTCACCAGATTCATGTAATACATTACCAGCTCAGGCAGTGCGGAAATTTGAGACTGAACGAAAATTGTCGAAACATTCGGATCTATCCCGACTGAAATATAATCGGCAACGACCTCCAACAGACTTTCTTGGATTTTAGACGGATTCGCAAAATAATCGGTCAGCGCCTGAACATCAGCAACCATAACGTACTGATCATATTGATTCTGCAACTCAACTCTGTTCTTTAAAGTTCCGATATAATGTCCGAGATGAAGGCAACCCGTCGGTCTGTCACCTGTCAGCGCAATCTTCTTATCCATGATGAATCCTCTAAAGTGGTGCCCTTGGCCGGAATCGAACCAGCACATCCTAATGGACAACAGATTTTGAGTCTGTCGCGTCTACCAGTTCCGCCACAAGGGCAACTACGCAATATAGATACATTAAATCCCGTTACGATGCAATAGTTAACAAAAAATAAAGATTAAAAATCGAGAATAGATTGAGGGATTTTATCATCATTTCCATAAAATTCTCGACCTTTTTCATTCCCCTTTATTTCGCAGATAATTAATAATATCCTGTTAATAATAGTTAATGAGAGTATTTATCATGGAATTAAAAGGAACTAAAACTGAAAAAAACCTTTGGACTGCTTTCGCTGGAGAGTCGCAAGCTCGAAACAAGTATACCTACTTCGCATCTCAAGCGAAAAAAGACGGATATGTTCAGATTAGCCGAATTTTTGAAGAAACTGCTGGAAACGAAAAAGAACATGCAAAAATTTGGTTTAAATTGCTGAATGGCGGAAAGATTCCTGACACTATTAGCAACTTAAAAGCGGCAGCAGAGGGAGAGAACTACGAGTGGACCGAAATGTACGAAGATTTCGCAAAAGATGCTGAATCCGAAGGATTTACTGACATTGCACGCTTGTTTCGTATGGTTGGAGAAATCGAAAAGGAACATGAGATACGTTACCGTAAATTTTTATCAAATATTCAGAACGATTTGATCTTTAAAAAAGAAGAAAAAATCTTCTGGATTTGCACAAACTGCGGACATGTCTATGAAGGCATTCAGCCTCCTGAAGTCTGCCCCGTTTGCAATCATCCGAAATCATACTTTGAACAAAAGTCCGAAAACTACTAACATTAAGAAAGCACGAACTCCACTTGGAATTCGTGCTTTTTAGTAGTTTTCAAAAGGAGCAAAAGATACTCGTTTAATCTTGTATGAATATCCTTTGCCACATTAACGGCTAACTATCTTTGCTTAGCCATTATCTCCGCAGTCCATTTCTCAATGATGTCATTCGGAATTATAACCGCCTTTTCATCATCCAACGGAGTTCTTAACTCAACATTCAAAGATGATCCGCAGGTCGCATTCAGACAAGCTTTTTTCATCTCATCAATCGCTATTCCTGCGTCTCCCGAATAAGTCGAGAAAAAGTAAACAATCTTTCCGGTGAAATCATTTTTTAAAAGAAAAGATAGAACAACAGGCATCGCCCTACCCTCCCACACTGGAGATCCCACCACGACCACATCATACGACGATAAATCCAACTTTCCATTTGCCAAGGCCGGAAAGTAATCTTTCGCAGCAATCTCAGTATTTATTTGTGCTGTAAATAAAGCCTTGTCTTTGGGATATTTCACAACCGGTTCCAAACGCAAAATATCGGCATTTAATCTTTTCTGTACACTCTCGGCTATTACTTTTGTATTTCCGAAGTTTGAAAAATACACAACCAGAGGTTTTTTTAAAAATAATTCCCAACTCCACGCATCATCAACAAAAACCAGGCAAAAAGACACCATCAAAAACATCTTAGCTTTTGCAAAACCCCTCTGAAATATACCATTAAACACATAAAACCTCCCCTATTTCTCTTTGCGTAAGCTAACATTTTTTGTTTGTTTTGTACAGTTTTTTATTTTTGACTTAAGCCTTGTAATTTGCAATATATACATGCTAAAGTTGTATTAATTATGTTTGGTCTTCTGAGATTTATAAAAGTAGAAAATTACTGGTCCGAGTTCTAGGTTTGTGTTATTTGGAGGGTTTTACTTCCACGAAGGCATAGTACAAATATACATTTTCGACAACGTTAATGCTTCCCGATGCAATTAACTTTGTATTTGGAGTTTGTACTTTCCGCTGATATTCCGTTTCAATCGGATTTTCTGAGTCGCTTTTCCTTATCATCATTCGAGCCATAAGATGAATTCCTGTTTTTTTGAAATCATACATACTGAAACTACAATTTTTCTCGGCATTATAGAAGGATGGAGAATCTTTCAAATATGCATGCAAAAATACAGCTTCCTTAGATGCGTGAAGTATAGAAACTCTTCTGGCTCCTAAAATTTCTTGTTTTTTATTTTCAATTATCTTCGCGATTTTACTCACATCAGCCAACAAATACGCATCGTGAATCAGCTTACTTTCTGCTTTTCTTATTAATTTACCATCAGTTGTTCGAGATATTATCTCGTTTTGTTTCAAAAGATCCCAATGCGAAAATATTTTTGTTCCGCACATCATCAAAATCATAGCAAGAACGAAGAATACAAAAATTCGTTTTGTGAACCTAAATAAAGAATCGTAACTAATATCTTCATTCAAAATACAAAACCATACGCCAAGTAACATTCCCATAGATGATCCCCAGTAACTACCTATTTGCATTCCAAAAACTAAAGATAAGAAAAATAACAAAATAATCGGAGAAAAAGTTACATGAAAAATCAAACGAGCTTCTATAGGGAGAGAACTGTATTTTTTTGTGATAAACCATTCTTTTGTTGAACACTTTAACGCCCAAAAAGACGTACCAAAAAACAACAAAAGCATAGCCAAAAACTTCAAACTTTCTAATCGATGAGAGCATCCAGCTATAGACTTTTCCATAGCATATCGAAGAGTTGCAAAATCACTATCAAAAATCCACCAAATATGCCAGGATATTGATATCATGAAAACACAAATCGTTATATAAGGTAGAGGAGTTTTCAACAATGAACGACAGTCTTTATCTGTAATTAAAAACAAAAAAGCTATCCCTAAATACAACAAAGCGATATATTTGCTGATACAAGTCAACATAGCGACTATTCCAAGAAGTACAGCATCTGTTACTTTTCGAAACTTTATAATCCGAATACAAAGAAAAAATAACATCGGTAATAAAGAGCATAGAATGGTCGTCGCATTAAACTTTGTGTTACCCAGGACACTTGCTCCAGAACATAAAAAAAACAACACCGAAGCAAAAGAACGATCCATGTCGTGCCCAATCAGTCTGGAGATTTTAAATACAAAAAAACATCCAAGTAACAAATTTAACTGAGTCAGAACAAACAATGAATCAGGAATCGATCCGCATAATCTAAAGAATATATAAGAAACCCAACTAAATAAGGGGGGATGTTTATCGTAACCAAGTTGCCACTCTTTCCCCCAATAGAGATTCTCGAGCATGTCATAAGGCAGAACTTTCTCAAACAAAATAGGAATTACGGAAAACGCAACTGCAAAAAAAATAATAAATTGAAATCTTCTATCTTTTAATAGCAAAACCTTTTTAATCACTCGACCATTATCCCTTCTGTTATTTTTCTAATTTTCCTCCATAACACACTTCGGTACCATTATTTCTTCTTTTTCCGAAATGAGATTTTCTTGTTATTTAAACAATTATTGGCTCTCCACTAGACCAGTGTGGATTTTTAACCTGTTTATCCAGAAACTTTTCTGTTCCTCCTATTTCCATAGTAAACATATCTTCTTACGCATCAACTCTCCGAATACGGTAGCGCCTACTGATTCTGCAACAATTATTCCGACAAAACAAGATTACTTTTATTTAAAGAACACCAACATAATACACTCTATCTTTTCGTTTACTCCTACTTAAAAAACAAAAAGACATTGTATTATAAAATTATTCTTTATTTTGAGATTCTCTTAGTAATCTAATCTTTTCAGAAGTAAAGTTATACAAATCTATGCAATTCTTTTTTGTAAAATTAAAAGCTTCCGATAATTTCCTCTTTTCTTTCGCAACAATAAGCAAAAATAAATTCCAATCAGAAGATTCTAATGCTGAAACGGTGAGGCGACGGCATCGTTCTGCAAATATGAGCCAGAAAGGACTCAAGAACAAACTCAATGCGGTTAAACTAACAAGAAATTTTAGCTCCGTAGCTTGAATTAAACCGACCTTACTAGCTGCAAATGCTAACATAAAGGAAAACTCTCCGATATGCCCCAGAAGAACGCTTATAATGAAAGAGTCGGGCAAAGAAAACCTAAATAATCTCAATAAAGCAATATTCAAAACGGTTTTTCCAATCGTAATGTAGAATAATGCAAGTATAATTACTCCAAAGTGCTCCCATATAAAGCTCAGCTCAACCATCAACCCGACGCTGAGAAAAAAGGTCATGAGAAAAAGCTCTTCAATTGGTTCAGAAACAGTTTTTACTTCATCTTTTAAGTCTGAATTTCCTAATATCAATCCCGCAATAAAGGCTCCGAACGGCGCTGAAAATCCTCCTATTTCAGCTAAAACCGCACTTCCTAAACAAATACCGAATATTGTCGTAGACAGCATACCTTCATGACGTTTTACAAAATTTGTAAATTTATGAACGTGCTTATGAAAATACATAAAATAAGAAAGCAACATTGCTGAAAATACAATTAACGCAATTAATCTCGGAATTTCATAAGAAACTGATGGATCATTTTCTCCACCTTTAGCCATTAAGTTGATAATCAATACCATAACTAAGGCAACTAAGTCTTGAGCAATAAGAACACCAAAAGTATTTTCTTCGACAAACTCACCTTTATCTTTCAAACTATCCAAAGATTTCACCGTTACTGCAGTAGATGAAAGAGTTATACAAAACGCAGACAGAACCACCAACTCGTGACTCATGCCTGACATCCATCCTACCAACATCAATATTAAGTATGTACCTACGGTAGAAGCGACCGTGAAAGAAACTGATGTTTTCCATATGTTTTTTATTTTTTCAAAGGATAGCCCTAAACCTATTACAAACAGCAGAAAAATTATTCCCATCTCGGAACATATTTCGATAGCTTCTCTATCTGTTATTACTCCTGTTACAGAAGGTCCCAACAACAAACCAGCGATGATGTATCCCAACACAGGAGTGTACCCAAAACAGGAAAACACTAAGCCTGATCCCATCGCACACAAAACAACAGATGCAATCTTCGTAATAGTCCAGCTCATAGTAATTACTATCCAATATCCGATTAGATAATACTACGGAACTACTGAAACACAAACAAAATGTTTAATTTGATTTTTGAGGTGTTTTTTTTGCAACACTCAACATTTTATATCACGTAAGTTTGTAAGTTATATGCTATTTCTCCTAAAATTTAATAATTTGTTGATAATTCAATGATAAAATTCAACCGTAATAGGTAGAGAAGCCTTATAGCTTCGGAGTTTTATGTTGGAAGGTATGAAATTATTATACTATTTGTTTTCATTGTTGTTTTTTTTCGGATCTTCTTGTGTTCCGATTGAAACTCCAGATCAACCTGAACGCAATAAATTTGTGATAAACGCTCCGGATGGCTGGGCTTACAGAACATTTAAGGGAAACAATGGTCTAATTGGAGTGCTCTGGCCCAAGGGTACTTCCTTTAATGATTGTGATACTGCAGTATTTGTTTTTATTCAACATATTGATGAACCGTTTTTACCAGAAGTTCCAGAAAACAGTCATTTATTCAAGGAGAAATGTCCAAAAGCAGAATTTAACTTCACACATTTAGAAGATGATCAGGATGCGACCATGTCGATAGAAGAAAAATACTTTACTGGGCTTTGCGGTCGTACCGAAGTTTTATTCGAAGAAAAAATTCAAAATATAAGGACGGTAACGGTGCTTGCATCATCTTTTTATGTTTCACAAAATCTTTTTGAAGATGTGAAATATATCGTATCAGCGTACAGAAAAGAAATCGAAAAAGAATTAAAAAACCAAAAAAGACAAAAATTGAAGATCAAAAACAAACAAAATTCTGAATCGAAAATTTCAAAAAAGGTTCAAAAGTCAAGAATTAAACAACGGTCAAAACAGCCTCCTCAACAAACGGACATAGACGACGATTATGAATAATTAATGTAATTTTTAGTCTAAGCAAACAAACGAGATATATATAAATTATTATCTGAAAAAAATTAACAAAAATTCTTTCGACTAATTCTCATTGCTTCCAACGCAGGACAATCTTCATCTTCGATATAAGTTAAGAAAGCACCACCAGCAGTGGAAATACTGGTTACTTTATCTGCGACGTTAAATTTTTTCATAGCGAATCCGGTATCCCCACCCCCGATGATTGAAATCAATCCGTACTTCTGCGTTCTTTCTGCTATAAATTCAGCGATTGCCTTTGTTCCAAATTCAAATGGACTACACTCAAACAAACCAAGAGGACCATTCCACAATACCATATTACTATTTACTATATGCTCTTTAAAAAGATCTACTGAATCGGGTCCTATATCAAAAACGCTTATATTAGAATCATTGGATCTTATAATAGCGTTATCATGATTAGCAGAAATCAATGCAGAAAAATCAGTCGGAACAATCAATTCGCATCTAAACTTTTTGGCATTGTCCATAATTTCTTCAACATCCGACGCA
>Ga0310786_10009921_pt1 | contig 12018 bp, 3 predicted proteins | sample AusTroGonzalo_MG_FD_203881 | JGI IMG/M metagenome (GOLD analysis project Ga0310786, IMG submission 203881) | Bovine rumen microbial communities from tropical cattle in Woodstock, Queensland, Australia - Gonzalo_03 (v2) (version 2) | ecosystem: Host-associated > Mammals > Digestive system >...
CCCAATCGGCAGCCATCTTCTTCATGTCGGCAGCATCAGGATTGAACGGAACCATCGTGAGGGCCTTACCGAGCTTCGGATTACCCGGGCAGATGTCGGCGCAGTTGCCGCAACCCAGACAGTCGAGTACAGATGGCTCGATGACGAAGTGCATGCCCTTCATAGCGGCAGGAGCCTTCATCTCGAGGGTCTCGAGACCGTCGAAGCCAGCCAACTCGTCGTCAGTCAGAACGAACGGACGGATGGCAGCGTGAGGACAGATGTAAGCACACTGGTTACACTGGATACAGTTGTCCTTGTTCCAAGCGGGAACGAAGGCCTCAACACCGCGCTTCTCGTAAGCGGCGGTACCAACCTCCCATGAACCGTCGGCTGTACCGAACTTCGTGAATGCGCTGACGGGCAGCAGGTCACCGGCCTGAGCGTTGATAGGACGAACCACCTCCTTGACGAATGCGGGAGCGTTGTCCACCTTCTCAGGATCATCGGGCAGGTTAGCCCATGCGGGATCAACAGCAAACTGCTTGTACTCACCACCGCGGTCGATAGCAGCGTAGTTCTTGTCAACCACATCCTGACCCTTGGCACCGTAAGACTTCAAGGCAGCAGCCTTCATCTTCTCAACAGCGAGTTCTACAGGAATCACCTCAGTGATACGGAAGAAAGCACTCTGCAGGATGGTGTTGGTACGGTTGCCCAGACCAATCTCCTGTGCAATCTTAGTAGCGTTGATGGTATAGACAGTGATGTTGTTCTGAGCGAAGTAACGCTTCACCTTGTTAGGCATGAACTTAGCCAGCTCCTCGCCGTCGAAGATGGTGTTCAGCAGGAACTGACCGTTCTTCTGCAGACCACGAGTCACATCGTACATGTGGAGGTAAGCCTGAACGTGGCAAGCCACGAAATTAGGTGTGGTCACCAGATAGGTTGAGCGGATAGGTGTATCACCGAAACGCAGGTGAGAGCAGGTGAAACCTCCCGACTTCTTAGAGTCGTAAGAGAAATAAGCCTGGCAGTACTTGTCGGTGTTGTCACCAATGATCTTCACGGAGTTCTTGTTTGCACCTACGGTACCATCAGCACCCAGACCGTAGAACTTAGCCTGGAACATACCGGCACCACCGAGGGCAATCTCCTCAACGGCAGGCAGAGAGGTGAAGGTCACGTCATCAACGATACCGATGGTGAAGTGGTTCTTCGGCTCGGGCATAGCGAGGTTGTTGAACACGCTGATGATCTGAGCAGGAGTGGTATCGTGAGAACCGAGACCGTAACGGCCACCGACGATCAGAGGACGATCCTCAACATCGTAGTAGGCATCCTTTACATCGAGGTACAGAGGCTCACCGTTAGCACCGGGCTCCTTGGTACGATCGAGAACGGCAATCTTCTTCACGCTCTTGGGAACGCTTGCCAGCAGGTGCTTAACGCTGAACGGACGATAGAGGTGAACAGAGATCATACCAACCTTCTGGCCCTGACCGTTCAGGTAGTCGATAGCTTCGCGGGCTGCATCGGTAGCAGAACCCATGAGGATGATCATGCGGTCAGCATCCTTGGCGCCATAATAAGAGAAGAGGTGATACTCACGACCCGTGATCTTCGAGATCTCGCCGAGGTACTTCTCAACCACCTCGGGTACTGAATCGTAGTAGGGGTTACAAGCCTCACGGTGTGTGAAGAAGGTCTCGGGGTTCTCAGCAGTACCGCGAGTGATAGGACGCTCAGGCGACATAGCACGATCACGGAAACGCTTGATGTACTCTTCCTTCACGAGGGGACGGATGTCCTCCTGGTCCATGAGCTCAATCTTGTGGTACTCGTGAGAGGTGCGGAAGCCGTCGAAGAAGTTAACGAACGGAACGCAGGTCTCAAGGGTAGCCAGGTGAGCCACAGCGGTGAGGTCCATCACCTCCTGCACACCACCTTCGCAGAGCATAGCGAAACCAGTCTGACGGCAAGCCATCACATCCTGGTGGTCACCGAAGATACAAAGTGAGTGTGAAGCCAGTGTACGGGCAGAAACATCAAACACGGTAGGAATCAACTCACCAGCAATCTTGTACATGTTGGGGATCATCAGTAGAAGACCCTGAGAAGCGGTGAATGTAGTGGTGAGGGCACCAGCCTGCAGTGAACCGTGAACGGCACCGGCAGCACCTGCCTCTGACTGCATTTCCTGAACAGAGACGGTCTGGCCCCAGAGGTTCTTACGACCACGGGCAGCCCACTCGTCAACGTGCTCCGCCATAGGCGAAGACGGGGTGATGGGGTAGATAGCAGCTACCTCCGAGAACATGTAACTCACGTGAGCTGCAGCCTCGTTACCATCACAGGTGATAAATTTCTTTTCTTTTGCCATCTTAATAAAAATGAATAAATTACTAACTAAGTATCTGTTTAATTATAATTATGTTATATCAATAGAGGAAACCAAGTAGCCATAACGGTATCTGGTTGCCCATTCCGATTTCGGTATTGTAGCGGGCATAGATCACATCGGGCGACAGTCGCATCTTGCCTGGCATCTTGGCATCGACAATACGGAACTTCAGTTTCTCGTCAACAAGGAAGCTGTAGTCTCTACCACCGGCGTTAACCTTATGGTCTTTCCAAAGTGAGTTGACAAAGAAAGTCTCCATGGCTTCCTGCTTTTCTACCTGAATGGGGTAAATGGCGTACATCAGGTTGGAGTTGTGGAGCATAATCTTCGCGGGCTTCTTGGGGAATTCCTCGTTTACAGGATAAATGAGGTTCGTCAGACGGGCGTCGGTGAGATATTTGATATAGTTCATCACCGTTGCACGACTGGTCTCGATTTCCTGGGCGAGCTTACTTACGTTCGGGGCCTTCGAGGGACCTTCCTCAGCAATCATGTAGAAGAGTTTCTTGATCTTAGTGAGGTATTTCAACTCAATCTGTTTGATAAGCAGGATGTCAACCTCAGTCATCATGTTCATGGTCTTTAGCAGGTTCTCGCTGTAGTTGCGCTGCTCCTGGAAGAAAGGATAGAAACCATGATGTATGTAGTCCTGGAAATAACGGTTGGGCGATACCTTCGGCAGAATCTGCTTGATAATGTGCTCGTGGTCGGAGAGAATCTCTTCGAGGGAGTAGGGATGGAACGAGTTGCCTGTCAGCAGATTGATGAACTCGCGGAAAGAGAATCCGCGTAGATTATAGGACTGTACGATGCCGTTGAGTTCCGGATTCTCGTCCTTCAGGCGCATCACACTCGAACCTGTGAAAACAATTTTAAGGTTGGGGTAGAGGTCATAGCACTTTCGGAGCTCTGAACTCCAGTCTGGCTGTTTGAACACCTGGTCTATGAGCAGCACGCGACCGCCACGCTTGTAGAACTCACCGGCGAATTCTGCAATACCATGACCCTGAAAATAGAAGTTGTTCATGTTGATATACAGGCATTGTTTGTCTTGTATATCGAAATGTTCTTTGGCGTACTGCAACAGAAATGTGGTTTTGCCGACGCCACGTGTTCCTTTGATGCCGATCATGCGGTCATTCCAGTCAATCTCGTCCATCAGTGTACGACGGACAGGGGCGTTTGTATGCTCCACTAAATATCTGTGCGTCCTGAAAAAAGCTTCCATCCCTGCTTAATTTGTTAAAAAACAGGTGCAAAGTTAACTCTTTTTTCTCAAATTGCAAAGTAGAAATAGCAAAAACTTGCAAATTAGCCTTATTTTTGCATTTTTTAAAGTGCGATGGCTACTTACTTTATAAAGTTTGCTCCCGTTTGAATGTCAGGAACACCACATTCTGATTGTACATGAACTTATATTGGATGTCGGCCATCGTGTTAACCAAAGCGAGCCCCAAACCGTCGCCATCTTCATTGAAGGAGACAGTTTTCTGTATAGGATTGAAAGGCTTTCCATCGTCTTTGATCAGTACGGAAACCGTGTCCTTGTGACAGACGATATGTACGTCAAACAGATGTTTGTCGCTATCTTTATTGACGGCATAGGTGACGATGTTGTACATCAGTTCCTCGCAGCAGAGATTGATCTGGAACGATGTGGCAGGTTCAATCTCGCAGGATTCCAAGAAAGTGGAAATGGTCTCAAGTGTCTGCTGTACGTCTTCATTCTGATACCTGACCGAGAAATTCAGCGACTGACCATCATCGGCTTGAGGGATCAGAGTCATCACCTCGGCATCGGGATGCTTATGGTGGATGAACAAAGTGACAACCAGGTAGATCACCAGCAGGAACAAACCAGAAGCGGGGAATCCCCACCACAGCCATTCGGGTCTTATCCATGCCAACAGACCCACAAATAGAACCATGCTGCTCATCTGAACGATACTCATGACGACGCTCAACGACCAATAGCCTAAAATCTGATAAAGGATACGATAGACCACAGCGACGGCGTAGGGAATCAGAAGGAGTGCATAGATGCGTAAGGCATTCAGAAACATGTCCTCTGACTGGATGTGACTGCTGGCGAAGAGCCACCCGATGCTTTCGGGCGTTATCAGGACAAACAGGGTAAAGACTAATAGACTCAGACAGATGTACTTCATCACCTTATTCGTGAGAAGACGCAACCCCACAATATCCTTTTCGCCTATCAACAGACCGCCAATGGAATAGATCGAGGTCGCAATACCCCCCAGCACCATCTGTTGGATGACAAACAACTGGAAGCAGACTGCCCATGCAAAGACGCCTTCAGCACCCAGGCTGCTGAGGATGATGCTATTGATGGCATAGGTGCTGATGCCTAACAGCAGGGTGTTGATGCCCATCGGGAATCCCATTTTGACACCTTTCAGAATATACTGGTGACACTGCTTGAACTCCACCTGCCAATGATAGGAGTTGTTAGTACTCTGGAAGTGACGGCAACAGAGCAGTAATGCCGTCATACTACCGATAATGGATGCCCAGGCAGAGCCTTCGATACCGGTCTTCAGAATGGCGATGAAAAGGATGTCGAAAAACAAGTTGACAATGCTACTGGTCATCACAGCCTTCATGACAAGCTTAGGATTGCCGTCGGTCTTGATAAAGTTGGTGATGGTCATGAAGAGAATCGTCAAGGTGGTGCCCAGCAACATGATACGCAGATAGCGGAGTGACAGCGTGCAGATAACAGGGGTGTCGTTGGTGATGAAACTGGCCACCTGGGGACTGAAGATCAGCAGCAGCGCAGAGAAGAACACACCGACGACAATCAGGCCGATAAGCGTGGAGGTAAAGATCTTGTTTGTGGCCTGTGCATCGCGTTCGCCAAGCGACTTGGCTACAAGCACGGAACCACCCATACCGAAGAGCATCATCAGGAAATTGAAGAAGATGACGACCGGCATTGTCAGATTGATGGCCGAGATGGCCTCTGGACCGATGAACTGGCTGACCACGATAGCATCCGTGGTCATTGCTATCTGTGAAGCCAGGGACGCCAGAATAGACGCCCACATAAATTGGTGGAGGGCTTTAGCAATCAGATAGCCTTTTTTCTTTCGTTCTTCCCGATCCTTCATGATTCTTCGTTATAATTTGAATGAGACGGTAGCCATGACAGTGCGCCCACTTGCCCGATAGGGAACGTAGAACGAACCTCCGACATAATAGGTCTTGTCGAACAGATTATCGCAATCAAGCGACAGGTGGATGGCATCATGATAAGAGTACTTGAGACTCATGTCAACGATGGCATTACCACTGAGCTCGAAATCTTCACTGTTGGCTACACGGCTATTGGCTTTGTTAAGGGTCTTGGAACCGAACTTAAAGCCAGCAGTCAACCACAGCAGATGGTTTCCGACTTTCACGATGCGCTTGTTGCACGCCAGGTTGGCTGTGAATGTCGGGATACTGTATATCTGGTGGTCAATATAGTAGTAGCCTTCAGCCTCCAGCGGGCGCAAATAGGTCATGTTGGCATCAATTCGGAAGGAAGGAAGGCTGAAGCTCAGCTCGGCCTCTGCACCAGCTACTTTCAGACTACCCGAGTTGATGTATTTTGGCGTAGATGGGTCTGTACTCGGGTTATTGACGACAATATCTGTCAAATTGTTGTAGAAGATGTTAACGTCGTAAATGAGATGCCAGCTGTTAATCTTTCCCATAAAGTCAAGTTGGAAAGCACTCATGTATTCGGGCGTGAGGTCCTCACTACCACGATAACCATTGGAAGTATTATGACGAGTATAATACGGCGCATCAACAAAGGCTCGCGAGAAAGACAATTTAGTAGTGAACGCTTCGCTGGGATAATAGATGAAGGCCACACGGGGAGACAGGGCTGAGACACTATTTCCGTTGGCACGATATTTATAGTCATATCGCAGACCTGCATTAAGAATGAGCTCTTTTGTAAAATAGTGCTTGTTCTGAATAAAGGCAGAAAAACTTTTCTCACTGCTTACAAGTAGCATGTTCTTAGATTCAGGATAAGTCACAAAGACCTTGATAAAGTCCTCTCCCATGAGATAGTCATTGCTTGATAGCTTGAAGTATTCGAATTGTGAACCTATCAGGAGATTTCCTTTCATGGTTCCAAGTGTATAGTTGGCATCGGCCTTAGCCATAGCGCCAATTGTGTATTCCTGAAAAGCCAGATTCTGCATCACGCCACCGTACTTTCTCATTTTGGTTTTCCCATCTTCCTTAACGGGATCGGCATTACTATCGAACACGGGAAGATTCAAGGAGTCGTTGGTTACTGGCTGGTAGTTTTGTACGCTATACCAGTCGCCATAGGCCGAAATGTTGAAGTTGACTTTCCCAAACTCTTTGGTATAGCCCAACTCAACGTGCTTCTCATTGATGGTATATCCTGGCTTATTACCTTCCAAGGTACGGAATGCATCATAATTGTAAGTTTCTCCATACCAGGAATACTGTGGTACCTGTTTGCCGTTTTTCAGATTAACCATGAAATTGAGATCCTTCAGTTTGATGTTGAAACCAATGTCATAAGATGGCTTTCCTTCATAGCCTCCAATATAGGCATAGCCGTCGTGTTTGGTCATGGAGTAGTCGGAATATTTTGGAATATCAACTTTCTCGCCTTGAGAAGTATAGATAGAGGCCCATGCCATCACGTCAGCATCCAATAGGGTGGTGCCAGCGATAAAATCGGCACGATGAGTTCCGTATGAACCATAGCCGTACTTACCCTTGATGCCATTCACCTCGCTTCCATTCTTAGTGATGATATTCACCACAGCGGTTAATGCCACATTACCATACAGTGATGAGGCGGGACCGCGCAGGATCTCGATGTGGTCAATCTTCTCGGTACTGATGGCGTAGTCGAGTTTGCCGTTGTTGGTGGCACGCATGTTGAGTCGGTGCCCGTTTTCCATCACCAGGATCTTTTCCTGACTGGACGTATAGACGCCATGCATGGCTACATTCGAAATGGAATAGGCAGAGACCTCGTTCAGACCAGGCACATACGTCGCAAGGATTTGTCCGATGCTTTTGTTGTTGCTGAGCTGGTCAATCATCTCACGGGTAATGACGGTCACCGGCACAGGTGCCTCGTTGATACTCTCGGCTTGGCTCGAAGCCGTCGTCACGGTCGAGCTGCGACCAGACTTGAGTTGTGCGATCATATCCTCAAAGCGGATGGGATCCTGTACAGGCAAGTAATAAGGATTGATACCCAACAGCATGCGGGCATACTTCTCAGAAGTGTCTTTGTCATCTTGGGCGAGATAACAGATGGAAACCAGTCGAAGGGCGCTTTGACGGAGATTACCACTAAAATTACTGAGGTTGTCCTCCAATAGCTCTATAGCCTGGTCAAGCTGTCCTATCTGATAGGCTTCTTCAGCCTTTTCATAGATTTGACGTGCATTCTGCTTTTCCTGAGCTGATACCATGACTGGTATCATCATCATACACACTGTTATTATAGAACATAAATACCTTTTCATAATAATCAGGAATTATGGGGTAAGACAATATCGTCGATTTTTACTATATAGTCGTCACAGAACCGATCCTCAAGCATCGTGAAATGATCGGCTGTAACGGGATGGATGTTCATGTGGGGAGCAAGAGATTTCCAACTGTTCAGATCTTCTTGTTTTTTCTTTTCCAACTCATGCTCGTTAATATGAATGATATTTTGTTTCATAGTCAGAACCTTGGCTGTGAAATAGAGAACGTCGCCATCATAGGTAGGCAGGTCGCGGTTGTCTCTCAATGAGAAGATCCGTTGCAAATGAAGGTTCCATTCTTTGATTTCTTCTATGTCGGACTCTTCATTTAGAGATAGCCCTTTTGCCTCTGGTATAGGCATCGCCTTAATGACGTTGGCAATGTGGGCAAATGTGTCGAGCATGCAGACTTTTGGCATGATGCTCGTTTTCTTATGCCAGTGTATGGCACAACGATAGGCTAATTCACCACCAAAGCTATGACCAATGAACATCTCAACACTTACGTTCGAGGGCAAACAGGCTTCCAGATAGTCGAGATAGAATTTCACCACGTCGCGACAGCTCAAATCCTCTTCGTTGAATATAGCCTCAAAGTGGTCGTCGATTGGTTCAATGACAAAGACGGAGTAGTGCTTGCATAACTTGCTGATGAGCGGTTCTAATTTTTTATAATAGGTAAAACCTTGTATAAACACAACGACGGGCTTACTTGCATCGTACGCATTTTCCCACTTGCCAATGGACTGCTCGTTAATAAGTATGTTTCTGATGGACTTGTTTCTCAGAATGTCATTAACCTTGATGTAAAGACCTTCATGTTGGGCCAGATCAACTAATTTGATGGCAGAGATTGAGGTTAAACCCAATAATGTCAAATCGTCAGTGACGCCAAAACCATCCATCTTCAACACTTGTTTTGTCAGCTCATAAAGCGTCTTCTCGTCCTTGGTCATTGGTGCGATAGATCCTTTATTGGTCAGTTGGGACAAATGATGGTTGTCAATAAGTTCCCGATGATTAATCTTTCCGTTGATGTTCATGGGCATAGCCGGCAAATGCACCAGGAACTGCGGTGTCATATACTCGGGTAACAATCGCTTCAGATGTTCTTGAATCATCTCAGGATCGATAGGTGTCTTTGACGTGAAATAGCCAACGAGATACTGTGTCTCCTGTTCTTGATGGACAATAACGGCAGCAGATGTAACTCCGGGGAATTCCGTTATTTTCTTCTCGATTTCTCCCAGTTCGATACGATAGCCACGTATCTTGAGCTGAGAGTCCATACGTCCCAGATATTCCAGTTCACCTTCATTATTCCAGCGGACAAGGTCTCGTGTATGGTACATCTTTTCTCCTGCGATGAAAGGACAGTCCGTGAAGGACTCTGCTGTCAGTCCTGGTCTGTTCCAATAACCTTGGGCCATCTGGCGACCGATAAGACACAATTCACCCGCAATACCACGAGGGAGCAGATGGCCTTTGTCATCGACGACCGCAGACACGGTATTAGGAACAGGCCTTCCGATGGGGATATTGTCGTATATCCTCAGTCGATCTACCTGATGAAAAGCTGAACAAACGGCAAACTCCGTAGGCCCATAACAGTTATACAGCTTCATCGATGGCGGTATATGAAAACCTGTCAGTTTTTCACCACCAACCATCAGGAATCGCAGGGGCAGCTCATAGTTGCTCATCATCATCATACCCATTTGGGTGGTTAACAGCATACCTACGATGTGATGGTCTATGAAATAGCGATACATGCCATGAAGGTTCATCCTTAAGGAGGATGACAAGATATGCAGGGTGGCGCCAGAAATCAGCGGGGGATATAGGTCGAACAATGAACCGTCGAAGACGAAGTTGGTATGTATAGCACACTGGTCACCAGTTTTCAATTCTTCCGTGTTCTTCAGCCAGATGATGAAGTTCATCATGGCTTCGTGTGTGACTGTCACGCCCTTGGGCTCACCTGTTGACCCCGAGGTGTAAATCATGTATGCCAAGGACGTTGGGCAACTGTCATCTATAGCAACTGACGATGTCGTCCAGTCAATATCTTCAATCAATAAGACGGGAATGCCCTCGAACGATTCCGTCTTGGAAAGCCAGGCGCGCGTAGTCAGCAACACAACGGTTTGCGAATCCTTCAGCATAAAGTGAAGTCGGTCTTTTGGTATGTCGCTATCCAGAGGCACATAGGCGCCACCAGCCTTAAAGATGGCTATGACAGTCACCAGGAACTCCTTGGTGCGCGGAAGCATAATACTTACAAAGCTACCGTCTGAAACTCCTAATTCCTTGAGTCTGACTGCCAGGATGTCTGACTGTCTGTCCAGTTCCTGGTAGGTGATGCTGCTTTGTGCATCAATCACCGCAAACGCATCAGGTGCTTGTGTCACCTGTTTCTTAAATAAAGAGACAAAGGTCTGAGATCTGTTGTAGTCAAGCGATAAGCCGGTGCCAAGAGTCAGTAATGACAACTCTTCTTCCTTGCTCACCAGTTTCACCTGACCAACTGTTTCTGCGACAGCCAGATGACGGGCCGCCATGCAAACAGCCGACAAAAGCAGTTGCATTTGTTGACGGTCATATCTTAATCCGTCATATTCCAAAATAAAGGTATAGGCGTCTTCTTCATCATTGACAACAAAACTCAACGGGAATTTGGCTTTGTCCGGTTCCAAGGCAACCTGCTCCATCTGATCGAATGATCTTCCTTCCTGCAGACCTCCCTGATAGGCAAACATGACTTCCGGATGAATCTGATGCCGTTCAACGATAGCCGTTAATGGATAATAGTCCATATTGTAGCTCTCCTGTAACAATTGCTGCGTTTCCTGAACATAAGCAGTTGTTGAGAGGTCGCTTGTCTCATGACAGGTGTTTACGAATGGTAAAGTCCTTACAAACATACCGATGCATTGCATCAGTTCTGCTCCTGCTTCACGACCATTGTCAACCGTCAAGTAAAGTGGTTCCTGGTCTCTTGATATACGTTGCATAGCCGTGGCAAAGGCAGCGTGCATATAGCTGTTTGCTGTCACTTGACAATTTGAACAGAAGGCATCAATTTCTTGCTTGGGGATGGATTGTTTTATAGAGGCATTTGCCACACCATCGGGCTTTGAAGAGTTAGGATAAGACAGGACCTGTGCATCGGCAAGCAGCATGTCCATCCACTTCTCTGCTTTTTTCATCCTCTCATTGTCCTGTTGACGCTGTTCATAGAGCACATAGTCGAAAGCCTGGAACGATTCTGTGGACAGATCATGCCCGTCATAGGCACGCCTTAAGTCTCTCATGAATATTTCAATGGACAAACCGTCGAATATGATATGATGAACATCGAAGAACAGATAGGTCTTGTGTGGCATCTTCAGCACTTCAAGCCTGTACAGTTGGTCACCCAGCAAATGGAACGGAAGGACACGCTTTTGGAAATAGACGTGATCTGGTTCTTCATTGAGCTCACAGACTTTTACATCTACCGGGTCCTGATCATTGCGTTGTAAGACAACTTCACCGTTTTCTACCATTAACTTGGACTTCAAATAGGGATGCGCATTGACGGTCTGTTTCAATGCTTCTACCATGCGGTCGGCATCTATTCCTTCGAAGCTATAAATAAAAGAAATGTTATATTGGGTTGTATGCGGTGCCTTCTCCCACTCGAGATACAGACCACGCTGATTCTCCATGAGGGGATAGAATGTTTGTGGGGCAAAAGGATGAAGACTGTTGGCCTTTTCTGAAGTCTCAAGCTTAGCTGCAATAGCCCTGATAGTTGGCATCTTCATGATGTCAGCCATACGGATTTTTACACATAAGCGATTTTCAAGAACGAAGGCTAAACGCATAGCTGAAAGCGATGACAGACCATGGAACACGAGATTATCAGTGACACCGAACTGAGAGGTCTTTAACTGCTCTGAAACGATGTCGAACACCTGTCTCTCCATCGTTGTGTCAGGTTTCATAACCTCTGTCTGATTCATGAGAGTAGGGAGGGCCTTGCGGTCGATCTTGCCATTCGGTGTTAATGGAATCTCGTCTATTCTGATCAATTGACTGGGCACCATG
>Ga0310786_10009922_pt1 | contig 12017 bp, 3 predicted proteins | sample AusTroGonzalo_MG_FD_203881 | JGI IMG/M metagenome (GOLD analysis project Ga0310786, IMG submission 203881) | Bovine rumen microbial communities from tropical cattle in Woodstock, Queensland, Australia - Gonzalo_03 (v2) (version 2) | ecosystem: Host-associated > Mammals > Digestive system >...
TAGTTGCCCGTGCCGCCCGAAGGATAGGCGTGGAGTGTGGTCGATTCGCCTTCGCAAAGGGTGTTCTGGTCAGCGGTGGCGTGGGCGGTCATGTTGGAGCCTTCCATGCTCACGGTGACTTGTGCCGTGCTGGTGCAGCCGCCTTGCGGGTTGGTGACGGTCACGGTGTAGGTTTGCGTGGCTTGCAGCGGAACGGTCTGTGTGGTTTGTGCGTTGGGACTGACCACCATGTTCTCAGGCTCCCAGTGGAAGTTGAAAGAGCCGGTGGTGCCTGCACTGGCGTTCAGAGTGGAGGTTCCGCCATACATCACAGTGCTGGGATTGGCCGTAGCCGATGCCACAGGAGCGGCATACACGGGCACGGTTTGTGTCTTCGTGTCGGTGCAGAGGCCGTTGCCGCACGAAACGGTGAGGGTCACGGTGTAATTGCCTGCTTGGGCGTAGGTGTGCGTCACGCTTTGCCCTGAGCCGGTCTGTCCGTCACCGAAGTTCCATTGGTAACTCTGGATTTGCTGCCCCGAGGGGTTGGTCGTCGAGGTGCTGGTGAATTGCGTCGGGGTGCCTTTGCACACCGAGGTATAGTTGAAGTTGGCCGTAGGCTGCGGATAAACCACGACGGCTTCGGTGGTTGCGCTGTTGCTTTGGGTGCCAATGGTGATGGTGCAAGTGTAGGTGCCGGCCATAGCCATCGTGCAGTTGGGGCGGGTGGGGTTCTGTTGGTTGCTGGTGAATCCGCCGGGGCCGGTCCAACTGTAGGAAGCGCCCGCTTGTCCTTGGGCGGTCAGGTAAATCGTTTCGCCCACGCAATAAGGACCGCCACCGTTGACCAAAGGAGGCAGGATGCCGCAGTCGGTGGTGCCACTGCCGCCTACCTTACTGAAGGAGATGTTCGTCGTTTGGTTCGAGTAGTTGGTGATGACCAAAATATAGTATTCTCCAGTTTGTGAGTTGGCCGGAATCATGCAATGCTCCGTATGGGCAGCGGCATAACTGCAGCTGACCACTTTATTGGCGGTGAGTCCACCATTGCAAGGCGAAGTCGCGGGCGGTGCGGGGTCGGGCGGCACGTCGTAAGGTCCCCAGCAGCAAAAGTCAATGTCAACGCTCGGCGTGCTATACATGTAAATGTCGATGCTGCCAGGGTTGGCGATGCGCATGTAATACCACGCAGGGTTGGGCGTGGTGTACAGGCAATCGTAATAGGGCCCCGACTCGCCCGAACCGGCATTCACACCGGCGGGGAACTCATACATTCCGTTGTCGGTGCAGAAGGGGTCGGCGTTGATGCAGGTGTTGTTTTGCCTTGAACGGAGATAGAAATCCATCATCAGTGAGGCCGTGAAGCCAGTGGGCAAGCAAGCCTTGTATTCGCGGGCCACTTCGGCGGCCTGCACCTTGTCCATCATCGAGAAGGCGATGGCGGTTTGCTCGCGGAAATCGGCGAAGGCTTCCTCAAGGTTGAGGTCTTCAAAAGCCTCGCTGGCACTGACGACGAACACGCCGTCCTCTTCACCCGCGATGACCTCGAAACGGCTGTCGCCATTCAGGGTGTAGAGGAAGAAGATGCGCTCATCGAAATTGGAAATGTCAGTGATGTCGATTTCGATAGTCGGCTGACTTTGAGCGAATTGGACTCCTTGGCCGAAGTGCCTCAGCGGCATGACCAGCAGTAGCATGGCTACACAGATGATTCTTGAAATGCTTTTCATATCAGATGATTTTGTTGTCTATTATTCCAATTTGAACCGACAAATATACATAAAATCCCTAATAATAACATTTTGGGCGGGAAAAAATGCAAAAAAAAGCAGAAAAAGCGGCTCAAGGCCGCTTTTTCTAGGTTGAAAATGGGAAACTGGGGTTATCTCGTAACCGTTACAGGCCTGTTCATCATGCCTTCGGTCGTGTAGACGCGAATCATGTAGAGCCCTGCGCCGAACCTGCTCAGATTCAGCAGGTAGTGGTCGGTTTCCACTTCGGTGTCGTAAACCACCTGCCCGATGGTGTTCACCACGGTAATGCGCCTCATGCCCTCCGCCTCGATGTTGAGGTTGCCATCGGTGGGGTTGGGGTAGATGGATGCTTTGCCGTTGTATTCATCAATATCCGTCATTACGCTGATGGCCAAATCGGCATAGGCTTCTCCGCATTCATTGACTGCTTTCACCTTGATGATGGCTTCGCCCGAGAATGCAGTATTCCAAGTGATGTTTGCAGTGTGGATGTCAGTCTCTATTGTTCCTGCAGTTTCTGGTATGATGCTCCATTCCGCATAGTCTACGAAGGCATCATAGGTCAAGGTGTAGGTGTCGGTGGGGTTTTGGTTAGCGTCAATGTGGTCTGGGCCTTCTATTGTCAGTGCTTCGGGAGTATGCTTTACGAGTAGATGCATGGAAACAATGCTATCGCAGCCATTGATGTTCGGATAGATGCGTTGATAAACGCCTGACTGGGTGTAGTCTAAGTCTTCATGGTCGGTGTATATGATTTCATGGCCTTGTGGATCCCATAAATAACTATCGCAAGTTTCAATAGTGAATGATGATTCGGACATGTTGAAAATGGTCAGTTGCATCACCACAGTCGAGTCGCAGCCGTACATGGAAGTGAAGATGTGTTCGTAAACACCGCTTTCAGTGAAAGTCGTTCCAGCCCATTCGTAGGAATCGCAGGCGGTTGCCTCAGTTTCAGTCTGGTAAGCATCTATCATGTTGAGGTGCATGACCACGATGCTGTCGCAGCCGTAAATGCTTTGCAAGGTTTGTTCGTAGGCGCCGGTTTCGTTGTATTCGATGCCGTTCCAAATGTAAGAACCGCACGATTCCGCCTCAAATTCAGTGCTTTCCAAAGGATGGATGGTCAGCACGAGTGCCTTCGTGGCATCGCCGCAGCCGTAAGGCGAGGTGGCGCTGAGGGTCAACTTGACGCTGCCGTTGGCCATGTCTTGCTCGCCGGGCGTGTAGGTGCAATTGGGGCTGGCGGGCTGGCTGAAACTGCCGTCGCCGTCGGTGGTCCATGTGGTGAAACCGGCCTCGCTCACCGTGGCGTTGAGTTCAAAGTCGAAGCCGAGGCAAACATCGCCGCTTTCCTCCATGTCGATGCTGGCGGCCTCGTGGAAACGGATGTTGAGTTCGTCGCTGAGGGCATCGCCGTTCTCGTTGGTGGCGGTGAGGGTCAGCGTGACGTTCTTGCTTTCAAGGTCTTGCGGTCCGGGGGTATACATCGGATTGATGATGTCGGTTTGGCTGAAAGTGCCGTCGCCGCTGGTGACCCATTCAAGGGTCTCGAAACCTGCAGCAAAGGCTTGCAGTTGCACCGTTTCATCAACGCAGCGGTCTTGGTCGGCACCGGCAATGCAAGCGAAGTCGATGTGGCGCACGGGGAAGAGGATGTCGTCGAGCCAAGCATGGTCGGCGCCATTGGTGCCTGTGGCATTCTTCTCGTAAGTCCAAGTGAAGGTGTGTTCGCCTTGGGTGACGGGGAAGGTCATCTCGCGCCAGTTGAGCGAACCGCTCCATTCCTGCTTCAACTCGTCGTCGATGTAGAACTTCAGGTGGTCGTTGACCTCGCTGTCGGTCTTCCTGAAGAAACGGATTTCGTCGGTTTCGTTTTCCACCTTGAAGACGAGCGAAAGGGTGGAGGTTTCGTTGTGGCTTATGGTGCCCGACTGCAGGCAGTAGGTGCCCGATTGCGGGTCGGTGCTGGTGATGGTCCAAGGATGGTCGGGGTCGTTCACCCATTCAAAGTCGTCCAAGCCGTTCTCGAAGTCGGCGATTTCAAGTCCGATGCGCTGGCTGAAGGTGGTGTTGGTGTTGTAGGCACCGGCCACCAAACTCAGGTTGAAGATGGCTTCGTCGCCGCGTGGCATGTCGGCCCCGACGCTTACGGTGTAAGTCACCTCAACGGTTTGGTTGGGGGCCACGGTCGGGGTGGTGACGGTCGAGTTGCTGATGCTGATGTAGGAAATTTCCGAAGTGAGGGTGGTTGTGGCGTCGCGGGCCTCGGCTCCTCCGTTGTTGGTGTAACTGAAGGTGACTTCGGCGGTTTCGCCCGGGTCGAGGCGGCCATTGCCGTTGCCTTTCACGCTTCCGTGGTCATCCACAATCATCCCATCATTGAACTGAAGGACAGGCGCAGCGGCATTGCAATTGAAATCGGAAGTCCAAGTGTGGCCGCTGTCGGTCATGGTGAGGGTGAAACTGATGCGCGCATCGTTGGGAACGTTTTCGGCCACCGTGATGCCGAACACGTCGGTCAGGTCGGTGGTCTGGTTGGGACTCAATGCGGGTATGGAGGCCGTGTTTTGGGTGATGGTGACATAAAGCGGCGTGCCAGTGGTCAAGGTGCCGGTGGCGGCGGTCGAGGCGAGGTTGCCCGTGTTCTTGATGGTCATGTTGAACGAGGCTTGTTCGCCGTATTCGAGTTGGCCGTTGTTGCCGTCGTTGACGGACACTTGGGTGAGGTTCAGGCTAGGCTCGCTGATGACGTGGATGGTGCCTACGTAGCGCAAGCGGTCTTGCTTGGTGGCCACGATGGTGACGTCGGTGTTGGAGGGCTGTGCAGGGAAGGTGATGCTCTGGCTGCTGCCCGTAGCGGTGGCCACGGCAAGGATGTTGTTGTTGCGCGTCAGGGCGACGACGGCTCCTTGCGGCGCGGTCACGTTGATGCTTGTGGTCGCAGGCGTGATTTGCGCGGGGTGCGTCACCGTCATGGCGGTAGGCACTTCGGTGAAGAGTGTCAGGAAGGCGTCGCAGTGGGCGGTGAACATCTTATGCGTGATGGCTTTTTTGTCGCCGTTGTAAGGCCACGAACTCTGTTGCAGGAAGTATTTTCCGGCCACGTTGCCAAAAGCGGGTCTCCAGTTGCCTTCATAATTGGCGTAGGGGCCATAGTCGGGCATGAATTGCGGGTCGTATTGGTCGTACAAGCCCCAAGCATAGGCATCGTTGACGAAAGAGTAGGAGGTCTGCGTGGGTCCGATGCAACCCACCGCGCCGGCATTCTGTCCGTTCGAGGTGCGGCGCATGAAGGCTTCGATAAGGCAGCCTCCACCGTAGTCGAAGGTGCCGGTCTGGCAGTTGATGGTATTCACGAAGGTCATCTTGCCCACATTGTTCATCTGGGCCACATGGCTCGTGCTGAAGTCGGGCTCGCCCCAGCCTTGGTAGTAGCCGTGGTCGCGGTGCTGGAGCAGCATGCAACCGTTGTTGACGGCATTCACGACTTGGGCAGCGGTGCCGCCTGTCCAACCTCCAAGTTCGCTCGGCGTGGCAGGGATGTAGTCCAAACCATTGGGACCAAAGTAGTTGACCACCATAGAGGTGTTTTGGTTGGTCGACCAGACACTGCCCGGGCTGCCGCTATAAATGGCGTTGATGCGCACGGGGTTCTTGCCGTGGTCGCGCCAATAGCCGCCCACCACCTCAGAGCAAATCTGGAACCAACGCTCCGTCTGCCATCCCAAGGCGGTGATGGGTTGGTCGTAGGTGGAGGGGTTCAGGTTGGGGTTGGTGTATTCATATTCGAGTTGCTTGCTCACCATCATCTGGGCTTCGTTGGCGTTGGCAGCCACGAGGCGCGAGAAAGCCATCTCGGGAAGGTTGTCGCCGGTCACGTCGGCATAGCCATTGTCGGTGATGCAGTTGCCGTAACTCGATGAGTGGTAGGTGTATTCGGCGGGGATGCCTATGCTCATGTTGGAGTTGTGGTCGCCGAGGAGCAGCACGGCCACGGGCGGGATGTCCCAGTTGTTGTAAGCGTTGTGGAAGTAGGTCTTCATCATCTCCGTGGTGGTGCAGCCCATGTCGGAGAGGCTCTTCACCTCGGTGAGGATGCCTTGCTTGATGCGGTATTCGGCCAGTTGGTTGGCATATTGGCGGAAACTCTCGTTGTTGGGGATGACGATGAGGTATTCGCAGCCCTCGGGACGGTGGGTCACCCAGTCCTGCATACGCGCCTCATAGTCGATGACGGGCAGTTGGTTGTAGTTGGCGAGGTTCTGCATGAGGATGGGGTCCCAATAGGGCGAGCGCAGGCGGTTGTCGCCAAACTCGCCGTTGCCGCCGTCGAAGCGGACGTCGAATTGCAGGTCGTCAAACACGCGCAGTTCCTTCGTCACGGGATTGTACTGGTAGGGTGTCACGGTGACGGCCACGGTCTGCACACCTCTCATGCTGAAGGGTTGCGACACGCTGACGGGCTGCTCGGGGAAGAAGGCGTCCTTGCTGTAGATGGTCATGTCCTTCTCGTAGGTGTCGGGGCTGTCGTCGGTGTCGAACTTGAGGGGCGCGGCGGCCATGAGGTCGACGTTGCGGATGGTGGTCATGCTGCGGTAGCCCATCTCAATGTGGGCGGTGGCGCCGTTGGGGACGGCTACGAAACGGCTGAAACTCGGCAGGTTGGGTTCGCCGGCGTTGGCGGGGAGGCTGAGGCCGGCGCCGCCTTCGATGGCTTCGCCCGTGTAGCCGTTGTCGCTGATGGCGACGAGGCGCATCTGCTTCAGCGCATGGCGCATCTGCAAGCCTGCGCGGGTGCTTTGCCCCACGCTGAGGCCTTCTCTCGGGGCCGTGTTGCTGAAGGTGAAGTCGCGTGTCTGTGCGTTCAGGGCCAGGCTCGCAAAGGCGAAGATGGCCAAGGTGAGGTTGCGGAAAGTGCTTTTCATTGTTATAGTTTTTGCGATTGTACGAAAAGAATAAAAATCGCGTAAAGGTACAACTTTTTTGTTTCGGAACGCGGAAAAATCGTGCGGAAACCGAAAATTTTCCGTTTTTCTTCACCATCGAGGCTGTTTTTCCTACACCTATTTAATTAATAGGGTGGGAGGCGAACTCAGTTCTCAGTTCCAGCGGATTTGCAATCACGAGCGGTCGAAAGACATTCAAATGTACAGAAAAATGTAATAAAAAGCCACTTCGATTAATACTAAAACCGAGGTAAAGCCGTTGAGACAAGAAAAGGCAACGGCATGATATTAAAAAACATCAAGTTACGTGCACCCGATTTGGTGCGGATGATACCCGACGAAGAGCTTTCACGACTTGCAATTGAGACCAAAGTCGACTATTACAGCAAGGTGCTGAGGGGAGAGCGGATGTTCAACTTGCTGCTGTATGCTTTTGTCAACACGGACAGGGTGAGCCAACGCCGTCTGGAAGTGATGTTCAACAGCCAGCAGTTCAAGACGATGTTCAATTATGCGGAGGGGCTGAACGTGTCGAGGAGCTCAATATCGGCACGGCTTTCCAAGATGAGCGTGGCATTCTTCGAGAAGGCTTACGGGCTGATATACGGCAGGCTGTCGGAGTTGTACACAGAGCGGGAGATTGGCCAGATGTGCCTCATAAGGGTCGACAGCTCGATGGTGGCCGAAGCCTGCAACAAGCTCAAGAAAGGATTCACCGTGGGAAGCAAGGCGAAAGGCAGGGAAGACCGCAAGCAGGTGAAGTACACCATGGCATTTGACGGCTTCGCAGCGAAGCTGGCGAAGGTGTTCGACGAGCCGAAGTACCTGAGCGAGGACATGGCTATGCCAGCCGTGCTGGACACGCTGATAAAGTCCGATGCCAGACACAGGAATCTGTATGTGCTGGACCGCGGCCTTGCATCCTCGTCAAGCTTCGAGATGATGTCCGCTTTGGAGGCGAAGTTCGTGGGGAGAATCAAGACGAACAGAAAATTGGAGGTCGTCAGGACCCTGATGGACGGGAAAACAGACAAGGACCTAGGGAAATTGGAACTGGTCGACGACATCGAGGTGCATCTGTACACCAAGGCGCATGAGAAGACGGAGCGGACATTCCGTGTGGTCAAGGCACGCTTCAAGATACCAAGGGACACCACAAGACCGGCCAACAAGGGGAAGGTGAAGCGGGTGGAGAATGACATATACTTCATCACCAACGACTTCAGCCTCACCCCTAAGGAAGTCGCCGAGGCTTATCGCCGCAGATGGGACATTGAGGTGTTCTTCCGTTTCCTCAAGCAGGAACTCAACTTCTCCCACTTCCTGTCCGTAAGCGAAAACGGCATCAAGATAATCCTCTACATGACTTTGGTAACGGCCATGCTGATAATGATTTACAAACGAGAGAACGGATTGGGGTACGACATGGCCAAGTTCTGTTTCCGTACCGAGATGAACGACTGGGTCACTGCTCTGGCCGTTTATTTCAGTGGCGGTGATGTCGAAAGTTTCACCTCACGCTACCACATCAGAGTTTGACTTCCTTCATCTTTCGACCGCTCGTGATTTGCAATTCGAACGAACAGCAAAAATAGAAAAAAATCAAACTTTATATCACCGCTGCTTTCTCCGAAACTCCATCATCGATTGTCCCGTGGCGTTGCGGAAAAACGGCAGAGGTAGGAAATGTTTGGGACCTTTATAAAATCGTGGCATTGTTCATTTGGGGGCGGTTGAAGACACCGACACGTAACGTTCGTTTACGTATTATTAAGCGAACGTCCTTTTGCAGAAATAGTTAGGGGAAATGACTAATAGAAAAGAAGACTATGGACTGATGAACCTTCTCGTCGATGATAATCCTCATTGCTGCTGATGATAGTGGTTATAGATTAATTCCGTTAAACGACGACGAGATTCTTCCAAGGGGATACCGTGAGATAATTCCTCTTCACTAAAAACCTTACGTTTTTCCGCCACTCCATAAGCAGCAACCGGTTCTGAAGCCATCGTGGGTTTAGGTTCTTCTATGGGATAATCGTTTGCCATATCACTTGTGTTTTACAGTGCAAAGATACACATCATTTTAATACTGCAATATGTTTTCCTCTTAATATTTCAAAGAACGGTTTTGTGTTTATTGTTTGCAAAATTAAGTGACAGTATTATCATTCCACGAAACTATACGTCGATTTGCATCATTGCGAATGCAGTGAAGCAATCCAGCCATAAAGTTTCAATCTAGACTGATGGGTCAATCGCTAACGAAGTGTCTCTATGGATTGCTTTGTTTTCCTTGATTCAAAGGCTTTTAGGCTTCGAAAACCTGCGTTTATACGGAAATTGTTCGTCAACGGTAAGAGGTTTTTTTTCGTGTATTGCATGGGGTGGGTTCTTTATAAAAATCGAAGACCCTCCAGGTGCGCTGAACTAATGGGAAGCGAGGGGGGTCATATTGAGCGCAAAAGTACACATAAAACGATACAAACAATGATAAATGACAAAAATTTGGCATCTCTCTACATTATTTGTCACGCAATTTGCAAAAGAGGTCTTGATAGTTTCGCAAACGGGCTTCTCCAAATCGTAGATTTCCACCTTGAATCCTTCAATAACACCAGTCGTTCTGCAAACTGTCGGCAAGCATTATTTGGACTGAAAAATGACATATCAGCCGCAAAAATAGGGTATTTTTGCTCAAAACAAGCGGTTTTGGACTGAAAAGTGACATCTAAAGGTGATTTGTAAAACGGGGCAACTTGTTTGCAATCATTGTGGCGGATTCTGCAATCATTTCATGCCAGTAGTGGCTCAATAGGCATGGTGCTGTCCATCAAGCCGATACGGGTGTCTGATTCGTGTCGATTCAGGCCAGTATAAGTCAACGAGGCATCTTCGTAGCGACGGAATTTCAGGATGGCGTCGTTCATTTGGGCACGGTTGAAGACACAAAAGCAATTGCGTGATTTACAGTTAATTGTATGGTGAAGGATTAGTATCGCTTATCTTGTCTCTCTATAATTCAAAGTTTGGTTTGGATTTTATTTTGCCAAGTTAATAATTTCTTGAGATAATTGCTCTTGTGCTTTTCTGTATTTCTCTTGTAACTTCAAATAGTCTTTTAGTTTTGTTAGAACAAAAGCTTTCTGCTCGTTATAAGGGATATAATCAATGTAATATTCTTTGAATAGTTCTTGTGAAATAGTAAGTTTTGAAGTACCGTCTGCCAAATCTGAAACGATTTGCTTTTTTATTGACGCAAAATAACAATTATAAAACTCTAAGTCTATCGGATATTTGGGGTTATTTTTATTAGTTAGAACGAGACAAAGATTGCTTGCAATGAATTTTCCTTTGACATAATGGCTACGCCCTAAAGAACCTGCTGCACTAACTGCATAAACAATAGCCTCTGTGTCAAGGTCATATTCAATATGTGTTTTCCATTCTTCACTGGCGGTAACAAAAGGATAGTCCCCTTCAATATTGCTCTCGCTTGCAAGTGTTCCTTTGGTTACATTAAACAAAGTACTAACCTTGACCATCTCATAGTTGCTGTTGCGACGAATTTGTACACCAGCACAATTGAGAATTCCGTTTTTGAATATTTTTTTCTTTTGACAAATGTTCTGAATTTCCTTCGAATTCGATATTGCATCAAAGATTTTGTCTTCTATTTGTAACCAAGTTCCGTTCTTATCAATTCGTCCTTTGTGCTGAATACTGACAAAACCATCATCTTCAAGGTTATAAAACAACACGTCATCTGTTTGAATGTGAGGCGTTTTTGTAAAACCGAAAATAGATGTGTTTACCGTCCGCTTTTGTTCAGTAAACAATTTGTTTGGCATTTTGATAACATATTCCAATTTTGCCATAGACAAAACCTTCTCAGTTAATCCTCCTTGATTATGTGTTAAGGTAGGGGTTGGCATAATTATTACAAGTTTTCCACCGGGTTCAAGATAGTTCAATGCTTGAATAGTGAATTTTATTGGGTTGTTATTCTCATAAGGAGGATTAATGATAACCCTTGTAGGTTTCATGTTCCGTATATATTCAAGAAGTTCGTTATCGCTGTTGTTTACGATTCCTTCTTGTGTTTCATCGAGGAGACTGCTCCTGTAAAGCAAGTTGGTTCTACCATCGCCATGCAGAAACATATTAGAACATGCAAGAGCAAAAAGAACGGGGTCGGTTTCAAAACCGATAAGTTGCTTTTCTGTTATTTCATCAATGATAGTTTCATCACCTTTAGCAAGTGCAATCATAGTTTCCATCGCTTCCATAAGGAATCCGCCAGATCCAGTACATGTGTCTAATACTACATCATTAACAGATAAACGTGCCAGTCGAACCATCAGTTCCTTGATATGGTCAGGTGTTAGGATGATGTTTTTGTTATCAACTTTTCCTGCTCGTGATAAGAAAATTTTATATGCACGTCCTAAAATATCTTGTTTTTCCTCATTTTGAAAAGGATAAAAGATTTTTTCCTCAATAATCCCAATGATTTTCTTGTATTCCTCAAGGGTATAGTCTATGTTTTTTATGAACGAGAATTTATCTCGCCAACTGAATTCTTTTGAAAGGCTGTTGATTTTGCTTTCAAGTTCTGTCGTAATTGCTTCAAGAATTGATTTGTTAAGGTAATGCGCCTCGAGAACAGTTGCCTTTGTCGTGGCAACTTCTTGTCTTGATGGTGCTTGAATATTTTTGTAGGTGCTTCTGAAATTATTGTTTTTCAATGCAATCATAAGCCCTGAAAAAAACAGACTGCGGTCGGTGTCTCGTACTTTATTGTTGTCATTGAATCTTTTGTTCAAATCCTTTAAAACTGTGATAAGGGCCTCCGTTGTCACACTTTCACCATATTTTGTCTTTACATATTGCTTTTTTATCGCAGAAAGGGAAAGAAATGTGTTTTCTTGTGGAAATGTTACAAATGCAGATTTTCCATTCAATCTCAAATAATATGTAATTCTAATATCTTCAACATTTTGTCCTGAAATGGCAATTCCAATTATGTCCTTGTGTATCTTGTTGTTAATTACATAATATTGCGTTTCTTCTTGTGCAGCGACATGATTAGTTGCTTTTGCTTCAACCACAATACAATACTCTTCATCCATTTTGAAAAAATCCGGATAGCCTGCATAATTGGTTCCTTTTTTTGACGTAAAGCCATAAACAGATGGAATTGCCGATTTTTCTATAAACATGTTTGCTCCGTAATATTCACGAAATATGTTTTCTGTAACGGTTTCGCTATTTTTTTGTCTTGTCATAAATTGCCTTGCGTTTTGTGCGCTTGCTTATCTGTTTTCGGTTTAGC
>Ga0310786_10009923_pt1 | contig 12016 bp, 2 predicted proteins | sample AusTroGonzalo_MG_FD_203881 | JGI IMG/M metagenome (GOLD analysis project Ga0310786, IMG submission 203881) | Bovine rumen microbial communities from tropical cattle in Woodstock, Queensland, Australia - Gonzalo_03 (v2) (version 2) | ecosystem: Host-associated > Mammals > Digestive system >...
GGTAACGCGCGGGAACAGGCAGAACGACATCATTTATTTCGCCGTGAAGGACGGGGACTCATATTTCCTTGAGAGCCTGGATTCCAACGACGGCGTGTACCTGGACTCTTTCGAGCCTTACGACGCAGCGGAGCCGGGCGCGGTTTCCGGCAGGCTGCTTTGGAACGCGACAACCGGCGCGTCATGCGCGGCGGATAACGTTCCCGCGGGCTTCATAAACGACGGCGACGTGGTTTACAAGGGATATCCGTTCGAGAGCCTCGTGCGCTCGCTTCCGGTCGTCAGGGACGACCCCGCGTCGCTCCGCCGTATAACGGAGCTTGCCGTGCGGTTCCTGGAGTCGGCGCTTCCGGAAATGACCGTCACGGAATGTCCGCCGGAGCTTTTCGTTAATTATCAGGCGCCGTATACGGGAGTCGCCCGCGTGCAGTTCCCCGGACAGTACAACAGGGACGTTATATTTGAGCTGATGACGCAGAGCCTTGAGCCGTGCGTCATATTGGGCGTGAACGCAAAGCTTAACTAGGAGGTTTTGTATGGGTTTCCTTATTTATCTTGGGATATTGGTCGGGGCGGCGATGGGGATTGAATCTCAGGAAATGGCGGACGAGGACTACAATGCGGAGGGACAGGCGACCCTTGAGCAGATAGAGGAAGAAAAGACACGGCAGCTCAATTACCTTGACGAGAGTTTCGAGCTTTCCAAGGAGAAGGCCGGGCGCGAGGCGGACAGGCAGGACTTGCAGACGACCGTCAGCGAGTCTCTTGCTTCCGGAAGCCTTGCCGGGCAGATGAAGTCGTTATCACTTAACCAGGCTGTGTTCGGCGAGAACCTTAACGCTGCGGAGATGAACGCGGGCGCGTCATACGGCAGCAACCTCGCCTCACTTGCCGCTTCTGGAACGCGCTCCGGTACTGGCAGTATGGCGGATGCTGTCGATATGCAGGCAGCCGTGAACGCGGCTCAGATAGAATCGCAGAAAGAATCCGGGCGCAAAGGCGCGGAGCTTGACCTTTCCGGCGTGCTCAACAATCTTGCCAGCAATAATTTCGGGCTCCAGCAGTCGCGCGATGACGCGGCGCAGCTCCGCGCGGACTACGAGGAAGGCGGGCTTGCGTACAGGGATTATATGCTTTCTCGGAAAAGGACTGAGGAAGGATACGACGCTGAGTCCGCCCGTATCCAGGGACAGCTCGACCGCTACAATGACAACGGGCACAGGGCGCTCAGGCTTTTCGGCTCCATGTTCCACGGCGCCACAACGGGCGCGAGCCTTGCGTACAACGTCGCTACGACCGGACGCGAGGAAGGCTGGTGGAACCTTTCATAACAGAACCTTACTAAACATTACCAAACATTGATAAACCTTATCAAAGGGGGCTTAAATGGCATCACAGACCACATTGCTTGACGTGTTCGACTCGTTCGCGGGAACGGTGAACACCGTCCTTGACATAGACAGGAAGGAGATGGAGCGCGCCGCCGAGATGGACATACTCAACTGGCAGGCGAAGTTTCGCGTGGAGTCCGATCAGTTCGTCAACGACCTTTACAAGACGACGGACGAAAACTGGAGCGACCAGTACACGCTCGCCGAGCAATGGGACGACCGGCTCAATGAGTTCCTTACCACTACGCGCGACAACCTTAAGAACGCGAACCCGTACACGCAGAGGCAGATAGAGCAGATGCTCACCGGCTACGAGGCGACTCTCCGGAACGATCTCCGCTCAAAGGCATCCGCCAAGATGAACGAGCACGCCGTGCTCACGATGCAGGACACGGCGGACATCAACCGCCGGACGCTCAACGGGCAGGAGCGCATCAACGCGAACGGCGAGGTTTACCGCCAGGCGTACAAGAACGGCACGATAGACGAGACAAACTACAGGAGGCTCATGCTCGCCGAGACCGAGCAGACTGTCTCCGATTACTATACCGACAGGGTGACGGAGCTCACCGACCAGGCGCTTAAGGACGGCCTTAAGTCCTGGGAGTCCATAGAGGCGGAGATACTCGCCGACAAGCAGAGCTTCACCAATCTCGCGGGCGATCAGGTTGATCAGGACAAGTTCCGCGACAACGCGCTCAAGAACGGCGAGAAGCTTTATTACGCGCGGCTGGGTGAGTTGCAGGACAAGAACGCGAATTCTTTGTCGGAGGCTTATCTTAGGATTATCAGCATGGAGAGCGCAGCTCAGCAGTATACGGCCGCCCGTTCCGTGCTTAAGGACATGGATATCACTATGGGCGGAAACCGCCTTGACGAGTCTCGTCGCAATTCTTACGCGCGGATTTTCGCGGGTTTCGTTGACAATTACCTCGACGCGCAGGCTAAGCTTGCGTCCGGCTCAGGAACCGGAACGGGAACGACGAAAACGGATACGCTCAAGTACGGCGATTACATTAAGGATTTCCCGGAGAACGCGCTCAATCAGCTTGTGAGCGGAAGCCTTAAGGATGACGTGTACTATGCCGTTAAGGATGAGGTCGTCGATATCCTTTATCAGGCACTTTCCGGAAACTATTTGCCGGACAATCCGGAGGAATCTGTTGTATGGTCGGAGAACAAATCGCAGAATCCGAACATAGCAGAGTCATTGTGGACGACGCAGTACAAGGCCCAGGTGGAGAACGCTTTCGAGAAGGCTTTGCGGAGCCGCTTCTCTAAGGACGGGGCTTACAGCTCAGTTTGGAATAAGTTCCAAAAGATTCTGGATAACGCGGAGGATTACGACGAGTACAATTTCTCTATGCTCATGGATTATACGATAGACCTTCTCGCCAGCACTCCGATGAACCAGATAGACAAGATTCCTGCCGAGATGGATAAGTACATGAACGCATGCGTTTACACCGACACACGCAACAAGCTGCTGTTTCCGAAAACTCCGGCGGACAGGCAGCAGAGCTATGATGACAAGGATATCGCGAAGTACGCGCTCGCGGCTCAGGAGAGCGACGTCATATTCACGGACCTTTACGGCAATCGGAAAGTCGCGCGTGGGGCGGACGTGGGAGAAGGCAGCGCTTATGTCGATTCCCAGATATACGGTGTCGCGAAGTGGCTGGGGCTCGACAGCAAGCAGGGGCTTTCCTGGCAGTACGAGGCGACCGATTACGATGAGAATACGAGCGTTATCGTCAGCTACAAGGGCCGGAATTACAAGATCGAGGCGACCCCGGACGGCAAGGATTATCAGGTGTTCGACGTCACCGGCAACGGACATGAGGCCGTCCCGGATCACAGGGGCGTTTATGATGAGCAGAGACAGAAGAATGTTGATGCGTACAATGCGGCGACTGGAGCGGCGGCTCAGGAATACCGCAAGCAGACGGATCCGGACGCGTCGTTCAAGGATGCTGTTTATGGTTCTACGCTCAAGGCTCAGGGCAAGCAGACAGCCTCAGATACTCCGAAAATTATCCGGGATATCGTCGGCGATGAGCAGCTTAAAAATTATATGAGCGTGAACTATCACTGGGAGAATGTCGTCAGTGATGTTATTCAGACAATCAGTAAGGCCGGGCAGATGGACAAGGGGCAATACTACCTTGATATGGGAATATTATCACAGGGTAATTATGTGAAGAAAGATTTTATTGATGATGCTGATACTTTGTTTACGGCTGCTCCGGCGGATTTCCTTGTACAGGAAGGTTATCTTGCAGAGAAAGATAAGGGAAACACGAAGAAGGTGAATGATGCAAGGAAGAAATTACAGCAGACTCTTGTCACTGGAGTTATGCAGGATGGTACTGCCGCGTCGAAATATTATGCTGGCAATTTATTTAGCAAATTCAGTACATTCAAAAATAAATAACGGATAACGGGAGGAAAGGATATGGCTGATATAGTTTTCGGAGATTCACAGGTAACGGGAAGAAAGACTAATGAGCAGATTGCCGACGAGGTATGGGCCGGCAAATGGGGCAACGGCGATGAGCGAAAAAAACGTCTTACGGATGCCGGATACGATTATGATGCCGTCCAGCAGCTTATCCCTTCCCGCAATCCGGAATTGCTTGCACAGCAGCAGGCTCCGGAAGCTTCATCCGCCTTGAGTCCCATACAGGATCAGCCAGCGCCCGTTCCTGTCTGGCAGGATGTTTCCGGGGCGCAGGTTCAGATGCAGCAGATGCAGCAAACGGAATTGTCTGTATCGCAGGACACATCGTCCGGGTTCTGGAAAGGAGTGTCGGAGCGGTCCCGCACACGGACGGAGGAACGTCTTTCTAACCGTCAGCTTTACGGTATTGACCTTCCCGACGCGGTTTACGCTCAGTGGAACGAGGTTATCTCCAACGCGGAGAACCCGGAGGAAGAGGCTCACCGTATAGGCTCCGCTTACCAGTGGAGCCGCGTGCTCGATATGCCGCTCGCCGATTGTTATGTGAATCTTGACGCGCTCAATGCGGAATGGTTCGGCGATAAAGTGACGGACTACAAGTCCGGCTTCAAGGCTATAACGGACATGATCGCGCTCGGTAACAACAATGTCGAGATAGGTATTCTCGGCAACCAGATAAGGGACGCTCATCGCGCCGGCAATACGGAGCTTGAGGAAGCTTACTGGAATCAATATAGGGCTTTGCAGGCTGTAAACGAGGACTTGCAGGACAATATACCGCGTAGTTGGGCTGTAGAGGCTCTGAAAGCCGGTGCTCAGTCGCTTCCTTTCACCGGTGCGACCGCGCTTGCCGGCCTTTTCGGTAACTTCATTTATCCTGGTGTCGGAACGCTGATGGCTTTCAACACGTCCTCGTACCTTACCGCCGGGCAGGAATACATCGACCTCATAGAGAACGGCTCCGACCCGACTACGGCGAACCTCGTTTCCGTCCTTTCGGGCGGCTTGCAGGGTTTCGTCGAGGTCTCTCTCGGTAACGTCGCGTCGGCTCTCGCCGGATCCGCGCGCATCGCGGGAAAGACAGCCGCCACTCTCACGGGCAACGTCGCGAAGAACATCGCGAACAAGCTCGGAAAGACGCTTCATTTCGGGCCGCTTGCCAAAGTCATTACCAACATGGGGCTCCGCTATGCGGGCAACATCACGGAGGAAGGAGCTGAGGAAGTCGTTCAGTATTTTATTTCTCTTGCGGGACAGGAGCTTGCCGCCGCCATTGACGGCTACGACCTGCCGGACGACGATATAAAGACCGTCGTCACGACTGCTATGGAGGAGTTCAAGGGCGGCGTGATGGGAGCCGTCGTGCTCGGAGTCGCTTCCGACAGCTTTAACGCGGCCGCCGATATCTCCGAGTACAAGCGCGTCGGCAAGCTTGCCGGAATGGTTGACAGCAAGGAGTTTTTCCGTAACGCCGTCAAGGACAGCCCGATATTCGAGGGAATGAGCGACCAGAAGAAGAATTCTGTCATTGACGAGATTCACGGTGCGGCTCAGTCCAAGCGTGATGCGGCGACTGCACAGCAGGTCAGCGAGATCAAGGAAGTGAACCGCGCCGCGGAAGGTTTCGAGGACATCCAGGTTGACGAGGAGACGGGAGCGAGCAACGCGCGCCCGGTCTACCGCACGGATGCGGGAACGCTCTACATAGAGGACGACACGCTCCGCGACACCGATTCGGGCGAGGTGCGCCGCTACAAGGCGGGCGACCCGGACGGCGACCTTGACAAGAACCTCTACGGATATATCGACTACGAGGTGGACGAGCAGAACAAGCAGATTTACATCCGCGATTTCATTATGAACGCGGGGCGCGAGAACCTGCGCCAGGAGCTTTACGACGATTTCGCCCGCGAGTCGGCGGGATATGAGATTATATGGGAGCCGGACGGAAGCCGCGCAAAGGCGATAAAGGAATCGCTCGTACGGAACAACCCGCAGGGCGTCAAGGCCGGGCTTACCTATTACGACGATGCAAAGACTGTCATGGAATCTGATGTCGAGGCCGCTGCCCGTCGCAAGGTCGCGGAGGCAGTCGCGAAGTACATGCCAAACGTCCAGAGACAGGGACATCTTGCCGCGGCCGTTTCCTTGCTGGAGCAGATGGCTCGCTCCCAGGGCAAAAAACTTTCTGAATATATCAACAAGACTTTCGGCTCAGACATTTTCGGCGATACGGCGGACGTGGAGTTGGAAGCTAATCAGAATCGGATGACTTTCGAGCTTTCTGAGGACGAGGCGAAGGAGAAAGGATATCAGGTTGCGGCGGGCGCTACGAAGTGGAAGGATTACGAGAATGACCTACGCGCAGTTATCTACGCGGGACAGAGCGCGGATTTCTCCACATGGGCACATGAGCTTGCGCACATATACCGGAAGCAGCTCTCAGGCGACAGGCTCGCAGAGGTGGAGAAAGCTTTCGGTGTCGTCAAGGGCGACTGGATCCAAAGCGCCATACGCGACGCGAACGGGAATCTTATGCCGAGCGAGGAAGCTTTTGCTTACGGTTTCCAGGACTGGCTCAAGACGGGCAATGCGCCGACCGCCGAGATGAAGAACGTTTTCCAGAAGTTCGCGGAGTTCCTTGCCCGCTGCTTCAACGCTCTCAGCAAGCACATCGACCTCAACCCGGAAATAGAGAACGTGTACAAGCAGATGCTCTCCGGCGGCGACTCAGTGCTCGCACAGGCGGAGAGGGCCGTTGCCGAGGCGGACAGGAAGATGCGCGCGGAAGCCCAGGCGAAACGAAGTGAGCAGGCGCGGCAGGCGAAGTCCGCCAAGAACACGGCGACACGCGCGGAAATGTCGCAGGATACGTCACGTCAGACAGATGCGGCGGAATCCGCGGAAATAAACCCGGACGAGCTTAACCTTTCCCCGGAGGACAAGGTATGGCTTGAGCGCATGGACAATATGCAGCGTAAGCTTTCCGAGCTTTCCGACAGTCTTATGAAAGAATCCCGTGCGGATGAGGACAACGAGTTTCCGCTTGATGCTAAGGAGGCGCGGGAGAACGCCGCCGAGCAGGTCGCTTCTGAGGAGCGTATGGATGATATCGTGCAGGACGTTAAGGATACGGCGGGTAACGGCGCTTTCGCCCATGAGCAGCAGACAATTCTTAACGATAATGACACGACTCAGGACATGGTGAACGACGTTATAACGGACACCGCCGGAAAGTCTTTTGATGTCCGGAACTACAGGATGGATATCGACGATATCCCTGCCGACATGTCTTTCCAGGCGGCAGAGGATGCTGAGACAAACAGGCAGATTGAGGATGTCCGTAAGCAGTATGCGAATACAGAACAATGGATGAAAGCGCCTAATGGTGAGGAATCGAAACTGAACGAGCGGCAGTGGTTACAGGTGCGCACTCCGTCATTCAAGGAATGGTTCGGGGATTGGGAGAATGATTCGGAGAACGCTTCCAAAGTCCTGGACGAGAACGGCGAGCCTCTTGTTGTCTATCATGGAAGTAATCATTGGTTTACGGTTTTTAATGAGGGTGAGACAAACAAAACGAATGTTAATACGCCTGCCGGAACAATTTTTACGAATGACAATAAAGAAATTGCATCTTCTTTTGAGAATTACTACGGTGGAAAAATAAAAGACGTAATACTCGACAAAGATTCTCCTTTGCACAGAAAATATGATTGGGGAGTTTACCGTGACGGCGGTGTGTATTCTTTGTTCATGAATCTGCGTAATCCGAAAATCATGGATTATGATGGCAAGCGATGGAACCAGGAAGGAATGAACATTAATGAGGAAGTCGCGAAGGCTAAGCAGGAAGGTTACGACGGATTTATAGCGAAGAACATTATTGATGTGGGATTTACGGACATAACGCCTCCGGCAAGCAATGACTATATCGCTTTTAATAATACGGACGTAAAATCCGCTACGGATAACAACGGCAATTTTGATGCGAAAAATCAGAGTATCCTTTTCCAGACAGTGTATCATGGAAGCGCCTACGATTTCGGACGTTTCTCCACTGAGCACGTCAATGAGGGAGAGGGCTCACAGTCGTTCGGCTGGGGTTTATATTTCTCCGGCAGCGAGGATATTGCCCGTGATTATGCGGAGAGACAGTACAAACAGAAATACAACCCGGAGGACAAGATAGCCCGTCTGCGGATGATTGAGAGTAACATCGCTGATGATGAGAAGAAAATGCGGGATTATGCTACTCCGGAGGCTTATGCCGCTCTTAAGCAAAAAACAGTGGATATGTATGAGGATTTGAAAAAATCCGGAAAAATGACTGTGTTTGAAAAGAATATGCTTGAGAAGAATATTGCGAGCTATACTGAGGAAGACAGGCTTTCTAAGTACAATTCCATCAAGAAAGAGATTGCCAATGAACAGAAAGAAGCTGATGCTTTAAAAAAAGAAATAGATTCCATAAATGCCGTGAAAGATACCGGGAAACGTAATCTTTATACTGTAGAGATACCGGACAGGACGTATCTTGTATGGGATAAAACAGTGCCAAAAGCTACTCGCGGGCGTATTATGGAAGCCCTTTACAAGAAACTTATTCAGGGAGATTACAAAGGCGCGGAGCGTGAGCTGAGAGAGGAGCTTGTTCCTGTTTTTGATACTCCGTTAAGCGGCAAGGAAATCTATGATGATATATGGACATATTTAGGCAGTGACAAAGATGCCTCGATGTTTCTGGCGGATATGGGCATTGTCGGTATAAATTATCCGGCAGGAACGAATTTCGGCGGAAAAAACACCGAGAACGTACGGAATTATGTGTTGTTCGACGACAGCAAGGCTTCCATTAAGGATCATCTTCTTTTCCAGATTGCGGGCGAGATTGGCGCGCAGAACCTCGATAACAATGAGGAAGTCGCCGAGGGCGTGAGCCGGATGCAGAACCTTGCCGTCGCTAAGCAGATGGAAGCGGACAAAAAGGGAGCAATCGCGATAAGGGCGGCGACCGGATGGGAGCGCGGCGCGGATGGCAAGTGGCGCTATGAGATTGACGACAGCAACATCAGGACGGATTTCATTTACAAGGCCTTGAACTGGGTGAACAGGAACCCGCGCTACACTGAGCTTGAGAATAAGTTCCGGGAAGTCGGTTACGATTGGTCGAAGATGTCAGAGTCCGAGCAGCAGGAATTGGACAAGCTTACGGACGAGTTCAATGAGAATGCTCTTTACAACAATGACAAGGCAGTGCTTTCCGATATCCTTGATTACCCGGAGTTATACAGGGCTTATCCAGAACTTAAGAAGCTTCCGGTGAAATTCCAGGAGAGGAACTGGAAGAACAACTATGAGGCTCGTCTTAAGCGCGGAAGGGTTTATGACCTTGATATGGGCATAAACGGCGAGGAAGTTTTTGAGATTGATTTCAATGGGCTTCCGAACAGCTATAACGAGGAAAAGTTCAAGTCTGAGCTTTTGCACGAGATTCAGCATTACATTCAGCGTCGGGAAGGTTTCGCCACGGGCGGTACGCCGGAGCAGTTCTCTGTGACGGAGCCGACTAATGTCACGAACATACTTGCGAGCTTTGCAGGTTACAGCAAGGATGATTTGGAGAATCACCTTGGCGAGAAAGGCCGTCAGGAGATGCGGGACGCAGGATTGTCCGACGAGGATATAAACCGTCTTTACCAGGACATAGACGGTCTCGGCAGTATTGACGATATCATCCAGCGCATGATAAGGGACAAGGGTCTTGATTATGCGTATGACGAGATTCAGAGAGCGGCGAAGGAGCGCGGGAACGCGGGCAAGGCAGAGATAAACGGCGAGTATACCGGCTTGTCGCCTTTGGAAGCTTATGCGCGGCTTGCCGGAGAGGTTGAGGCTCGGAACGTGCAGAAGCGCTTGAATTATTCGGCATGGGACCGGAACACCCTTCTTGAGATAACGGAGGATGTCTCGCGTGCTGATCAGATTATTCTTTTCCAGACTGCGTATCATGGTTCCGGGGCGGATTTCGATAAGTTTGATACGGAGAAATACGGCCTTTCCGGCGAGGGCAGCATGTCTTTCGGTTATGGTACATACGTAACTGATAATGAGGATATTGCCAGGGAATATGCAGAAAGACAAAGGAAAAGAACTTTAAGCAAAGATTCAGTTAATCCTTATGATAGAAATACTATCGAGTATGAAATGTTTGAGGATTTAAGATCTGATAGTTTTAATTTTAGTAAAACTCTTTATAAAAAATATCTTGAGGCTCAGGCAGAAAATATTAAAAAGGATCCAGACAACCCATATCAGGATTTTAAAGCAAATGAAAAACTTGCTATCATTGATAATCTTGTTTTAGGAGAAGAAAAGAATAAGACTAATCTTTACACAGTCGAGATTCCGGACGACGGGTATTTACAGTGGGACAAAAAATACAGTCCGGACGAGATGAAAGGATTCAGGACGGCGCTCTATTATGAGATGCTTGAGAACGCCGCTTTTGAGGGATCCAGCATAAGGACGGACAAGGGCCTTGTGAGCTACACGAAAGAGGAAACCGTACAGCAGCTCGTGGACGAGATTTTCGGTGACAACGAATCGCTCACGGGCAAAGATCTGTATTACCGTATAGCGGAGCGTATGGGATATCTGAATCCGTCATGGAGCGGAAAGAACGACGAGAAGGCAGCTTCCCAGCTTCTTCACTCTATCGGCTATGCCGGCATCAAATATCCGGCCGGCACCATCTCCGGAAACGGAAACGGCGCTTATAACTACGTCATCTTCAATGACGACGATGCACGGATCGTTGACCATCTTCTTTTTCAGACTCAGCAGGAGCTCTACGATGACGCTTCCCTCTACGACTCATGGCAGGACTTCATGGAAGCCTACGAGAGCGGGTTCGACCCCTACGCGATGGAGTCGGACGATTATCACTCGCAGGTACCGGCGGGAGCCGACGCGCAGTGGTATAAGACGACGTGGGAGCTAGCGCACGGCCTTAAGCCGGAGGAAAGCCTTGACGCTGAGGCTGTCCTTGAGAAATACAACTCGATAAGTGAAAGTCCCCAGAACGCGCTGGATACTTGGTTCTATATGAAAATAAAGGAGCCCGGAGAGCTTGAGAACTTCCTCAAGCGCGTGCAGCAGATTCTCGACACGGACCTTTCCGGCGAGGAATGGCGCGGAATCACGGCGGAGGATGCCGCAGCCCGTTCTGAAATTGACGAGATGCAGAAATTCATCCGCACGCAGCTCAAGCACGGAACGTGGCTCAGTAACGCGATGCGTGTCGCGGAGGGCAAGGAGCTTACTCCGCGAACAAGAAAGACTATGCTCTCGCTTATCTCGCATTCGCTCCGCGATTACAGGGCGATTTATTCACAGATAATGGGCGACGAGTATTTTGCCGTACCGGAAGGCGACACGGTTTCGGGGCAGCTCAGGAGAAACGTGCTCGCCGACCCGGACGAGGATTTCGAGCAGATGTCGCCGGAACGCCGCCGCCAGATAGCGGAGGATATCTCCAACGAGGATGTCGCAAGGCGCATCAAGTCCGGCGAGCTCAGGCTTGACGGCGAGCTTGACGGATACATCAAGTCAATCAAGAAAGACCTTAAGGAGACCGAGCAGAAATATACGGACCTCAAGAACGAAGTTGACGAGGATTTCCGCAGGATAGCGGACGCGGAGCAGAGGGAACTTCTCCGGCTCCATGACAAGTTGCTTGAGATGAAAGCGAGATGGCACAACAAGTCCGATACGACGGGGCGGCGCATCGAGCGCGCCCTTAAGACGACCGGAAGGTACGAGCTGGACTCGCAGACGCTCCGCGCGGACTACGACAGGATTTTCCGTCAGTACAGCGACCTTAAGAACGTGACCAGGATAACGGCGCAGGTATCCGAGGCTATGCGTCACCAGAAAGAGCTCTACAGCCTGCGCGAGGCATTGCGGCAGAAGCAGCAGGACGGCCGCGCGCTTGAGAACCTCAAGAAACTCCGTACCCAGCTTGTGAAGCGCACGATGCGCCGCGTACCTTTCGACCGCATAGACTATGACTCCGCACGGCTTCTTATCGCGATACAGCGTGTTTTTGAGCCGAACCTTATGGGCGGCGTGAACGAGTGGATAGGACAGGGATCGGCGGACG
>Ga0310786_10009924_pt1 | contig 12016 bp, 8 predicted proteins | sample AusTroGonzalo_MG_FD_203881 | JGI IMG/M metagenome (GOLD analysis project Ga0310786, IMG submission 203881) | Bovine rumen microbial communities from tropical cattle in Woodstock, Queensland, Australia - Gonzalo_03 (v2) (version 2) | ecosystem: Host-associated > Mammals > Digestive system >...
AGACATTAATACTAAATAGATCCTCTGATATCAAGAGGATCTCGCAAATTTATCCTAAAAATCAGAAGATTATTCTTCTTCTCCGTAAAAATCGCCAAAGAAAGATTCTTCGAGCTCGCGCATCTGTTTCCAAATAGCCTGCTGGCGACGTTCAAAATCATCAAACCAACGCCCCGGATGTCTCTGTTCTGCCTTCTCCGGACGCGGTCTTGCTTGTTGCTTTCCCAAATCTTGATGGAACGGAGGATTTTTCATTCCCGGCTTTTGACCATGTTTAAACCAAAAATGAGGTCTTTTACCTGAAATTTCTCTCTGCTCAAACGGAGGCTTTTGTATTTCTCGATTTTGTCTATCCCCAAATGAAGACTTTTTTTCGAAAAACCCCTGTTTCTCTTTCGGCTCATCTTTCGATCCGAAAATATTCTCAAACATTTTTTCAACAGGTCTGTAAAATGAAACCCGAGATCGTTTACTCAACTTCTCCTCCATATCATTCTCGTTATGACCCGAAAATTTTGGATGAAGACCATGGAATCTCCTCTTTTGAAAGGCTTGATCTTGCAAATCCTCGTTGTTTTCCTTTACAAAAGGGTAAGCTAATACCTTCCAAAATCCGTTATACTTCTTAGGAGGTTTTTTCTGATTTTTGAAGCCTCCCTCATGATTAAATCTTTTTTCACCTTCTTTATGATCACGCCCAAAGAAAGATCTCTTTTTAAATGAATTCTCCGCTTCTTCTTCATCAATCGGTTTATAAATTCCATCCTTATCGATGATTCCCTGACTTTTTCGATGCAAAGTCACTCCATTTTTGTCATATTCTTTTCGCTCCGATTGAACCTGAATCGGTTCGTCACCGTTTTGTGACATATGTAATGACCAACTGCGTCCCTTAAATTCAGATTCACCCTCATCCAAATCAGCCTGAGCAGACATAAACATCAAGCACATTAGGGATAATCCCACAAATCTATTCATGAATTCCTCCGTATATTACCATCTTTCATGGTAGCACGCATTTGTTAAAAGTTTATTAACAATCTTTGTCAATTTCTAAAAAACTTATAAAAAATTATGCTGAGGTTTGGTTAAAGTCGGATAATGCTCATGAAGATCTTTTAAATAAACCAAAATTCCATCTACTTTTATATAAATATGCCTATGCTCGGAAAAAATCAGATTAATTTCATCTTTATTTGCGTGCATCGCTAAAAGATTGTAGAAATGATGAGGTTTTTTCTGAAAATTATCGTTCACATGTATAGTTTTGATATTGTGGATATATAAACCCGAATGCACACGGTGATAACATTGCTCATCCTCAAATTTGTGAGAATGTTCCCAGCAAAACCGATTAAGAATTACTCGAAAACACTTTTGATCCGATATATAATTGCATCCGCTGACCTTCGAAATAGAATCCTGGATTAAAGCTGAAATTATGTCACAATCTTCTTCCGATTGAGCTTTCAAACCTATTTTTTTCAAAAATCCCCCTAAAATTTTCGATAAATCACTTTTGTTAACAAATTATTAGCTATTTATCCTACATAATCAAGCGGTTGTAAGTGGTATTTGTATGTTTGGTTTTTTTAAGAAAATACGCAATTTTTTTAAGAGAAAATCCACGGGAGTAGCTATTCTTGAAACCGCTATAACTTTGCCAATCATACTTTATATAGTTTTCTTTTCTATCGAATTAGTAAGAATCGGATTGGCTCAAGCAGCGGTCGATGCGATTACAAAAGAGTTTACCTTTCATCTAATGGCTACAGGAAGAGTCGAAAAAGCAAAAGTTGATGCAATTTTCAACAAATATAAGCCTTTTGGAATTAATATTGGAAATTTCAGATACTATATTCGTATATATTCAGACATAACCACCATGATGGGCACTTCACCATATGGAGGTGAAACCATCGGCTGGGCAGGTAGTGACTATTCAAGCCCAACTGCCGGTAAATCACCAACCGATTATGCAAGTGGAGTTAGTTACGGCTTAACAACCAGCCATGCTTTATTGAGTAAATATCAGACAAACATATGCGATGGTTCCACGTATAAAGAGTATGGAAGTGGTAGAAAAACATTATTGGAGCAAAGCACAGGTGTTCCTTCCGGATACGTTTTCGTTCTGACAGTCGCCGTAAAATTTCCTTTTTCCAGTTCGTTTGTTGCGAAATTATTTGCGGGAGGAAAAAATACCAACCGTTCCAATGTGTTCATTTTGTGGGCTCGCGGATCAGGAATGGTGAATGGATCATAATTAGGGAAAAGTGAGATACAACAATATTCCTGTACTGATTGTCCTTCATGCTCGACTTGTACGAATGGTGGTGGATATTCAATTTATCTGTACAATTGTCCAAGCAACTCTTCTTGTACCGTACCTGTAAGCCAAGGACATACTTGCCAAGAAATGTGTGGTGACGATGAAAGCTCATGTACTCTCACTAAAGCATATTGTACGGGTCCTTCAGGCACTTTTGATTGTAACCCTTAAGTCGTCACAAAATTTGCGATTCTATACAAGAAATAATTGTTGAATAATAAGAACGATGAAACTGACAAATCACAAAAGATTCTCGGATCGGGAATGGTGAATTAGGAATCGTCACGCAACTTCCGCCAATTTAAGATTTTCAGTCCATAGAATTGCAGTGCGAGCGTCAATGTTTGCAACTTTTTTGTAGATATTTTTATAATTTTTCAACTGATTTCTGTATTCGAACGGAATTTTTTTCTGAGGAGTTCCTGTTTTGAAATCGATAATCCAAGTTTCGCCATTTATCTTCGCGATTTTATCAATTCTGAATTCTTGATTTTCGAAAAACACTGTGACTTCGCTACTGGAATTCTTATCAAACAATTTCGGAAATTTTTCGAATACATTTTGCGCGATATCAATTGCTCGAATTTTCTCTTCATCGTTCAGCTCGAATAAATTTGTGAAATTCATCAAAATTTCCGGATCTTGATATGTCGCAATATTTTTTAAAAGCAAATGAACACAATCTCCGAATTCTGTTTGCGGAGTTTTTGTTTTTTCTTCTATATCATTTTCTAACAGCGGAAGTTTTTGATAATACCAACTAGGGATTTCAATTTTTCGTTCTGAAATTTTTTCTTCGCAACTTTCAAATACCGTTGGATAATTTCCCAATTTTAAACTTCGTTCCTCTCGCAAAAAATCTTCCGCACAATTTTTTAATTTATTATACCAACAATTTTTTCCGATTCCCCGCGAACCATTTTCTCCCAAAATACACAAATAACTTTCAGCACGAGTCAGAGCGACATAAAGAAGTCGTTGAGCTTCCGCGTCTCTATATTTTTCATTGTGATTTATGATTTCGAAAATATTTTTCGTCGACATTTTTTTATCGAAATTCCAGAAAATTTTTCCGTCTTCAGTTGCTACGATTGAATTGGAAGCTTTTGGTTCGAAATGAGCGTCAGCCAAAATCACAAACGGAGCTTGTAATCCTTTTGAAGCGTGTACAGTCATGATTCGAACCTCGCCTCCATTACCAACGAAATCCTTTTTAATCGTCTGATCACTTTTTTCAAACCATCTGAGGAAATTGCAAATATTCGGAGAGTATTGTCGCTGATAATTTTCACAGACATCCAAAAACTCATCAATTGCTGTCAGACATTTTTCCCCCAAGCGATTCAGAAATTTTTCGCGCAACCCATCGACCAAAACAAAATGAAAAAAATCCGAAACAGATAAATCTAAATTCAAATATTTTTGCAGATTATCAATCGAATATTTTTCAAGGACATCTTCTCTCTCCAAAATATATGACCATAAATTTTTATCCCCGCGAGCGAGACAAATTTGCATCAAATCCTCTTCTGACATTCCAACAATCGGTGATTTCAGAACGCAAGCACAAACTAAATCATTGAGCGGAAAATTTTTAAATTCCGCAAGTGCGATTAAATCTTCAACGACAATTTCATCTTTCAAAAGAACACGATCTACTCCGGAAACAGGAATTTTTCTTTTTTTCAATTCATCGCAAATTAAATTCATGGTTTCTATTTTTCGATGTCGAAATAGAATCAGAAAATCTTCCGGGCGCGCTGTACGACTTCCATCTTTAACTGCGACATGATTTTTTATGGAATTTTCGATAAAATCCGCAACATATTCCGCCAACTTATTTTCAGAATCGTCTTCGGATTTTTCAAATAAATCAACGATTTCTACAACTCCGCCGTCTGAATTTTTTACCGTATTATGTTTTACGTTTTTAAAATCATTCTCGAAAACTTTATCAACGAACTTCAAAATATTTCCGTCAGATCGATAAGATTTATTTAGTTCGACGTCGTAAAATTTTTGCTTACAATTAACCGAATCAGCTCGAAATTTTTCGTGCATTTTTTCAAACAATTCGACATTTGCTCCCTGAAATGAATAAATAGATTGCTTCTCATCACCGACAACGAAAATCGTTTTTTCAGAATATTCGTGAACGAAAAATTCCGATGTTAAACGTCGAATAATTTCCCACTGTTCTGGACTGGTATCCTGAGCTTCATCAACCAAAATGTGATCTATATTTCGATCGATTTTATAAAGTACCCACAAAAGATTACTTTGCAAAAGTTCTAAGGTTGAAATGATTACGTCATCATAATCGATCAGATGCTGATCAGTTTTGTATTCGATAAATTTTTTTATGAGAGCGTTTAGCACAACAAAAAATGAAACATTAATTTTTGTAGCAATTAATTTCCGTTTTTCATCTAAATAAGTCAGTGTTTTATTTTGTAAATTCAAAAGATCTGATTTCAAACTCGCTGTTTCAACTTTTTTCGTACATAAACTTTTAGTTGGAATTAATTCTTTAGTCAGAACCGCAAAAATAAAATCATCTCCGCCGAATTCTGCTGTTTTTTTCAGATAATTCGCTTTGTCCTGATCCGTTTTACTTCCGAAAGATAAATTTTCCGCGATTTTTGCAAAACGAATTTGAAAATCTTCCCCAAAGATTTTTAATTTTATTTTCCTTAACGCTTCTTCTTGATCCAAATCCAATAAACAATTATGAATTTCAAATTCATTTACGAAAAACTTTCGAATACTTTCATAATCTCCATGTTTATCGAAAAATTTTCTAATCTTTACAATTGTATTATCTTTGATTAAATCCAAAATCGACGACGTATGTTGCGCTATATTTTTCAAATCGCGATGAAATTCTTTTTGATTTAAAACAAAATTGAAAGAATCTTCCAACATTTGCTTTTTTTGATTATCATCGCACAATTTTACTCCCGGATATAATCCTGTTTCGAGAGGAAATTTTTTCAAAAGATTCATTCCAAAACTGTGAATGGTTCGGATATTCACCCAATCGCTTCCGAGACTTTTTTTATATAATTCACGAACTCGCGGTAAATATTTTTCAGAAAATCCCATTTCAGCCAATTCGGTAATGACTTCCGAATCCGACAATTGCTGCCAATAATTAAGATATCCTGACAACCGATCCAGCATCTCACCAGCTGCCGCTTTTGTATATGTCAGACATAAAATATGAGACGGTTCTGCACCATTTAACAGCAATGCCAAAATTCTATCTATCAAATTTTTAGTCTTTCCGGTTCCTGCTGAAGCAGAAATCCAAAGCGATGCTTTAGTATTTTTTATTTCATTCAGCATTTGCAAAGCCTCACATTTCGAGTAAATTTTACCAAAGGATACCTGAATTTTGAATAGGTTAAGCTTTATTAAAAAAAATTACAAAAAATTAAAAAAATTCAAAAATGTTAACCTTTTGTAAAAACTTTTTAATGCAGAATGTTACCAAGTTTTTGTGGATTTTGTATTATGAGTTTTTTTAGTAACACTGTAAAATTAATAAAAAACAGACATCGTGATGAAAATAACGAACAAAACATATCAACAAATATGGAATTTGATTTTTCGTTGAGAAATTATGCGAAAGAATCTTTTTCTGTTTTAATAGTTAAGCCTTTTTCTAACTATTTTATGAAATTTATGAGAGTTACCACCTTTATCATTACAGGTGGAATGATCGGAACATTGCTTTCGGTCCTTGCTTTCGTTATTTTTATACAATTCGGATCTATGGAAAACAAATTTGTTTCACTTTTTATTGATAACCATATAAACAGCTTGTTCCCTGATTCTGATTTGGTAATTAAGTCCGCAAAACTATCTTGGAATTCCGAAAAACACATGCCGGAGATTTCTTTAAAGAAACTAAAATTAGATGACATAGTTATTCCCTCAATTTCGATTTTTCCGAATATCATTGAGTCAATAAAAAGACAGAAATTTATAACAGATAGTGTTAATATCATTGGTCCAAAAATAAATTTAAGATTTTCGGATGATTTTAGAACTTCTTACTTTGATCCGAATTTTGAAGGAAACTTTAAGCACAATTCTTTAAGTGAACCGACTTCAATTTTAAGTGGTTTCAAAAAATTATTGAATAACTTCGGCGATCTGAAAATTATAAACGCAGATGCTACGATAGAAGAAAATGGCGTATTATGGAAGCTTTCTAACGTCTACTGTCACTATGTAATCGGAGATCCTTGGCCAACGGCGATGTCCTTTAAAATAAAACTGCCAAAGCAAGACTATTTTTCGAGTTTTAACATAGTAAGAAGCATAGTTGGAGATGAAGACAAATATATCGTAAACATAGATTCATGTAACCCGCATAGCTTAAGAGAAATTTTGGTAAAAAGAAATTCCCCGATTAATAGCCCTATTATAAATTCAATTTTAGAGAATAGCCTGCCTATTTCAGGGTTAGTTCATTTTGATATAAAAAACGGCGAAATTCTTAAGGGAGATTTCGATCTAATCGGAGGTGCCGGATCTATAAAAATTCCGGCAAAAACATCTATATCGCTAAATCTGGGAAAAACCATCGACAATGGAAATATTTCCGGAACATTTAACGAAAATGGTATTGATATAAATTCGTTAAACGTAAATTACGGAAATGCCAGCATTCAGCTCACAGGAATAACTATTCCGATGCTGGAATACAATTTAATGGATATAGCCAACATCGATGGAACATTAAGTTTAACCAATGTCGGAATTTCCGAAATGGCATCTCTACTTCCGGGAAACTTCAGTAAATCAATTATTCCTTCATTTAAGAATTACATGCCCGGATTTAAACTTGGATTATTTAAAGTCGATTTGAAAGGATCGATTCCTTTTGGTAAGCGCAATATTTCTGAACCAATGACAATCGGAAACGGTGTATTTAAACTTAGTGATGCTCGAGTTCCGTTAGGTAAAACTATCATTGAAGATGTCGAAGCAGTAGGTGCAATCACTGAGGATGGATTCGACATAAAGCTATCCAAAGCTCGTTTAAATGAAACCATTATAAATAGCGGAGAATTCTTTATAGCAAGCAAAGACAACTCTTGGATCGGAACAATAAACGCGAACGTTTCGGCTCAAGAAGTTAAAAAATATGCAACGGATATTTCCAAAAAATTAGGTTCGTTGCATCTCAATAATTTGAATATCGCTGACAAGGCTAACATCGATATGAAATTAGTGAAGATTGAAGGAGATAATCTGTCCGATAAATCTCTTCCTTTCAGAATAGTTGAAGGTAACGGCATTTTAAAATCGCCGGATAATACCAAACAAGTAAAATTCTCCTGGAATGACAAGGAACTTAACGTTTCAGGAGACGTTAGCGAAGGAAAAAGTGACATTAACATTGTTCTGGAAGAAAATTTCGAAAAAAACGAAGGTTCTGCTGAATTCAGTTTCAAATCAGAGTCTGACTTTTTGAAAGGAATGTTACCGGGAATTGATAAAATCTTCTCTGGAAATTATGCCATGAACTTAAACATGGGATGGAAAGGAGATATCACTCAATATGAAATTGAAATGAATTTAAAAGATGCTTTGTTAAATTTACCGATTATTGGCGATCTAAAACTGAAGAAAACTCCGGGAAATTTAAAAGCAAAAATTTTATTAAACAACGGCATCGCAGATATCTCTGATCTATCAATTAATACCGTGGATAATAAAATAAACGGAAACATCGTTATGGGAATAGATGGTTTACTATATAAAGCGGCTTTCAATGACTTCGTCATCAACGGGAATACGGCAAAAGTAAACCTAATCCGTAATAGTCTTGACGAATTATCGGTTTCAGTCATCGGGAAAAAATTTAATACTGACCTCGCAACTTCTGTTTTTAAAGCTATGCCAAGGAATGAGAATATCATATGTTATTTAAATTTGGAAGAATTATGGGTTGAAGATACCTTCCCAGTAAAGAATGTTAAAGGAAGTTTTGTCGTTCGCAACGGAAAAATAACTAACGGAGCTTGTTACGGAATTATCGGAAAAGATACGACTTTAGCTCTCACTGCCCAACCGAATACCATAGGTGACGACAGCATAGTCTCATTATCTGCCTCCAACGCTGGAGATTTCTTGAAATACTTCAAAATCACAGATAGTATTACCGGCGGAACAATCAATATAGTTTTGAAAAACAGCATTATTTCGGATAGCTCTATGTCCGGTGCTTTCGAATTAACCGATTTCATAGCCAAAAATGATCAACTTACAAGGTTAATTTCATTTTCGTCCATGAATGGAATCTCAAATAATGATAATCATAGTGTCGGATTTAATTTCTGCTTAGGCAGTTTCGTTTTAGGAGACAATTTAATCAAAATTGAAAACGGAAAAGCGGTCGGTCCATCTGTGGGAATTTCTTACGCCGGAACTTACAACCGTTTGGAAGATAAGCTGGATATGGTAGGAGTATCTTTGTTAACTTCGTCAATCTTGAGTTCAAGAGGAACCAACGGAGCCTACGCTGCACCTTACAAACTAGTTGGGTCAATCGCAAACCCAATCATGTCGGTTAAACCATTACAGTTCGTAACCAACGATGCGATCTCAACAGTTTTCGGAAATATGTTACCGATAATAACAACTGAACGTTATTCAACTAACGAAACCATTTTGCCGGTAACTACTACCAAAGTGAAAGATCCCTTTGCGAACAAAGCTTTTGATAACCCTGCAACGGTGACATCTAAAGTAAAAAAATCAAAGACTACAGTGCCGACAGTTGAAAAAAGGCACGGAATAACAATTAATCGTGGAGTAAAGAGGTAAGAAATGTCTGAAGAAAAAAAATTTAGCGCAGGGTCTTTTTTCCTGCTCTTTTCTACACTAGCAATCATCGCATGCGTTGGATTTTTATATAAAATTCATAAAGGAATCATATTGAATCCTCGTTGTATTGAAGTGAGTGCTGAATCGGAAAAAATAATCTCAGCGGATAGAGCGACTTGGAATATAAGTTTTGATAAAACAGGAGCAAATCAAGCAGAACTGAACAAACTTTTGCTGACAGATAGAGATATCGTTCAAAAATTTTTCAAAAGTAACGGAATAGAAAAAGAAGATATGGAATTTTCTTTTTTCATTCGCGAAGATTACAGAGAAACAAAAAAAATCAATAAAACTGTCTACCGCGCCGGATATAATCTCGTAATTAAGTCCAAAGACGTTGAAAAAATCTTATTGTTGAGAGATCAACTTTCCGGATTGTACGAAAAAGGCATTGTTTTGAGCAATAATCATATCGATTTTAAATGTTCTACCAATGAAGAAGTACAAAATAAGCTGATATCAGAAGCCGCAGTTAAAGCATATGCAAAAGCAAAAAGTTTAGCTAAAGATTTGCATGTAAAAATCCGCCGTATTCATAAAATCTATGATCCGAATTGTTACGTCGAAGGCATGAATCGAGTCTACTCGATGAAATCAGCCGCTATGAATTCTGTAGACGGATTCTCGGGAAGACAGGAAAACTCTCAATCTGTTCCAAAGAGAAAGATGAAAGTAACCTTGAGAATGGATGTTGAAATAAAATAAATCTTCTGGCAAGACGAATATTTCGTCTTGCTTTTCAAACATGAAGATGAAGAATTCAAAAAATCTTACACTGCGCAAAAATTAACATACGATTAACTAATTCCATATAATATTCAAAGTAATATAATAGTAAAGGAAAACAAAATGAAAATAGGTCTTTTAAGTATATGTACAATGCTATTTGCTTTGTATGGGACGGAGTGCTCGGCGAGAGATGTAGATACTTCTACTAATGTAAAATTAGATGAATTGAGATCGCGATTTGGGAAAAAAGGAGGATTTAAAAAATCATATATATCAACTGAGAAGCAAACCGCCAATTCAGAGAAAGGTGTTGATGAAAATGATTTTGTTTCTGATTCAGAAGAAAACAATGTAGATAGAATTAGAAAAAATTTCGGGAAAAAAGGCAGTTACAAAAAATCTTGGCTACCAAAAAAAGACTATGTTAAAAAGGTTGAGCAATCCGATATTGAAGCAGATGTTGCTCCCGATTCAAAAGAAAACAATGTAGATAGAATAAGGAAAAACTTCGGAGAAAAAGGTAGTTACAAAAGATCTTGGTTACCTAAAAAAGACGACGTTGAAAAGGTTGAACAATCCGATATTGAAGCAGATGTTGCTCCTGATTTAGAAGGAAACAACGTAGATAGAATAAGGAAAAACTTCGGAGAAAAAGGTAATTACAAAAGATCCTGGCTACCTAAAAAAGATGACGTTGAAAAGGTTGAGCAATCCGAAACAGAAGATACCACTGTTGCTCAAAAAAAGACGAAATCAGTCAATTCAAAAAACAGAAAAAATGCAAAACGTAAAAACAAGAGAAAAAAAAGAAATCAAAACACACAGAGCATCAATGATCAGCTTTGAAATGATTTTTTAATATTGAGATCATAAAACGTTTACGGAATGCCTTACCTCAGTTCCAAATTATCTATCCCCAAAACAAAATTTGGAATCGAGGGGCATTCCGATTGTTAATTTTTCTATTCAATTGAACGAAAGTTCTGCTCTGCGGTTAACAACGCGTAATCCAAAACTTTTTTATGCTCTACTAACTCTTTGAGCTGACTGATTTCTATACAATACTCTTTTAATTATATGAATATTAATCTACGATAACGTCGGTATTTTCCAAAAGCGTTTTTAAATTTTTATGAGAGGTAGTCATGCAAGATGTGCAAGAATTGAAATATCTTCCGTCCTTTGGAAGGAAAAGAGCGAGAAGGTTGAGTGAAACTCAAAAAAACAATTTGGTAGATTTGTATGAAATATACGGTTTGAAAGTTCCAGAGGGAGAAATCCATCCGAAAACGCTGTTTGATATTCCTTTTGAAAAAATTTATGTAGAAGTCGGATTTGGACACGGCGAACATTTGATACAAAATGCCTTATTAAATCCGAAAATCGGGTTTATCGGATGCGAACCTTTCGAAAACGGAGTTGCCGCAACACTGAAGGAAATCCGCGATCATAATCTGCAAAATGTCCGCATATATAAAGGAGATGCTCGGCTGGTTTTGGAAAAACTACAAAAAAATACAATAGATCGAGTTTATGTGCTGTTTCCCGACCCATGGCACAAAAAAAGACATCACAAACGCAGAATTTTGTCCGAAGAATTTATAGGAAACCTCCGAAAAAATCAAGTCAAAGAGCTGGTCGTCGCAACCGATTGTCGAGAATATATGGAAAGTGTGTTGAAAAATCTGGCACAGCTGAAAATCCCCTCTCCCGATAATATCGAGATGCTGTCGCAGAAGCCGGATTGGTTTCTCAGTACTCGCTACGAACAAAAAGCCCTAGCGAAAGGCGAGAAGTGCTATTATTTAAAAACTAAACTAGCAACTCCGTAGCACCCGACAGAGGTTTTAATCGTATTTTAACACCTCGTGTGTTATCCTCTGTCAAGAATAGCGGAGATGGTTATGAAGAAGGAAAAGGAAACATGGTGGTACTGGCTTTGGGTTCATCTTACAAGATCAGGAAGAGATTTTGATTTATCTCATAACACAACTGAAAAAGAGCGAAAAGAGATTTCAGAAAAAATAAATAAACGAATTAAAGAATATATTT
>Ga0310786_10009925_pt1 | contig 12015 bp, 1 predicted proteins | sample AusTroGonzalo_MG_FD_203881 | JGI IMG/M metagenome (GOLD analysis project Ga0310786, IMG submission 203881) | Bovine rumen microbial communities from tropical cattle in Woodstock, Queensland, Australia - Gonzalo_03 (v2) (version 2) | ecosystem: Host-associated > Mammals > Digestive system >...
AGCAGTGAACGGCGGTGGCGTGAATACCCACGCAGGCACGGTGCTTGTCCGTGGCCAGAATTACAATAGTCGTATTCAAATCACCAACAACGAGGCCACTTCTGGCTCGGGCGGTGGCGTGTTCTGCATGGGCTTGGCTCCTGAGCCTGGCATTCCGCCTAAGGAGTATATCCGTATGTCGAATGTTGACATCATCGGCAATAAAGCCGTGTCGGGCACCGGCACCAGTCTCAGTGGAGTAACCAACGGCTGCGGCGGTGGCGTGTATCTGCAATATGGCATCATCGACATGAACCGTGTCAAGATACAGAAAAACATGGCACATGTGAACGGTGGCGGCATCAACGACCACAACGGCACCATCAACCTTGCCGGATGCGAAATCGGTGGTTGGGATGATACAAATGGCATCAGCCTCGGCAATACATGCGGCCACACCATTAGCGCGCAAACCGTGACCCATATTGGATCGGGTGGTGGCGTTTACACCAACGCTGGCGACGTGAACCTCACCCACCATACCGAGAGCGGTACGCTCTATCCTTCGCTCGTGAAATACAACACGGCTGAACTGAACGGCGGCGGCCTCAACACCCACACCGGAAAAATCACTATCGAGGGCTCGGCTGACTACCCCATCGACATTTGCAACAACACGGCCAAATATGGCGGCGGCGGCGGCATTTTCTGTATGGGACAACAAGCCGCGGGTAGTTCGCTGCAAACTCTCTATATCGACATCAAGCACGCCAACCTCAGAAGCAATAAGGCCACATCAGGCAGAGGCGAGAGCGACGACGGTGTATCGTATGGCTGTGGCGGCGGCATGTATCTCCAATATGGAGAGATTGACGCCACCAACGTCACCATGCAGAATAACTTCGCCAACGTGAACGGCGGTGCTATCAACAACCATGAAGGCTTCGTCGACATCTGGGGCTGCCAAATCGGCGGCGCAGAATACTATGACGGCAACAATGCCGCTGGTGTCAACAAAGGCAACAAAGCCGGCCATAGCGGTGGTGGTATCTTCACCCGTTTGGGTAACGTTGACGTTGAGGACTACGTCGAGCAAGGGGAAGGCGCTGTGCGCCTTTATGAATCGGGAATCAACCACAACGAGGCGGGCGAAAACGGTGGAGGCATCAATACCCACAGCGGCACCATCACCATCAACGACAGCGAATACAAGGCACCTATTGAGGTGACTTACAACATGGCCAAGAAAGGCGGAGCCATTTTCGCCTATCAAGGTACCATCATCGCCCACAACGCCATCATCAACAACAATACCGCCACCGACAACGGAGGTGCCATCAACAACCACACGGGCGACATCACCCTCTATGGAGGCGAACTGAACAACAACACTTCCGAATCGGGCAAGGGCGGTGGTGCTTACACCAACCTCGGCGACGTGCGCATCCTGCCTTATCCCAAACTGAACAATAATCCCACCCTTGACGACGGCACCAAGATTTTCAACAACATCGCCAGAGGCAACGGCGGTGGCATCAACAACCACACTGGCCGTGTTGACATCCGCCACGCCACCATATATAATAATACCTCCTCTCTGGGCAGCGGCGGCGGCCTCTATTGCGAAGGCCCCCATAGCGGCAGCGAAGACGGCCTGGGTTTCACCATCCGTTTGCTCAATTCTGACCTGTTCAAGAACAAGACCCGTGGCGCCGACGGCACCGATGAAGCCCCCACTGGACGCGGCGGCGGCATCTATCTGGCCTACGGTTCCATCTTCGCCCAAAACTCCAACATCGTTGAGAACTCGGCCAACATCAATGGCGGTGGCCTCGACAACCGCGAAGGTTCCATTCTTGTATACGGTTGCAACTTGCTCCGCAACAGGGCTGTCACCCGTAGCGGTGGTGGCATCTATACCGAGCATGGCAACATCACCACTGGCCCTTGCACCGTGCCCGACCCGGACAATGCAAGTGCTACCTTGTCGAAGGCTACAGTTGTGCAGCAGAACATAGCCAAAGTGAACGGCGGCGGCATCAACAACCACAATGGCAATATCTACCTCAACGGCGACCTCATCGGAGGTTTTGATCAAACGGGTAATGTGAGCCTTGGCAACATGGCAGAGACTGGCCACGGCGGCGGCATCTACATCAAGAATGGCGTCATCGACATGTATGGCGGCAAGATTGCCCACAACGAGGCTGCCAAAGGCGACGGCGGCGGCGTGTGGAGCGGCGGCGGCACCTTCAACATCCAGAAACGACAAGGCAAGCCCGTCATCCAAATCATCGACGTTGAAGATGTGAAGAAAACAGATGGTGCTGACACTTGGGAAGCGTGGGTACACTACCACCTCATTGACAAAGGTGACAATAACGCGACCGTTACTCACGGCATCAGATATGCCAAGAAAACGGAATCGTTTGGTAGCAATAATGACTTTCCTGCCAATCCTTCGCCTACAGATCCCGATCACAAGGTCGGCGAAACCGGATGCTACAGATTCAGGATTACTGGTCTCGACGGCGACAACACGAAATACAAGGTGGAAGCCTATGCCTCCTATCCTGACGGTAGCACGCCGCCCGAAACCATCGAAGGTGTGAGTTCCATCACCTATTTCGAGACTTTTACTGCAAAGCCCACTGTTATCACGGGCAACGCCACCAGCATCACCCAAAATTCGGCCGAACTGAGTGGCAAAGTGATACATGCGGGTACTACTGATGTTACGGAATGCGGTTTCTATTGGGGCACTACTGATAATCCTACCACAAGAGTCGAAATCGATGACGCGCTCGATTACTTTGATTATGTTTTGGAGGGTTTGGATCCCAACACGACATATTATTTCAAAGCCTTCGCCAAGAACTCAACAACAGGTACCACTGAGGCGACAGGCGAGGTGGTTTCCTTCAAGACCACCAAGGCTATCCCCGTGCTGACGGGCAGACCATCGGTTCCCAACATAGATTCCACGTTTGCCACCTTCACCTACACCATACCCAACCAGGCTTCAGGCAGTCCCAATATCACCCGCCGTGGCTTTGTGTGGAGCACAGATGATGACCCCGACCCGCGCGAAGACTTTTCCGTTATAGTTAGTGGCACTGGAGGTGCAATCACCTACACGCTGAGCGGTGCCAACGAAGAGCGTCTCGAACCTTCTACTTGCTATTATGTGAGGGCCTACGCCACCTACGATGCCAGCAGCCACGACCCCAGAGATTATGCCTTCAGTGAACCCACCCAGTTCTTCACCACCGACATCGACGCCACCAAGCCCGTGGTGCGTGCCATCCGCATTTCCGACATCACCCAACACTCGGCTGTCATCACTGGCAAAATCGTGCAAAGCGGACAGACAGGCTCCACTTCGGGCCTCGACAATATCCAGATGTACGGCGTGTGCTACAGCAGCACCAACGCAGAACCCACCGAGCACAACGAAACAAACTGCACGCATGTGGAGTTTGTACGTGGAGGCACAGGCTTTGCGCTTAATGCCGACTCAACCTTTACCATCCCCATCACGTATGAGATGCTGAACAATGTGCAAACCCAGATGGCACCACAGACGACCTATTACGTGCGCATGTATGCCACAAGTGTTACTCCCGATCCAAGTAATGGTGTGCCGACTGAGGCGCAGATTGCTTACAGCAATGATTTCAACTTCACCACCCTGCCTTTGGTGCGGCCTACCGCCAAGGTGAATGTGGAGAACATGCAGATTGTTGACCCCGACAAAGCCCAAGCCAATTTCATCGGCACCTACACCGAAGGCGGAAGCACCTACACGAAATACGGCTACCGCTACGGCGACTGGTCAGGCGAAAATGATACACCAGTCCAAATCGGCTATGCCGAAGTGAATTCTCCCACTGCCAACACCTATACTTGGACTGTCAACACCCTCACCAGAGGCAAGCAATATTGGGCGGAAGCCTATGTAATCACGGCCTACAGCACCACCGAAGTGGTGAGCGACAGAGTGACATTTACCACGCCTGTTGAATTGCCTCAAATCGAAATTGCTTCGACGACACCCAGCCTGCAAAGCAACGGTTTGGTACAGGCCATTGTTGATGCCAATGTGGTGAAAACGGGCGACAAGCCCATTACCAAGCACGGTTTCGTGTGGAGCACGTTGGGAAGCCCCGCTCCGACACTCGGCAACCTTTCTGACGAGGTGGACAACTGGTATCAAATTATTGATGGTGCCCCAAGTAGTTCGACCTACAGTTACACCATCCAAGAAACTGCCACCCCGAACATTAGCCAACTTTATAGCAACCGTTATTATTACATCCGCCCCGTTGCCAGCACTGTGACAAGTCCTATAGGCGACTATCCAACCACTGCTTTCAACGATGCGGAATGGTATTATGGAGATGTGGAATCATTCCTCACTTCGCCTAAATTGTACACCGATGGTTTTGTCACACCTGATGTGAACAGCACCACAGCCAAGTTGGGATTCAGAAGCCCCAGCCTCGAACCCGACCCATACGACCCGAACATCATTAAGGTGGGTATCTGCTGGATGCAAGGAACTGGCGACCCGACAATTTCGCACAACAATTCTGAAGAAACTTGGAATCCCGGTACTGCAACCAGCGAATGGACCAAGTACTTCGATGCCACAGGACTGACAAGCGGCGAAAGCTATAGTTGGCGTGCCTACATCATCAACAAGGAAGACGCGGTGACTTATAGCGACACCAAGACCTTTACGACAACCGACTTCACCATCACTGCTGAAGTAAACCCAACGAATAGTGGTAGCGTGGCTTTCACCTCCGGCCTCACCGGAATTGGTGGCTGGGACGGCACCAGCGACTTCACCCTGACCGCCACGGCCAACACGGGCTATACGTTCAGCAAATGGCAAAAGGACGGCCAAGACATTACAGGAACCGCCACATTGACCCAATCTGGTGTTACAAATGCCAACCACACTTATACGGCCGTCTTCGCAATCAACAATTATACGGTGAATTTTGCGGTTAGCGGCTCTGGAACAATGACGGTGGACGGAGAAAGTGTGTCGAGTGGCACTTACGACCACGGAACCGTGTTGGAACTGCAGGCTACCGCCGGTAGTGGAAACACCTTTGTTTCGTGGACCATTGGCGGCAATGTCATTTCCACCGACAACCCATTCTTCTATGAAGTAACCGGTACGGCCACAGTGACGGCCAATTTCGAGGCAGCAGGTGGCGGTGGCAAGGGCAACAACCATCCCCGCGACATCTATCCTGCGCCTGCCCGTGAGCCTTGGGACTGGGATAAGGACTTTATCTTCGCCTTGACAGACACCCTGTCCGAAGCCCACAACGACACTATTGCTGCCCTCCGCACGAGCCTCAACCGCGAAGCACCAGTGGCACCTCAAGACATTCCCGAGATTATCGAGAACAAAGCCACAGAAGGCAAAGGAGGCGGCATCTACATGACCAACAGCGATTCCGAGCATCCTACCGAACTTGTCTTCTCAGGTCCCACCGAACCCAATGCCCCAGAACACGGAAGAATCAACTTCAACTATGCGGGCGAAGCCGGCGGCGGCATTTACATTGACGAGAAGGCCTATATGCAGATGAAGGGCTACTCCGAAGTGAATGGCAATCATGTGCCTGTAGGCAAACGGGGTGGCGGCATCTATCTGGCTGGCCGCCTTTATGTGGGCGACAAAAATTCGGATGTCCCGACAGGTGAGAATCCCGTCATCCATGCCCTTAGGGTGAACATGAACTATGCTACTGATAGGTCAACTGATATTATTAAAGAATTCTTTGACGGCATTCAATCAGGTCTGGAGTCAGAATTCGACAGGTCACTCAACAACATTTTCCTGCCTGTCAATGATTACGACTTTGACCGCGCAGGAAGCGCTACGGGCGATGACGACAATGATGTCATCACTTTGCTTTCGGATATTTCGGGCAAAGACAGCGAAGGTAACAACTATACTAGCCTAGGTTTCAACGTGGTTCATGGTTTCTGCCCTGTGATTGCCACATCGAAATCGTTTGGCGGCGACTATGTGCAAACACAAGGAGGCACTCCTGGTGTTGATCCTCTTTATGAAAGTTGGCTGCATGCCATCATGCCCTCGTCGTTTGGCTCGCTACCGAGAAATGGTGCCATCTTTGAGGATACCGACACCTACATCGCCATCCACACCACCATCGACAGCGAACCCTTCCGCTCCAAGTACATCTACCTCTGGGGCAGTTGGACCAATCCCGCTGTGAGCGAAGACCCGGAAGTTAATAATCCTATGGCTGGTGTAGGTGACGGAGGAGAATGGCTTCACCATTACAAAATCATAAATCCTAATGATAATGAAAAGGTTGATGGAGAAGAAGACCCCAATCTTAATCCTTTGGAATGGGAAATCTACAGTGAGGAAGGACTCTCGTGGTTCTCGTCATACGTGAATGGCCTCAATGCCTTCACCAATGGTGACGACACTGGTGAGAATCCTGGAAACCACTACAAATACGATTCTAGGAAAAACCCTTACGCCAAGGCCAAACTGATGAACGATTTGGACATGAGCAGATATTTCTGGGTACCCATTGGTTCAGTAACCAAATTCAACGACAGTGGTACTGGAGCGTTTGACCCAAGTGATCCCAGTTCAACCATTTATACGGATAATCACGATCACCAGTTCAAAGGCGAATTCGATGGACAAGGCAACATCATCAAAGGCTTGGACTGCCGCTATCTTACCGGAGTCAACAAATACGGCCTCTTCGGCGAATTGACCAGCGACCCCGAGGGTACCACAGGTGGAAAAAGCGCGGTGGTGAAGAATGTCTTTGTGGACGATTCAAAGTTCATTTCTGACAAGACCTTTGAGGGCTATAGGGTAGGCGGCATTGCTGGTGTGATGTCGGGTACAGCCACTCTCAGTGGTGCCGAAGCGCGTTCCCATATAGATGTCACGAGGTCAGACAAGACGGACACCTATGTGGGCGGCTTGGTGGGCAAGATGGAAGGCACTGCCGTGGTCCACAGCAGTATGGCCATGCCTGAGATTATCGGCACGGCGGGCTATATGGGCGGCTTGGTGGGAAGAGTTGGCGCAACCAACAAACTCCTCAACAGTTTTGCCAATCCGAAATTCCCCAACGCCAAGAAGGCACCTTATTACAATATCATCGGAAGCGGCAAGTTTATCGGAGGCTTGGTGGGCGAAAACAACGGTATTGTGGAGAATTGCTACACCCGTCTGCAAGGCGACGAGCCTACCGACGATGGTGTGGAGAGCGTTTTTGGTTGGTTTGCGGGAACAAATACCGTTCAGGCCAATCCAGATAGCCCAGAGCATCCCAATATGGGTGGCATCCGCTACTGCTATGCTCCCGACCCCGATCCAGAGCATCCCGATGCTGAACTTGATTATGTCAAAGCCATCGCCTATGTGGGTACTATTGTGCACGGTGATTTTGGCGTTGAAGAGGTGGACCCGATTTCAGAGCCAGACCCAGAGAATCCGAATCCGAATCCAGGGTGCAAAGAGCCATTCGGTCACGGCAAATACACCGAAACCGAACGCGTGAGCGGCAAGTACGGCTTCAAGCACCGCGACCACCGGATGACGCCTGTTGTTGGAAATGATGCCATCTACATTGTCACAGAAGGCACTCATAACAAAACCAACGACACCTTGATTGGCGGCTTGATGCACGCTTTGAATGGCTGGGTGAAAGCCTCAGGCAATGGTTGGAACAACGGAGCCAGCACCAACGGTTACGCTGTGTGGAGCCGCACCATGGCCAGTCCCATCAACGACGACTATCCCGTGCTGATATTGGAGGACTTCAACGCCTTAGGCTCTGAGGATTCCATTTATTTGCACTACAAGCACAATGTGGACGATCTCATCGATGCCTATTCCTACACTAATATTGATCATGTCAAGCATCCCACGCCCAGCATCTACCTGTATGATACCGTGGCAAATGGTCTGACAGACGGTAAACCTACTCCTGTTCCGATAGAGAAAACGAACATAGTCAAGATTGGAGGAAAGGATGTGATGTTCCCCATGCTCGCCATCAATGAGGATGTGGGCATCTTGCAGAATGTTGAATTGATGGCCCGCACGGGTGTGACCATCAGGAACAACAGGAAAGGCGATAACGACTTCACCGACAATCCCAACTGGCACTTGTTCAGTTCGTCGGTTAAGGCTGCTCCGATAGGATTGGAGTATCATACGAGAGATATTGAAGTTGAACCGTTCGTTTATAACCCTCCGACAGAAATAGAGGGTTATGGTTATACATCTGGCTCATACAATGATAACATTCCCAACAAGGACAAGCATCCCCATGAGGTTTGGGTGAGGCGCAAGTATTGGGATCCGCCCCAGACCACATGGTTCCAGTCTGACATCGATTCGGAGCATGGCGGAGTGAGTTACAATGCCGACGGTTCCCAAATCGGCTACTTCCCGACGAACACGCCTTACGGCACATGGAGGCCAGGCACGCCTGATGGTGGGCAGACGGCCGAGCAGGCAGGAGGATTCTTCGACCTGTATGCCTACAGTGAGTATTACTACCATTGGATCAACTACAAGCGCGAGGGCACCGATAACATTCAGGACCACTGGCACTGGGACAAGGACGCTGGCGATAGCAATGGCAATGGTAAAGGAGAACACTATAGGATAGGCTACACGGCGGGTGAAAAGTACATCAACGACACTGAATGGAAAAGCGGCAAGGGCTACCTGATGGCGCTTTCCTCGGAGTCGATGATGATGGCCGATGGCGTGCTGAACAACTCCAATAGTGATGCCAGCGTCATCGAGATTGATGTGACCAACACCCCGATTGGGAACAACCTTCCGCCGAACGGTCACGGTTCAATCAACTATTCGGTTCCGTGGCGCAGCCTGAACCTCATCGGTAACCCCTACCAGAGTTACCTTGACTTTGACGAGTTCGTGAAGGCCAACGGAGGAGGAAGCGATCTTTCGGAAAAGAACTACTGCTACGCCGTCATCGACGACAGCAAGTCGTTGGATGTGGAAGACCGATACATCTACTACACCACCAAGCAATCGGACAACCCAGACTATTCAGCCAGTCAGTTTATCCATCCCCATCAGGGCTTTTTCGTGAAGGTCGCCGCGAATGGGAATTTGAAGTTCAACAATACCATGCGCGTGGCTGGGAAGACGGGCGTTACATCCTCCTTCAACTCACCGTACCGTTCCCAGGTGAACTATCCGTTGGTGAACCTGCTGTGCTACGACGAGGACGGTAGGATGGACCTGACGACGGTCGAGGTGAACCGTCCCGAGTTTGGCGGCGGCCACAAGATGGAGAAGTTGCACGAGAGCAAGGGCCTGATATACGCCCATCTGGAGAACGAGAGTTTCCAGACGCTGTTCACGCCGGTGGGCATCAACGTGGTTCCCGTGCGTTTCATACCCAACGAGGACGGCATGTTCACGCTGAACTGGAACACGCTTCACGGCGAGTTCAGTTACCTACACCTGATCGACAACATCACGGGCGTCGACGTGGACTGCCTGACCAACGACGAGTACAAGTTTGAGGGCAAGACGAGCGACTACAAGTCGCGCTTCAAGTTGGTGTTCAGGTGCGATGGCGACGAGCCGGAAGACCCAGAGGAGCCAGACAATCCCGACGATGGGGAAGACAGCGACCACTTCGCGTTCATGTTCGGTGACGAGTTGGTTGTCAACGGCGAGGGCATGCTTCAGATGTTCGACGTACAGGGTCGCTGCCTGATGGAGACGCGGGCCGTGGGCCAGCAGAGCAGCCACAGCCTCCCGCGCGTGGCGGCAGGCGTGTACATGTTCCGCCTGACGGGTGAAACGAAAGTGAAAGTTCAGAAAATGGTCATCAAATGAGAAAGGGCAAGACAATGAAAAGAAGAAGAAACAGCATTGTAACGACACTATTGGTATTGTCCTTCGGATTGATGGGCATGGGTACGGCCAACGCGCAAGTCTTCATCATGGAGGACGACGACTTCCACAACATACGCGAAGATGCGGACGGGAATCTTGCCTTAGGCGATTTCACCGGCATATTCCTTCCCGAACATGACGACACGCATGACTACACGCCGCTAGGCGACGGCATTTTGCTGTTGGGCTGCTTGGGTGGGGCGTATTTGCTGGGCAAGAAAAGAAAGTCGAAGACGGATTTGTCGGATTGATATTATTGTATCCAGATTAAGGCCTCGGCATTGGCGAGGCCTTTTTTTGTGGTGTATTATCATCCTTAATCCCAAATTTCCCTATTTTTGCACTTTCTTTTCAAAACAGGGAAACAACACTGCAATAATATGGATTACAATTTCATTGAAATCGAGAAAAAGTGGCAGCAATACTGGCACGACAACAAAATCTATAAGGTTGATATTGACCACAATAAGCCCAAGTTTTATGTCTTGGACATGTTCCCTTATCCTTCGGGCGCGGGTCTGCATGTGGGTCACCCGCTGGGCTATATCGCCTCTGATATTTATGCAAGATATAAAAGGCTGAAAGGCTTCAATGTGCTGCATCCGATGGGTTACGATGCCTACGGTCTACCCGCCGAGCAATACGCCATCCAGACGGGCACGCATCCCGCCGTGACGACCGAAAAAAACATCAATCGTTACCGCGAACAGATGGACAAAATCGGCTTCTGTTACGATTGGGACCGCGAAGTGCGCACTTGCGAGCCGAGTTATTACAAGTGGACGCAATGGACTTTCCTTCAACTGTTTAACTCGTTCTATTGCAACGGTTGCAAGAAAGCCCAACCCATCAGTAAACTGATTGCCCGCTTTGAGGAAAAAGGCACTGAAGGCCTCAATGTGGCTGAAAGCAAGCCGCTGAGCTTCACCGCCGCCGAATGGAAGGCAATGAGCGAAAAGGAGCAACAGGAAGTGTTGATGAACTACCGCTTGGCTTATCAAGCCGAGGCTTTGGTGAACTGGTGTCCGGAATTGGGTACGGTGCTCGCCAACGACGAGGTGGCCGACGGTCTCTCGGTGCGTGGTGGCTTCCCCGTGGTGCGCAAGTCGATGAAACAATGGCTGCTCCGCATCACCGCATACGCCGACCGCCTGCTTCAAGGTCTTGAGACCGTGGACTGGAGCGAATCGGTCAAAGATGTGCAGCGCAACTGGATTGGCAAGTCGATGGGTGCTTCTGTCATTTTTAAAATCGATGGAAAAGATATTGATTTGGAGGTGTTTACGACCCGTGCGGATACCTTGTTCGGCACGACCTTTATGGTGCTGGCTCCTGAGCATGAGTTGGTGAGCGAAATCACTACTCCTGAGCAGCGTGCTGAAGTGGAGGAATACATCACCCGCACCAAGAACCGCAGCGAGCGCGAGCGCATGGCCGAGGTACGCAAGGTGAGCGGTGCCTTCACGGGTGCTTACGGCATCAACCCCATCACGGGTGTCAAACTCCCGATTTGGATAGCAGATTATGTTTTGATGGGTTACGGTACGGGTGCCATCATGGCAGTGCCTGCCCACGATAGCCGCGACTTCGCCTTTGCCCGTCATTTCAACCTGCCCATCATCCAAGTGGTGAAGAAACCCGGCACCGAGCCGACCGACCCCGCCACTTGGGAGGAGAGTTTCGATGCGAAGGACGGCGAACTGGTCAACTCGGGCTTCCTTAATGGTCTGACCGTCAAGAAAGCCATTGAGCGCATGATTGAGGAATTAGAGAAGTTGGGCGTTGGTACGGGCAAGACCAACTACCGCTTGCGCGATGCCATCTTCAGCCGTCAGCGTTATTGGGGCGAGCCGTTCCCGATTTACTACAAGGAAGGTATGCCTTACGCTATGGACGAGTCGAAATTGCCGTTGGAGTTGCCTTCCATCGATGAATACAAGCCCACCGAAACGGGCGAGCCACCATTGGCACGCGCCAAAAATTGGGTCACGGAGGAGGGTTATCCCATCGAGACCAACACCATGCCGGGCTTTGCCGGTTCGAGTGGCTATTATTTCCGCTAC
>Ga0310786_10009926_pt1 | contig 12014 bp, 12 predicted proteins | sample AusTroGonzalo_MG_FD_203881 | JGI IMG/M metagenome (GOLD analysis project Ga0310786, IMG submission 203881) | Bovine rumen microbial communities from tropical cattle in Woodstock, Queensland, Australia - Gonzalo_03 (v2) (version 2) | ecosystem: Host-associated > Mammals > Digestive system >...
AGAGAACTCATATTCTCCCTTTCTGATTTTTCTTCTGAAGTATTGCGTTAATAGCAATTCGAGGTCGTTTTCATCATCGACGCTGAGAATCTTTATTGGCATAATGTATTTAATTTTATTTCATTTTGGTGCAAAAATAATATAATTCTGTGAGATAACCAAATTAAATGGCAAAAAAGATGAAAAAAATGATTATCTTTGTGGCAAAAACGTATGAAACTACATATTTTTAACCCAGAACACGATTTGGCTTTGGCTTCTAACCTGAGCAATTTTACCGCACCTCATGCTGGTCGTCAATTGCGGCAAGATCTGGGTTGGTTGCCTGCTCTTTGGGCAGAAGAAGATGACTTTATTCTTGTCGAAAATGTCAAAAATGCACAGCGGTCTTATGGACGCCTGAGAGTAAGAGTAGGTGGTGGAAAAAGACAGTTTGTCGACAAGTTTCAGCTAAACAGTCTTGATGTTACCGAGGTGTGTCCATGGGGGTGGAACCTTGCCCTTCGCAGTTTTCTGCTTCGATATGGTGTAAACGCTGTACCTTCGGAAGAATATATTGCCGGTGTCCGCAAACTGTCACACCGTAGGCAGGCCGTCTCACTGTTGAATTCCTTGCAGGGGAAGGGAATAACAGGTCAGTCATATGAAACTGATAGTATGGCCGATATATTGGAGTCTCTACGGCTATATGGCGTGATTGTAGTAAAAGCTCCTTGGAGCAGTAGCGGACGAGGTGTTCGCTTTTTCAATGACACGCTCAATGAGTCTCAGGAGAGATGGATACGTAATATAATCGACCGTCAGGGATCGGTTATCATGGAGCCTTATTATCACAAAGTGAAAGATTTCGGTATGGAGTTTGAAAGCGACGGACAGGGTGGTGTCCGTTATTTGGGTTTATCACTTTTCTATACAAGGAATGGTGCATACAAGGGCAATATCCTCATTCCTGAAGATATGAAGATGGAATATATAAACCGTTATATATCAATAGAATTATTATGTAAGACTCAAGAAAAGATATGTGATGAATTGGGATGCTATTATAAGGATAAATATAAAGGACCTTTTGGTGTTGACATGATGATTGTTGCACAGCCAGGTGGTGAAGAATTACTCTTGCATCCATGTGTCGAGATAAACCTCCGACGTACAATGGGGCATGTGGCTCTTTCCTTTCCGCCTTTCATTGATGGCATACCACGTGTGATGCAGATTGTGCTTGCTGATAAGTACAGGCTGCAGGTAAGGAAGCAAAGGAGAGCGCAGGGCTATTGCATATAGGGGTTGTATCGCAGTTCTTCGCCGATGTTAGAATGTGGGCCATGGCCAGGAAGGATGGTTGTATCTGCTGGTAGCTTTGCTAATACGTTGGTCAGGCTGTCCATGAGGTCGGGATAACTACCACCCTCGAAGTCTGTTCGGCCTACGCTCATACGGAACAGGGTGTCACCAGTAAAGGCGGTGTGCTCCTCTGCACAATAGAAGACAACACTGCCAGGTGAGTGGCCAGGTGTCTTTAGAACTTGCAGGGTGTGATGGCCGAAGTGGATGCTCTCGTTCTCGTCGAAGAATCGGCCCACAGCAGGATATACCCTACGGAGTGGGGCACCGATGATGCTTTGGAAGTTACGGGGTATATCCGTAATGATGAATTCATCTTCTTTTGCTGCCTCTACCTGCAGACCATATTCTTCGTAGATGGTATCGATACCGAGGTTGTGATCCCAATGTCCGTGTGTGGCAAGGAGATGCTGAGGTTTTAATCCCTCACTGCTGATATAGTTGATGATGGCTTTGCGTTCGTCCTCGTAATAGGCTCCGCAGTCGATGATGACGCATTCGAGGGTATCGTCGCTCACCACATAAGTGTTCTCTTGAAGTAGGTTGAAAGCGAAAGTCTTGATTGTAATCATAATGATAGTGTTAGTTGATGGGGAGGTAGATGACGTGTTTGCCCTTGAACCACTCTTCATGGAAGAAGGTACTGATGTCGGTGGTCTCAATGATATTCCTGAAAGGCTGGGTCTCAGACTGCAGGTCGCCACCCTTTAGACAGAGGATTCCATTGGGAAGGGCGTTGACAACGCTGTCGCTTTTTCCTCCGCGCTGTTGACGAATGATATTCTTACGGACAATCTTTACAAGGTCGGGTAGAGGCATGACAGCACGACTGACGACGAAATGAAATAGTCCCTTTTCGTCTTCACCACGTAAATGCTCTGGATGACAGTTGGTAAGGCCAATGGCCTGACTTATTTCTTGTGCCACACGGATCTTTTTGCCTGTCCCATCTATTAGTTTGAACTCGCAGTCGGGAAAAAGTATAGCAAGTGGAATGCCAGGAAAACCGCCACCGGTGCCGAAATCAAGGATACGGGTATCAGGGCGGAAATGAATAGCCTTTGCGATGGATAGCGAGTGGAGCACATGATGTTCGTAGAGTTGATCGATGTCCTTGCGAGAGATGACGTTGATCTTAGAGTTCCAGTCGTGATAGAGTTCATTGAGAGCTTCCAACTGTTCCTGCTGACGTACAGAGAGGTCTGGGAAATATTGAGAGATGATGTCTGCTGGCATAATCGATGAGTTAGTGTTCGAACGAAGAATTGAGTATCTTATTCATGGCTGTATATGCGATGGTCAGTTCGGTACTTCCGAGGTTGTACGGACCAATTTCGTCAGGATTGTAGATAAAGGTGATGGCATCGTTGGAGAGAATAAAGTTCTCTGGCACGAAGATATCCATTCCCCTGAGGTATCCCCTTTTGCGAAGTGCTTTGAGAGTTTTAAGACCAGTATTTTCCTTCAGTGCTTTAAGAAGGATTTTTTTAAGAAATGATTCAAAACCGTCGACAAAAATGTCCTTTGTAGTCAGCAGTCTGCCGGTGCTCTCCTCGAAGTTCATGACAATCTGCTGGTTGACGACATGGCTTCCTCCCTGGCGGTAGTTGATGTCGGCGAGATAGACTACCGTTCCCTTGCTGCCGGCTTGGGTGTGACTATTGATGATGTAATGATAGTGGTACCAGGCGTGTTTGCTGAGGTCTTTTCTGTCTTGGTTGTAGAGTGGTAGTAATGTCTTGATGTAATTGCTGGTATACTCTTCGGCGAAGGCTTCTGCAGCCTGTTGGATGCCATCGTCGCCCCTATTCAGGAGACGATCGGCAACTGTCGCATTGACAATCTCTCCAGCTCTCCCACTCTCAGGAGTAGCCTGTTCAAGGTGGATATTCACACTACACATTGGTGGAATACTGTCATTGGAGAGAGCTACGGTCTTGTTGACAGCGACGGTCTCAAAAGTAATGGTCTCACTTTTCCGACTGCAGGCACAAAACAGCAGAACGAAAGCACAGAAATAGAATATTCTCATATACATAAATCATGAAATCAATTGCAAAAGTACACTTAATTTAGGAAAAGAACGAATTTCTCGTGGAAAAACGCTAATTTTGCACCAAAATTCGATTGTGGATGATTCATTGTAAGTTAAAGGCTGCCCTTTTCGACCTCGACGGTGTGGTGTTCGACACTGAGCCGCAATACACTGTATTTTGGGGTGGCATCTGCCGTCAGTACCATCCGGAACACCCTGGATTGGAACATGAGATCAAGGGGCAGACGTTGACGCAAATCTACGACCGCTGGTTTTCTGGACCGTTGCTGTCTGAACAGGATAGTATCACCAGCCGACTCAACGACTACGAACAACAGATGAGTTACGAATATATCGCAGGCTTTGAGACTCTCATCGCTAATTTGCACAGTCGTGGTGTTAGGACGGCGGTGGTCACCAGTTCAAACATCCCAAAGATGGAAAGCGTTTATCGTCATCAGCCGGGATTCTCCTCTCTCTTTGATGCGATCCTGACATCTGAAAATTTTGATCGCAGCAAACCCGATCCAGATTGTTATCAGAAAGCGTCTCAGAAGCTTGATGCTGAGAGTGATGAGTGTATTGTCTTTGAGGATAGCTTCAATGGTCTTCGTGCTGGACGTGCTGCAATGATGACGGTTGTTGGACTGGCAACAACGAATTCTGTCGAAGCCATCAAACCACTATCTGATCTTCAACTGACGAACTATGAAGGAGTGACCTTCGAACAGTTGGAGACATTGCTGACTTCGATGAAGAGGGGGCTCTAATTAAATATCATTATGAACGCTCAGAATACGTCCGTACATATCCGTCTTTGGCAGTATGAGTTCTGGCTGCTTGCCATCTCAGAGTTCCTGTTGTCTATGTCGGTCTATATGCTTTTGCCAACGTTGCCGTTATGGCTTGCTTGTGACCAGAATCTGAGTGCCGCTGAGACTGGTCTTGTGATGGGTGCCTTTGGTGCTGGACTATTCCTATTGGGTGCCTTCGTAAGTTTCCTCGTGCAACATTACCGTAGAAATATCGTTTGTATTATGTCTATTGCAGTGTTGGCATCATTACTGGCATTGATGTATTACCTCGATTGTCTGCGCTATCAGTTTGTGGAGTTTCCCGTGTTAGTACTCCTGCGTTTTGCGATGGGTGCGACTTTCGGGTTGTCTCAGATGGTGCTTTGTAGTACGCTGATCATCGATACCTGTGAGAGTTTCCAACGCACGGAAGCTAATTTCGCCACTGGTTGGTTTGGACGTATCGCTCTTGCGCTGGGTCCTTTGGCAGGACTATTATTGTTGCGTTATACTAACCATGCAATAGTATTCCTCGTTGCAACGGGGTGCTCGGTGGCAAGTATGGTACTGGTACTGATGGTTCATTTCCCATTCCGCATTCCTGAAGATGATGTGCCTGTCGCATGTCTTGACCGTTTCTTCCTTCCTCATGGAACGGTGTTGTTTCTGAATCTATTGTTGATTACTGTGGCCTTTGGCCTGCTGCTGTCGTTCCAGTTACCGTTGCTTTTCTATGTGATGGTATTTTGTGGTTTTCTGGGAGCCTTGTTATGTTGGAGGTTTGTTTTCCGTGACGCAGAATTGAAGAGCGAGGTCGTCTCAGGTCTGATTCTTTATGGAATAGCACTGATCATGTTGCTCACACGTAGTGACCTGTCCATCGTGAGTTATGCTGCTCCGCTGTTCATCGGACTGGGTATGGGACTGATAGGTTCGCGCTTCCTGCTCTTTTTTATCAAATTGAGCCGACATTGTCAGCGTGGCACGTCACAGAGCACATATATGCTCGGGTGGGAGAGTGGTATTGCCATCGGTCTCGGATTGGGTTTAGGTTGCTTCGGAGGAGCACCACAACCGTTGTTGCTCACTTCTCTCATCCTGATCATTATTGCTCTGATATTCTATCAGTTCTCCCACAACTGGTTCATAAATAATAAAAACAGATAGGTTGTTCGCCTATCTGTTTTCTGTATAATATAGCAGTTCTTTCTTATCCGTTCATCGACATGAGGAATTCCTCGTTGTCGCGAGTTTGTACCAGACGGTCGCGGATTGCATTCATGGCTTCCACGGGGTTCATCTCAGCAATGAATTTCCTCATGACCCACATACGGTTGAGTGTTGTTTCATCATGCAGCAGGTCATCACGACGTGTCGACGAGAGTACCAGGTCGATAGCAGGGAAGATACGTTTGTTAGACAACGAGCGGTTGAGCTGGATCTCAGAGTTGCCTGTTCCCTTGAACTCCTCGAAGATCACCTCGTCCATCTTAGAACCGGTGTCCACAAGTGCGGTGGCGATAATGGTCAGCGAGCCGCCACCTTCGATGTTTCTTGCGGCACCGAAGAAACGCTTGGGCTTCTGTAGGGCGTTGGAGTCGACACCACCGGTGAGCACCTTGCCACTGGCAGGTGCCACTGTGTTGTAGGCACGTGCCAGACGGGTGATGGAATCAAGGAAGATGACCACGTCGTGTCCGCACTCTACCATACGCTTGGCTTTCTCCAACACAATGCCTGCGATCTTCACATGACGGTCTGCTGGTTCATCAAAGGTCGAGGCAATGACCTCGGCATTCACGGTACGGGCCATATCGGTGACCTCCTCAGGGCGCTCATCGATAAGTAACATCATAATGTAGGCCTCGGGGTGGTTAGCGGCGATGGCGTTGGCGATATCTTTCATCAGCACCGTCTTACCGGTTTTCGGCTGGGCCACGATCAGTGCACGCTGTCCTTTACCAATTGGTGAGAAAAGGTCTACGATACGCACGCTGGGGTTTGTTGTGGCCCTGTCGCCGCAGAGGATGAATTTCTCCTCAGGGAAGAGGGGCGTCAGATGTTCGAAGGCCACACGGTCACGAACCTCAGAAGGGTTACGTCCGTTGATGAACTTCACGCTGCACATCGCGAAGTATTTCTCATTCTCATGCGGTGGACGGACGGTGCACTCCACGACGTCCCCAGTCTTCAGACTGTACTTCTTGATCTGCTGAGGCGAGACATACACATCGTCGGGCGACGAGAGATAGTTGTAGTCCGAGCTGCGAAGGAAGCCGTAGCCATCGGAGAGACACTCCAGCACGCCGTTGGCGGTGATGATTTCCTCGAAGTCGAATTTCGGTACACCAACCTCTCTCACATTATAGACGGGCTCAGCCTCTTGCGATTGTGAGGTGGTAGGACGGTCGAACATGTCGAGTGTAGGGATGGCGCCATTGTCCTCGATGGGCACGTCCACGATGGTAATAAAGTCAGTACCGTCACCGGGATCACCCATCCAAACACCTTCGACATCTGTCTCATCGGTCGATGGGTCTTCATGACGGTTAGCCATCTTCTCACGTAATTTCTGGATGGCTTCTGCTGTGTCTGCATCGCCATCGGTCACGAAGTCTGCGGCCTCAGGTATGAAATCTGCAGCCTCGGGAATGAAAGCATCTGTATCGGCAATCTCCTGAGGCATTTCTGCTTTAGCTGCCTCTTTAGCTGCCTCCTCAGCAGCCTTGGCAGCCTCTTCGGCAGCTTTCTCGGCCTTCGTCTTCCGACCGCGACGCTTGGGAGTCTCTTCTGCAGGAGCTTCGGCATCTGTAGCAGGTTCCTCATTGACTGGCTGCACGGGCATATCGCTGAAGAGTGATGGGGCCTCCTTCACCTTCTTATGGTTGCTCTTGGAGTCGAGGTTCTCACCATCCTGTCCCTTCACCGTGTAGACTTTGTTGGTGTCTTTCTTAGTGATACGTGTGCGTTTCCGCTTGACGGGCTCACCCGAGGCAGCGCTCTCGGCAGCCCTGTCAATGATGGCATAGATAACGTCAGACAGTTCGCTGTTTGGTGTGACCGTGACGCCTAATTGATCGGCGATACCCATCAGTTCGGGTATCTCCATAGATTCTAATTCTTCTTTTGTATACATAAAATATGCAATAAATTCTGCTTGGAACTTAAATTTGAGATTAGGAAAGTGTTGACGGACGCCAGCACAATTCTGAAAAACGCTGCAAAGTTACACATTATTTCTTAAATGACCAAATTTTTCTCCAAAAAAGTTGTTACTTTGGCTTCGATGAAAGAACTTTCGCTCGAAAATGCTCAAATTTATTTGGCATTTTACTCGCTTATTCGTACCTTTGCACCCAAATAATTGAATTATGGATATTAAGAAAGCTGAGTTCACCCTGAGTGCCCCTATGGTGTCGATGTGTCCGGCCGACAATAAGCCCGAATATGCCTTCATCGGACGGTCGAATGTGGGCAAGTCGAGCCTGATTAATATGCTCACCAACAATAAACGTCTGGCTAAGACCTCGTCCACGCCGGGTAAGACTTTGCTCATTAACCACTTTATTATTAATAATGAGTGGTACCTCGTCGACCTGCCGGGTTATGGTTATGCAAAACGTTCAAAGAAAGAGATTGACAAGCTTGACCAGATGATTCGCGGCTATATTCTTCAGCGTGAACAGTTGGTGAATGTGTTCGTGCTTGTAGATATCCGTCTGGAACCACAGAAGATTGATCTGGATTTTTTAGAGTGGCTCGGTCTGTCGTCTATTCCTTTTTCAATCGTATTCACCAAAGCTGACAAACTCACCGCCACGAAAGCTCGCCAGAGTGTAGAAACCTATAAGAAGGTGCTTATGGAGACATGGGAAGAGCTCCCTCCCATCTTCGTTACCTCTGCCGAGAAACGCCAAGGCCGCGACGAAGTGCTTGACTATATCGAGCAAATTAATAAGGAGTTGAGGCTGAGAGATAATATTTGATGGCGAAGGATACCCCATATTTAGACGTACAGCAACTGACGAAGTCTTTCGGTTCGTTGGTATTGTTCCGCGACATCTGTTTCTCCATTGCCGAGGGGCAGAAGGTGGGACTGATCGCTAAGAACGGTACGGGCAAGTCGACGCTGCTTTCCATCCTCTCCGGTGTAGAGGGTTACGACTCGGGGGAGATTATCTTCCGCCGTGACCTTCGGGTGGGTATGCTTGAACAATCGCCCGTCTTCGACCCTGAAGAGAGTGTCCTCGACGCGTGCTTTAACCACCAAGGAGACCCGGAGCGGGTTTTGAAAGCCAAGCAGATCCTCACGAAATTGAAGATCCGCGACCTCTCGCAGCCCATGGGTCAGCTCAGCGGCGGCCAGCAGAAGCGCGTGGCCCTGGCCAACGTGCTCATTACCGAACCCGATCTGCTTATCCTCGACGAGCCGACGAACCACCTCGACCTAGAGATGATCGAATGGCTTGAGGGCTTCTTGAACCGCGGCAACAAGACGTTGCTCATGGTCACCCATGACCGTTTCTTCCTCGACCGTGTCTGTTCTATCATCCTCGAACTCGGCGACCAGACCATCTACACTTACCGCGGCAACTACAGCTATTACCTCGAGAAGCGTCAGGAGCGTATCGACAACCGTCGGGCAGAGATAGCCCGTGCCAATAACCTCTACCGCACGGAACTGGAGTGGATGCGGCGTATGCCGCAGGCCCGCGGTCATAAGGCTCGCTACCGTGAGGAGGCGTTCTACGAGTTGGAGCGCATCGCCAAGCAGCGTATTGAGGAACGCCAGATACGTCTGAAGTCGCGCAACGTCTATATCGGATCAAAGATTTTCGAGTGTCAGTATGTGTCGAAAGCCTTCGACGATAAGGTGATTCTGAAAGACTTCTACTACAACTTCTCGCGCTTTGAGAAGATGGGCATCGTGGGCAACAACGGCACGGGTAAGAGTACCTTCATTAAGATGCTGCTCGGTCAGGTGGCCCCAGACACCGGTCGCTTCGACATAGGCGACACCGTGCGCTTCGGCTATTTCTCACAGGAGGGCCTGCAGTTCGACGAGCAGCAGAAGGTGATAGATGTCGTAAAGGACATTGCCGAGTACATCGACATGGGTGGTGGCCGTCACCTGACCGCTTCGCAGTTTCTCCAGCACTTCCTCTTCACCCCCGAGCAGCAGCATAACTATGTGTATAAACTCAGTGGTGGAGAGCGGCGCAAGCTCTACCTCTGCACCGTGCTGATGAAGAACCCGAACTTTCTCGTGCTCGACGAGCCCACCAACGACCTCGATATCGTCACCCTCCAGATCCTCGAGGAGTACCTACAGGATTTCCCTGGTTGCGTCATCGTTGTCAGCCATGACCGTTACTTCATGGACAAGGTGGTCGATCATCTGCTCGTGTTCCATGGCGACGGCGTGACTCAGGACTTCCCGGGGAATTATTCGCAGTACCGGGAGTTCTCGAGGAGTGAGGAGGGGGGAGCGTGGAGTGAGAATACTCCGAAGCAGGAGAGAGAGGAGAAGAAACAATCCGCAGACATATCTCGCTCCTCACTCCACACTCCTCCCTCCACGAAACGCAAGATGACCTATAAGGAGAAGAGAGAGTTTGAACAACTGGAGAGCGAGATAGCTGCCCTTGAGGACGAGCAGCGCCAACTGGAGGAAGCCCTCTGCAGTGGCACCCTTTCCGTCGAAGAACTTACGGAGAAGAGCAAACGTCTACCTCTCTTGAAAGATGAACTCGACGAGAAGTCCATGCGTTGGCTCGAGCTATCAGAGATAGAGAATTGAGTATTTAGTATTAAGTATGAAGAGATGATCCAACAACAATATCCCTCCCAACTATTGGAGAAAGCCGTTTCGGAGTTTGCTAAGCTGCCGGGCATTGGTCGTAAGACGGCACTCAGGCTTGTGTTATGGATGCTGCGTCAGGAGAATAGCGATGTCGAGCAGTTTGCCGATGCCGTCAGTCGTCTGAAGCAGGAAATCAAGTATTGCCACGTTTGTCACAACATCAGTGACTCAGACACTTGTCCCATCTGTGCCGATCCCCGTCGCGATGCCTCGGTGGTCTGCGTCGTCGAGAATATCCAGGATGTGATGGCCATCGAGAACACCCAACAGTACCATGGTCTCTACCATGTGCTGGGTGGTATCATCTCACCCATGGACGGCATCGGCCCCTCTGACATAGAGATCGATTCGTTGGTCGAACGTGTCAAGGCTGGTGGTGTCAGTGAGGTGATTCTTGCTCTCAGCCCGACGATGGAGGGCGACACCACTAACTTCTATATCTACCGCAAGCTTTCGCCCACAGGTGTCAAAGTGAGTGTTATTGCCCGTGGCGTCGCCGTTGGCAATGAGTTAGAGTATACCGACGAGGTCACCCTCGGCCGCTCCATCATGAACCGTACACTATTTGAAGAATAATAAGTTATGAAGAAAGTAAGTAAACAACTCATGGCGTTCTACATCGCCCAAGTCGCTCTGGCGTTAGTCATCATCATACTCTTCGAGACCGACGTGCTGCCGACGGGCATAAAGGCCGACGACAAACAGTCCGACTTCGTACTGGCGGCCATCATGGAGATTGTCTCCCTCGGCGCGGCTTTCCTCGGACTGAGGCTGTTCAAGTTTAAACGTATCCACGATGACCTCGTTAACCGCCAGGAGACAGCCATGTGGAAGTGGGGCATGGCCCGACTCATCATCCTTGGGGCGCCGATGGTCATTGACACCTTATTATATTATATATATATGAATACCACGTTCGGCTACCTTGGTATCATGCTGCTGCTCTGCCTGCCGTTCGTGTTCCCAAGTCTTAGCCGCTGTCTGGCAGAAACCAGTGAAGAGTCATGAAACTCAGTATAGTTATTGTCAGCTATAACGTGCGCTCTTATCTGGAGCAATGCCTCCAGAGTGTGCAGAAAGCCCTTGAGGGCATCGAGGGTGAGGTGTGGGTCGTCGACAACCATTCACAGGATGATAGTGTCGAGGTACTCCGCCGCGACTATCCCTGGGTACGGCTCATCGCGAATACTGAGAACATGGGTTTTGCCCGTGCCAACAACCTCGCCATCCGTCAGTCACAGTCCGACTACGTCCTGCTGCTCAACCCAGACACCGTGGTCTTTGAACCCACACTGCGCGGCGTTATCGACTTCATGGATGCCCATCCTGAGGCGGGTGGGGCAGGGGTTATGATGCATAATACCGACGGCACCCTCGCCCCCGAGTCGCGTCGTGCCCTGCCTACGCCCTGGGTGGCTGGCCTGAAGATGCTCGGATTCACGAAGCGTTACTATATGAGTCATCTGCCATGGGATCAGCCCGGACGTATCGAGATCATCAGCGGTGCGTTCTGTTTCCTGCGACGTAAGGCACTCGACCAGATTGGACTTCTTGACGAGGACTTCTTCATGTATGGCGAGGACATCGATCTCTCCTACCGTCTGCTCAAGGGCGGTTGGCAGAATTGGTACCTGCCTTATGAGATCACCCATTTCAAGGGTAAGTCCACCTATAAGTCCGACTACCGTTACGTCCACAATTTCTATCAGGCCATGCTCATCTTCTTCCGCAAGCACTACAGCCACTGGAGTGTGTTCTTCACCCTGCCCGTGAAGATGGCCATCTACTTCCGTGCGTTTATCGCCCTCATCGACCTGGTTCGCAAAAAACTTCACCTATGACATCTCTAAATTCTAAATTCTTAAATCTTAAATTACGAGCCATCGAACCCGAGGACCTCGACCTGCTCTACCGCATCGAGAACGACACGGCGCTCTGGAATATCGGCACCTCCAATGTTCCCTATTCCCGTTATTTG
>Ga0310786_10009927_pt1 | contig 12013 bp, 8 predicted proteins | sample AusTroGonzalo_MG_FD_203881 | JGI IMG/M metagenome (GOLD analysis project Ga0310786, IMG submission 203881) | Bovine rumen microbial communities from tropical cattle in Woodstock, Queensland, Australia - Gonzalo_03 (v2) (version 2) | ecosystem: Host-associated > Mammals > Digestive system >...
TTCTTCATCCAGCCGCCGTTGGTCTTCTGCACGGCTATCACGATGGCGGCAATATCCAGTGCCTCCTGCGATCCGTACCACTCAGCCGACATCCCGCCCAAGCAGACTTTCTGCCAAGTCAGGTCACTCACACCCGCTGTCAGTCCCCCACAGCCGGAAAGAATAAGCAGTATGATAAACAATACCTTTTTCATATCTCATTATTTATTGCAATCTTGCCCCAAGTATGGTATATTCCACTCCATCGCGGATGATTACCATCTGCCCGTTGCGGATCATTTTATCAGCCAAACTTGGCTGATTGTCCTGCTGGAGCTCCACTTCCGTCGGCGTCTGCTCATCTGCCAGCGTTACCACGGCGATGAAACACACCTGCTTGTCACTGAACGTGAACGTAAACTCATTGGCGGGTTTTGCCAATGTCTTGGTAATATGCGTCGGGTTAGCATAATCCTTGATGGACGACACCTCATCCGAACAGCTTGTCCCGTTAAACTCCGACAGTTTGCCAGGACCTGCATCATTATTGGTTGTGGCATAGAACTCCACTTTCTTGGCTTTCTGTCCTGCCGCCAGCTTAAGCGTATTCTGTGCTCCGTTGGAGTTCTTGAGCGTCATAAAACTCTTTCCCTCATACTTGATGCTGCCATTGCCGTAGCTCCAGTTCTTGTCAGCATTGCCGGTGATGGTAAGTTTCCAATTGTCGACTACCGTGATGGTATTTGCAGCCGTCGTGCCGTCTTCCCAATACACCACCTGCTTGACTGCCGGCACGCTGCTATTCCATGTATAGCTGCCTTTGTATTGCTCCTCTATCAGCGCACCGGGCAGTTCAGTCTCCGTCGAAGTCACATTGCCCACCTTGATGGAGCAGTCCTTGAATTGGATACCCGAGCAGAAGTTCAGCTTCAGACCTTTGGTGTGCTCGATGTGCACATTATCGAAGGTCACATCCTTCACGTAACTCTCCGGACGGCCGTAGATGAAGATCCCGTAGCCGTTCTTGCCGCTGGTCGTAGTACTCTTGCATCCGCTGATGGTCACGTCTTTAAGGGTGATGTCATGGAATCGCGGAGTCTTATCTACCAGCGCCGGCGCATGGGCGTCTATCCATGTGGGGTTAGGCAACGAGTCGTACCAGCAGGTAATCGAGATTGGGCTGAGCACATTCGTCATCGTACAGTTACGGAATACAATATTATATACATCGCCGCTGCGGTCGTTGTTGGACTTGAGGCGGAAACCGGCATCCGTACCGTTCATCGTCAGATCTTCGTAGATGATATCGTGCATGTTCGTTGTGTAGCTGCCAAACGATGCGCCGTGACCTGCCAGCATCGTGCAATTCCATACATGTACATATTGTGCATTCTCGTCACAAACAACATTATCGTCACCGGTATCTATCTCGCAGTCATAGATGTTGACGTACTGCGTCCATATGGGGAATCCGTCGGTGTTGTGCGAGGGGTCGTCCACACCGTGCGAGGCGGGGTTCTTGACGGTTATAGCGTGTGCCGTTGCGTTGGCTCCTTTACCGCTACGACCGATGGTGATATTCGTGTTCGGGGCGCTCTGGATGCGGAAGTTGCGGAACAAGTACCGCTCGCCCTGCCAGAATCGGATCAGCGCACTGCGGGTGGTGCTCTTCTTCGCGGCTTTGGCGTCTTCCACCTGATCCCACCAGGGTGCACCTTGTCCGTCGATGATCGACGTCGTGCGGCTCTCGCCCTCAATCACGACATCCGATGCTTTGTTCTTACCCGTGATGAACGGCGACTCCATCTTATAGTAGCCGTTGCCGTCCTTCGGGAAAGTCGTCATAGCCAGCATCTTCAGTGTGGCGTTCTCACTCAGGTGCAATATCGTCTTCGAACCAACTGTCAGACAACCGCTCAGGAACGTACCGGCAGGTATCACCACCATTCCGCCTCCGGCATTAGCCGCAGCATCGAGCGCGGCTTGGATAGCCGTCGTGTTGTCTGCAGCGTCAGTCTTTGCGCCGTACGCGGTGATCACAAACGTGTTCGTCTCGGTGATGGTAGGCAGACCGGTGGGCAGTTGGACGGCTGTCCAGCCCGCGGGAGTGTTCATGTCCGCCGCCTCGGCATCCATCGAGAACGGGATTACCGCTGCCATCGCTTGCATGCTCAATAGGACGATTGCCAAAAGAAGTGTTGCTTTCTTCATATCGTTGTTTGTTCAATTATCAGATTTAATACACAACGGCTTTCCCAAATCCTCCGCGGCTGTTCGCCTGACGGATGGTCTTGCCCTTGTGTTCTGCTGTCAGTTGCGAACCTTTCACTACAGCCACAAATGCGCCGTTGTCCTCAACCAGGTAAGCGGCATCGGCGTCAATCGCCTTGGGGGTAGCCGTTACTTGCGTTGCAATAGCCTTCGGATCCCAGTTGTCCGTACCCTTGATCACATTGTCGTACGTATATACGCCCTCGCTCTCCAGATAGACGGGATCGGAGTCGGCAGCATAACTCAGTCCGTCGAGGTTGTGTCCGGTGATAACGGTACCGTTCTCCGTATAGGTGTTGAACTCATGAAAACGCACTCTGAGTCCTGCGTTCATGTGGGTGTAGCCCTGCTTGGAGGGAGCAATCCGGCAGGTGGTATTGAGCCACGTGCCTGCCGGGGAGTGTTTCCATCCGCGAGCGAGGTGCCAGCGCCCGGCTTGTGAACTTACACCATCTATCGTGCAGTTCCTGAACACATAGCCGTAGCGCGTAGCGGGTTCGGTAGCCGGAGCAATGATCACATCGTCGTTCTTGCGGGCGTTGTTGTATAGCAGTACGCTGTCAAACCATATATCTCCGCCACCGCAGATATAATCTACAGTGCCTTCAATCCGCCCGTCAGCAAACCAGCCGCGTTGGGTGGCTGCACCGTTGGAGTAATAGGTGTCTTGATTGCCCTGCAGACTGACGTGCTGAAATATGCTCTTGTCGCCCTGCACTTGTACAGCAATCCCCACCCCGTGCGCAATGCTGTTCGGGTACGATACATCGCAGCGGATGCTGAGGTCTTGCATGTAAACATTATCCGCCTTGAGCACCAGCGTCTCGGCGTTGTTCATGCCCGACGCGAGCGGGTGGTTGACGATCAGCACGCCGTCCATCGTTTGCCCGATGAGGCTGATCTGCGCATGAATTGGGGTGAGCGTCACGTGGGCTAAGTCGTACGTGCCGTCGGGCAGGAAGATCTTGTCGCCGTCCTGTGCCGTTGCCAGTAGCAGTTGCAGTGCTGCCCCGTCACCTGCGTTGAGCACATAGTATCCTGCCTCGTTTCGCGCAGGGATAGTTGCCACATTATATACTTTCACGCCACGGATATGTTCGCCCGCGCGCGGGGTGAACGTGAGCGTGGTGGCGGCTCCTTCGTAACGATGGGTAATCGGCTCGCCATCGGTGAAGATATTCACCACGGCATTACCTGCCACTTGCACGGATAGCTTGCCGTCACTCACGGTCAGCAATTCATGCTCCTCGGGGTAGAAGGAGTCCTTCGACATGTCGTAGTAGTAATACCTGCCTACTTCTGCGATTTCAATGTCCGTTGCCTTGGCAAACAGACTGATGTCAGCCGTTACCGGTGTGCCTTCATCGACCTTGCGCTCGTCGCCGTTTCGCCATCCGCGAAACGCCTGCCCGGCAGGAACAGTCACGTCCGCCTCGGTGTACTTGTAACGTAACTTGCTACCCAGCTCCATGGTGTCCCGACCAAGCAGGGTGCCGTTAGTGTCGAAGTACCGCACCACGGGCGGCTCGGGCATAGAGCCGTCATCGGGCAGCACAATCGTGAAGCCTGCTATGAAGAAGTCCCCGCCGTAGCCCGACAGATAGTACGTGCCCGCCGCGTCCAGATGGATCGTCCACACCGGTGTGTTAACCGGCTGCTTGGCGTAGTACGGATCGGATATGTCGGTGCGGTCGTGCTTGCTCACGATCAGCCCGCGCTCCTCACGGAATTCTGTGTAGAAGGTGACGGTACAAGTATCGATCACCCGGAACGCCAACCTGTTCTGCACATTCTTTACCCTCAGACAGTTCAGATGCGACTGCCCATGGATCGTTGATTTGCCTTTCGACTGCGCCACGATGTTACCGGTCGGTGTAAATATCCGGTTCTCGGCACGCAGGGTGTTGGCTGTCCATTCGCTGGTGCCGTTGTCGGTATATTCATCCGCAGTGAAGGTGTAGCTCTTTTGGATGGTTACCAGGTCATCTACAGTCACACTCCACGCGCTGACTGGCATCAGCGCGCAGAGTATGAGGGTAATTATAGATAACCTGTGCTGCATGCAGTAGGAGTGCGTTATTTGATCGTTTGACCGATTGTGTTGTACTGCATACCGTCGCGGATGATGATCAGCTGGCCACCACGTAGCACTTTCTGAACACTGACAGCTGACAGCTGATTGCTGACAGCCTCCACTCCTGTTGTCTCATCATCTTTGGCAGCCTCACCAAAGCCGCCACGGGCGTTGGCTTTGCGTAAGGTGTACGTCTTTCCGTCATAAACCATAAGCTGACTAATCTCACTGCCCTTAAGCAGCATCACAAAAATACCCTCGCACTCTGCCAGATAGATTGCGTCCGCTTCCAGCTCAGTCCATTCTTTCTCACAAATAGCCTGCGTAGCCTCAGCCTTAGCTGTAGCAGCCCAATCGCCGAGGGTGTACTCCATGGTGTACGCTGCGGCTTGGTCTGCTGTCAGGACGGTTTCCATCGTCTTCTCCGTACCATTGAGTACGAATGTCACATTGTTCGATTCCGGAGTAACATTTGCGCCTTCGGAGTTGACGGAATAATACTCACCGAATAATTCCGGCAGCGCGTTCATCGCACCGAGAGTCCAACGCGAGATCTTGTCTTTCTGCGCCGAAGCGTCTTTATACATATTCAACTCGCCGTTGCTGTTATCCAGGAATGTATAGAGGAATACTGTCTTCGGGCTGTTGTTCCAACTACGTCCAAAGCTGACTACCGGCTTCGTGCCTTCAATATTCTCAGCATATTTAACGGTACAGTGGTCGAAGACATAGCCTTTATCGTTAGCAGCCGCATTGCTTGCTGTGATTGCATCACTGCCGCCGCCTTCGGTACTGCGTTGCTCGCAGACAAGTTCCGTGCCGTAGAAATATACACTACCATCACCGCAAATGTAGTCGACTGTTCCGTGAATCTCGCAATCCTCCAGGTACTTCACAGCGCCCGGCAGGTTGCTGTAGTAGGTGTCCTGGTAAGAGAGCAGACGTACGTTCTTGCAAACGGTCTTCGTTCCCTGATCCCACAGGGCTACGGCACGACCATTGTTGTTCTTATAGTAGTCGAGTGCGTTCTGGATCGTCAGGTCCTGCATATAGATGCCGCTCACGTTCTTGGCGATGCGCAGGGTAGCGGTCTTGTCGATACTCTCAGTCTTAGCGTCCGGAGCGTTCTTGATGATCGTTCCCTCCATCGACTGACCGATGATCGCGATATTGTTCTTGCTGATGGTCGTCAGTACGGTCTCGCCCAGATCATAGATGCCGTTCGGCAGGAAGATCTTGTCGCCGCTCTCAGCCATCGTGAGCGTCAGGATGAACGCTGCTGCGTCACCCGCCGGCACCTCATAATAACCTGTTGTCGTATTTTTCTCCGGGAAATCGTTCACGTTATAAACGACTACCTTGTGGATATACTGCTTCGCCGTCCAGTTGATGGTCAGCCAACCGGCGTTACCGGTATATTTAGCCGTCAACTCTGTGCCGTCCGGAGTCTCGTTCTTTACTACTGCATAGGAAGCCAGCTCTTGCTCGCTATCCATCACTTTGACATCACCCGACTCCGAATATTTGCAGAGCGTAACGACTACCACCGCATTACCGGCTACTTTCACGCGGATTGAACCGTTCGCATTAAAGTACCAACCGTGGTTGTTATAATAACTGCCGTCATACACCTCTACCGTCTCGTGATCCTCCGGGTAGAAGATCGGGTTGGCGAAGTCATAGGTCTGTACGCTACCTATAATCACATCCTCTACCGGAGTTACCTTCGCCTGAATGATTGTGTTGCCGGTAATAGGATCGCCTATCTGCGCTTTCTTACCGCTTACGTAGAACCATCCGCGGAAGACTTCTCCTGTGGGTATCTCCGGCAGCACACTTGCCTCCGGCAGCGCTTCCAGCGTAGCCCCTTCATAGGTTTCTACTCTGCTCAACTCCTTACCCGTCTGATCCTTGAAGATGATCTCACACGGAGTGATCTCTGAGGCTTCCGCAAAGAAATACGGCAGATAAGTCTGGCTGCCCAACTCAAAGGTCAGCACACCTGCTTCACCTAAATAGATATACGGTACGTCCTCTTCATAAACACCTGTTGTCTTACCACATTTATCAATCTTGTTGCTGATGGTAGCATATGTCTCACCGTCTTTCTTAACCGTGATATCGGTGTTGCTGTATTGGCAACCGCCGAGGGTGAACTTCACTGTACCATCCACCGGCACGGTGATTGTACCGCCCTGTACACCATGCTGACCGCCGTTATAAGTAGTACCTGCGATGCTTACGCCTTCAGGCAGTACGCCGCCTTCGGGGAGTAGCACGGTATAGGGATTGTCACGGAACTCTATCTTGAAGTCCACAAACGCACGGGCTACGTTCTCCTTGAACTCGATCTTACTCAATACGCCCTCTGCACTTGTCTTACGCTCAATATAGATACCCGTTGCTTCTGCCGGCAGGTCAATTGTAGCGGAAGCGCCAAATTCTATATCTTCAGTGTCAGCTATCTTCTCTCCCTTTACCGGATTTTCTCCTTCTGCTTTCGTCGCATTATATACAGAAACGGCATAAGCAGTCTGGTTTTTGCGGTTGGCAAAGGTCAATTTCAGTTTGCCGGCTACTGCGGCTTTCTCAAAATACGCCCAACCGCTACCGTTCAACTTGACGCCCTTTAATCCGTTGTTCGTTCCGGCTGCGTCATCCACCTTACTGCCGTAATACAGTCCGTTGTCCGGATTAGCACTCGGAGCTTGCTCCGTGTAGTCCCACAGCAGGTCATTCCCTCCTGCCAGCATGGTAAGGCTCGTCAGAGCCGCAACCATCAAAGAATAGATTTTTTTCATTGTATTTTGATTTTTCGGTTAATTAGTGCCTCGGTCTTTTATATTCTATAAAAAACGCTGCAAAATTACAAATTTTCGCGCACATATGTGTGTAAAAATTCACCAAATGGGTGGAATTCCACACCATTGACAGATATTTCACCCCCTGATTGACCATTATTGTTGGTTGGTGTGGATTTGCCATGACCGTTGTATTTGTTATTCAAGCACTTGTGCGATGGAGCCCGATGATCTCTCGATAAAACCTCGTTTAAACCTCGTTTTAACCCGGTTTAGCCCCCGTTTTGCATTGGCTGAGTGGGACGTCTGAACTTGGTCTGGAGGGTTGAGGGGTAACACTGAGATTATGACCTATCATCGAAATCCGGTGCAAAAGTACAACAAAAAAAGGAGAAATCCAAATTTTGATCTTCGTTTTCCTGACAAATGTCAGCCCATAGTCCATCGCGAATACAAAGATACAACAATTTTTCGGTTTAGGCACAAAAAAAGACGGCTCACAAATGTGAGCCGCTTTTATTGTTTGCCGAACGCTCAGTTACTTAATCTCTGTGCCGAGAACGTTGTACTTAACGCCGTTCTTGATGATAACGACTTGACCGTTCTCAAAGGTCTTAACCGACTTAACGGTAGCGTTTATGTTCTCAACAGCTGTTTCACCGGCAACTTCTACAGAAACAATCTGCCATTTAGCATCTGCGTTTCCTTCTTTGTTCTTGGAATAAACGCGAATCTCCTCTGCAGCTGCCGTTAATTCAACGACTGTATTATCAAAGTTGTGCGTTTCAATCGTAGCTCCTTCAATCAGACTTTCTTTATTCAGGGCTTTCTTGATGTTGATCTTCACCTTATCACCTGCTTTCAGATCGGTAATAACCAGACAAGCAGCTTTTCCATTCGGTTGAACATACTCTTTGTATGCTTTCATAACCAACTTGTTGTCACCACCATCTTTGAATTCAAAATAAACTTGATCCTCACCTTTGAGATTCAATGTTGTAACACCCCATGCTTCGGTGCCACTAACTTGTGTAACATTTACCAAATAGGCATCACCTGAACTGTTAGCAACACCTTCTGTCGCGATGTTTTCGAACACGAACCCGGCATCAAAGGCACTTTTAGCTGCATCAGCAGCGGTGTTGTCAACGATTCCTGAAAAGTCGATCACCCTTGCGTTAACACTCATTGCTGCAACGACAGCAGCTGCAAAAAGGAAAATTTTTTTCATGATTTAAGTTGTTTTATGAGCCTTGCGACTCGGTTAATGGATATAGTTATTTGTTTTGTTGCTAAAAAACGCTGCAAAGGTACAAATTTTCGCGCACATGTATGTGGAAAAATTAGCCAAAATGTTGGAAATAGTGATTTTTTTCTCAATTTGGCACAAAAAAGACGGCTCACGTTTCCGCGAACCGCCTCATTATTTAACAGTCTAACTGCTTTACTTCTTATCGCACTTCCGTGCCCAGCGTGTTGTAGAACTTGCCGTTCATCTCGATGATCACTTGGCCGTTGACGATGCGCTTAGCAGCCTTGGTGGCAACAGCGGTGTTCTCGATTGCGGTCGGAGCCGGCGAATCCGGCAGGGTGACCTCAGCAATCGGTTCGTCGATCATGATCTGCTTGATCACAACAGTCTTGTCGCTTGTCGTGGTGAGCTTCATGTAGCAGTCATAGGGTACGTTGGGGATCTCCAGCGGTGCAGCCAAATCGGAAGGAGTTAAGGTCATCTCTTGACCGTTGACACTGCCGATGACATTATCGCCTACGAATCCGAGTTTCAGGCGAATAGCCGATCCTTGCTTGATCCACAATCCCACGAAAGCACCTGCTTTCTTGAGTTTCAAGCCCAAGTACGGCTCATTGCGAGCGGTCTTCGAGTCGTTGAGCGAGTCGAGTTCGTTAATGTTCTCAAAATCAATATGAGCCGTTTGAAGCACAGCTTGGAAAGCCTGATTGTCCTTGCCGTTATCCAGTACCCACTGCTCGATGTTCACCGAGGTACCGTACTCATAGTTCGTATCGAAGGTCGCGGAATAAGCGATAGCCACCTCTTTGGTCAGTGCGCCGATAGTGAGGCTGATCTTAGTCGAAGCGGCTTCCATCTCTACTGTCGGAGCGAAGGTAATCACCACCTTGGCATTGAGCTTGCCGTCCTCGCCTACCGTTACGCTTGCCGGCTCAACGTACAGACCTGCCAAGTCGGGCACGGTCAGCGCATAGCTGCCGGCAGCCAGGTTCTTGCCGCTGAAGGTAACCTCTGCCTTCGGAGCAGGATTAGCCGCAACAGCGTTGAGCTCAACGGCCTCTTTATCTACGTTAAGTACGGGATCCGTGCTCGGATTAGCATCGTCATACGTGATCTCGTAGCAGATGAGAGCTTGATTTGCACCCGATGTGATGAAGACAACGGACTCCATTGCCGCGATGTCTTTTACTTCGACCGTTCCGGAAGTCGAACTGCTCTTGTTAGGCAGTGAGCCGGACAGACTTTGCGTCGTACCATCAATGATGACAGAGGTGAAAGTCAGTGCTGCGTCAGCATTGGAGATACCAACGATCTTGATGCTGTTGATCTGTTTGCCTTCGTTAACAACGAACGGGAGCGCATTACTGATTTCGCCGTAGGCCTTGTTCGTACGAACCTTGACACCTTTGTCCCACATGTCACCGACGAGTTTGCTACCGGCGCCGGCTACTTGCGCTGCGGGAATCGTGTACGATACACCTACCACTGCTTGGTCTTGGGTTACATCAGCGGGAGCGGGGTTCTTCTCTGTTGATTGAGCAAACATGCTTGTTGCAAACAATGCTGCTGCGAAAATAGAAAATAGTTTTCTCATGATTTAAATAAATTTAGTTAATAATAGTGTTATCTTGAGATTATCTCTTTCATCCTTTCATTCCTTTACTCCTTCAATCCTCACATTACTCAAGTAGATATACTTGCCGGAGCGTGGGGCTGACTCGTCGTTCAGCCATGGCAGGATGCGTATATGCATCGTCTGCCCGGCAGGTATAGTCAGATGTGCAGGCACAATCTTCACCGTTATCGGGGTGCGTTGCGGCATAGCAACCTTCTCGTAGAAAGTGTGCACATCGGTGAAATTATCGCCAAAGCCCGTGTTGATGTGGCAACTCATCGTTGACGTGCCTACTGCCGCCAGATCCATCATGATGCCGGCGATGCGCAGGGCAGAATCCGCGGGTGCGGTGACAGCCAGGTCGATATAGCGCACGGCATTCTCATCGATCTCGTCAGCCGGCCACGGGGTCTTCGTCTTGCCGTTATCGGAGTTGTGGAACCGCAGCTTGTCGCCCTTGACCTCAGCGCACATATTGCGAGTGGAAAATTGAAAGTTGAAAGTGGAAAGTTGTTGGCTCTCAACTCTTGACTCTTGGCTCTCAACTCTTGACTCTTGGCTAATCTCCGGCAGCTCTGCCGGAATAGTGATATACTCCGCGAGAATCCCTGCCTCCTTGAGCAGCCCGGCTGCAAGGCGGGCAATCATCTTCGCTCCTAATTCCGAGGTGTGGGTCTTATCGCCCTGGCAGAACAGATTCGCCGTGCAGTACGCGTCGCCGTATTGCAGGTACAGGTCATGCGTAGCAGTAGTCAGGTCGATATACGGTACATCCATCTGAGCAGCCACCTGATGCATCTGCCAGACATAGTCCATCGAGTGGTCGTCGGCAGGCACCCGCTGATTCTCGAGCAGCGTGCCGTTCTCCAACTTGCTGAACTTGTCACCCAGATCGTGCAAGCCATTGCGTCGCAGGGTGAGGGAGTCCACGAAGTACTTGCGGCATATAGGTCCTACTAACACGGGCGTACACCCGAGCGCGCGTACCTCATCTATAAATCGGATGAGGTTGGCTTTGTAGGTCGTGTTCGGGCACGTGCCGCGCAGGTCGGTGAGAGCAGGCTGACCATTGGCTACGAGGTAGTCGTTGTATTCGAGGACATCCACGCCGTTGCATTTCTCGTCGTTGTGCGCAAACTGTATGAGCACGTAGTCACCGGCGCTCATCTGCGTCTTCACTGACGGCCAGAGATTAGGCTGCTCGTAGAACGTACGCGTCGATGCGCCCGACTTGCCGCGGTTGTTAACGGTCACATAGTCCGAATCGAAGAACAGAGAGAGGTACGTCCCCCACCCGCGTTTGTCTGTTGCGGAAGGGTTATAGTCCGACATTGTGCTGTCGCCTATGGTGTGCACCTTGACGGCGCTCACCGGCAGACAAAGCACCGCTGCCAATATGGTAAGGACTTTTCTCATGGTAATGGTCTTAAATTGTCTTTAATAGTTGACCTAAATAACCCTTCTTCTATAAACGACATATAGCAACGCCATCAGTAGCAGCGGGAGAGCGGCGTCACCGACAGGTGTCGGATCGCCCTCCGGTGTCGGAGGACCAACCCTGCGCGGGTTACCGTGCGCATGCGCCGAAGCGCTACCGCCATCGTCGTATATCGCTGTTCCGTCATCGCCGAGCAATGGCGTTGAACTGTATGTACTACCGGAGGATGGCATCATGCTCGTGGACTGAAAACTTGCAGTAGGCGCCGTAGCCGTCATATGCTCCGTACCGTTCCATTGCGCCATGGCCGGCAGCGCAAGCACTACCGCCATGATGATCACAATCATTCTATTTATTCGGTGCCTCATAATTCTTCTTTCAACTTTCAACTTTAACGTACCATCACACCTGTCACATCGTACATCTGACCGTTGCGGATGATGAATACGTGATCGTCAATCACAATCTTCTTGACATCTGACTTCTGACTTCGTTCAATCGGCAGAGCCGTGCTGACATCTGTATTCTCGATTTCCGTCGCTACATGCTGTATCGGCGTCTGACTGATGATGAAGCGTGCTGC
>Ga0310786_10009929_pt1 | contig 12013 bp, 13 predicted proteins | sample AusTroGonzalo_MG_FD_203881 | JGI IMG/M metagenome (GOLD analysis project Ga0310786, IMG submission 203881) | Bovine rumen microbial communities from tropical cattle in Woodstock, Queensland, Australia - Gonzalo_03 (v2) (version 2) | ecosystem: Host-associated > Mammals > Digestive system >...
ATGACACACAACTGGGGGCAACGAGTTGTCAGATTTTATGATCCAGACGGAAACTTGATTGAAGTTGGGACTCCGGTATAATGGCGAACCTACTCAAACTGGCAGATGATATTGGCGAAGGATTGCCAAAGCCATCATTCCTCATGTATCGCAGGGATGATGGGGTTTGGGTTGTCCCACTTGGAAACTTAAGAAATTAATGAGAAAAAATGAATCGAATTATTGTTATTGGAAGTCCCGGCGCAGGTAAAAGCACTTTCGCAAGAAAACTGAAAGAGAAGACGGGTCTCCCGTTATACTATCTGGATATGATATTTCATAGACCGGACAAAACAACGGTTACCAGAGAGGAGTTTGATCAGGAACTACAGGCAATTCTGCAGACTGACAACTGGATAATAGATGGCAATTATCAAAGAACTCTGGCATTGCGCTTTGAAGCGTGTACGGATGTATTCTTCCTGGATTTTCCTTTGGAGCTGTGTCTTGAAGGAGCTGCATCACGAATCGGCATGGTTCGTGACGACATGCCTTGGGTAGAGAAGGAATTCGATCCGGAGTTCCGTCAGTACATTCTGGATTTCCCAAAGGATCAGCTTCCTCAAATCTATGATCTTATAGAAAAGTATCGGGATATTCGGCGAATCACCGTTTTTCATTCCAGGGAGGAAATGGATAAGTGGCTTGATAGCTAGAATTACACCACCTAATTTGTCTACCGATGAGTGCGTAGTTATGATGTCAAGGATATTGTTGCAATAGGGTAATAATAACTTATCATATGTTGTTTAAACTGATACAATGTTAGTGGTTCTATCCAGAGGAAACACGACGATGAAAAAGTCAAATATCATCATGTACGCAACAGAAGACGGACTGACAAAGATTGAAGCCACCTTTGATCAGGATACTGTCTGGCTTTCACTTGATGAAATGGCCAAACTTTTCCAACGTGATAAGTCAACAATTTCACGTCATTTGAAGAATATTTTTTCTGAAGAAGAGTTGCGTCGAGACTCAGTTGTTGCATTATTTGCAACAACTGCCAACAGCTGCAGAAGTTCAATATATAGATACCGTCAAGGAGCTTGAACAGATTTTAGCTCAGGAGATTTGATTATGGCATTTGATTTCAAGAAAGAGTACAAAGAGTTTTTCATTCCTTCATCAAGGCCTGCAATTATTACGGTTCCTGCGTTCAACTTCATTGCCGTAAGAGGCAAGGGGAATCCCAATGACCCGGACGGAGAATACTCAAAAGCTCTGAATTTGCTCTACGGCACTGCTTACACAATAAAGATGAGCAAAAAAACTGACCACAGGATTGACGGATATTTTGATTACGTAGTTCCTCCGCTTGAAGGATTCTGGTGGCAGGACGGGTCGGAAGGAGTTGACTATGCCCGCAAGGAAAACTTCAGGTGGATTTCGGTCATCAGACTTCCTGATTTTGTAAAAAGAGCAGACTTTGACTGGGCTGTAGCAGAGGCAACCCGAAAGAAAAAGGAAGATTTCTCAAAGGTGGAGTTCCTGACAATGGAGGAGGGCCTTTGTGTTCAGTGTATGCATGTAGGTTCTTATGACAGTGAGCCTGCAACAGTTGAGTTGATGCACAAATATATTCAGAATCAGGGTTATGAACTTGATTTTTCTGATACAAGACTTCATCACGAAATATATCTAAGTGACCCCAGGAAGGTTGCTCCGGACAAGAACAAGACTGTAATCCGCCATCCGATAAGGAAAAAATAGCATGGCATCAAGCAGAGAATATCTGGGCTTCATATTGGAGCAGCTGTCAGAAGTTGAAGGCATCACATGGCGTGCCATGATGGGCGAATATCTCATCTACTGTAAGGACAAACTAGTGGGTGGTATTTATGACGACCGCTTTTTACTTAAGTCAACAGATGCAGCCATGAATCTAATGCCGGAAGCACAACTGGAGATTCCATATGAAGGAGCCAAAGAGATGCTTCTGGTAGATAATGTAGAGAATAGGGAATTCTTGAAAGAATTGTTTGATGCGATGTATGAAGAACTCCCGGCTGTAAAGAGAAAGAAAGGTTAGACCTTTCGTTATGTGGTGGCTGATTTCTACTATGTGCATTTTTTACACAAGGTGCTTATAAACAAAAATATAATTGTTTGACTTTTACCCACATACGGACTTGCTGTTTTATGACATCATTTCTACTACCTCGTGGCATATGGAGTGCGTAATAATTCTGACTCAGAGACCATATGGTATAATAGCAAATTGATTTTCAGGTTTTATGGAGGATTTCTACATGAGCCGTTTCTTAAAGACAATTACAGTAGTTCTTCTTTTTCTGGTCTGTGTTTCTGGAAATGTATTAGCAGATAATGCCAAAGGCCCGGATCTTTCTGATTACAGCTACACATATCCTGCAGACGGATATCCTGTCAGTTCCGACGGTTACAGGTATGCCGATTACATACCCGCTCCAAAAGAAACACGTGAAGAAAGGCCCGATCTCAATGATGAGGATTGGGTAAACTTCAGACTTGTTTCCACTACGGGAATGGGAAAAATGCTGTACAGGTCTTCAAGTCCGATAAATCCGTATCTCAGTAGGGCAAAAGAAGCCGATGCAATGTTGAAAAAATACAAGATTAAGGTTGCTTTGAATTTCGGAAACAGCGAGCAAAGGGCAAAACAGTATGCGGCCTACAAAAACTCCTACTACAGCAAGATTAAAGTAGTTTACCTTGATGGAAGATGGATGAGCGACAAAACCACCTTCAACGTCTGGTATCCGTCAAAAGAATCCGAACTGTTCAGGAAGAACCTGGTTTCCGGTTTCAATGCAATTAAAGATAACAAAGGTCCGTATGTAGTTCACTGCACATGGGGAAAGGACAGAACAGGAATTTTTATTGCAATTCTTGAGGCTCTGATGGGAGCATCATGGGATGAAATCCGTGAAGATTATCTGAAGTCTTATTACAACTTCTTCAAGGTAACGCCAGATTCCGAAGAGGGAAGAAAGATTGCAAAATATCAGATTGAACTGCAGCTGAAGGTCATTTTCAATGTTGACGACCTGTCAAAAGCTAATCTTTCAGAATGTGCAAGAACATACATGCGTGAACTCGGACTGAGTAATAAGAACATAGATAAAATTGTAGACCGCCTCAAACCATAATATGAACAAGACAATGATTGAAAACATGATTCATTGGGCGGAAGAAAAGCTTGGTGATAGTAAATACGCCGGATGGTGTCTCTCTTTCATTGAGGATGCCTTGGAAATCAGTAATGGAATTGAGATTTTCGGTGGAGACAGCGCAAAGGAGTCAGCCGAATTATATTCTGACGCAATGAAAACGGGGGTTCCTCCTAGAGGATCCTTTGTTTTCTACAATTGTATCAATTGGGGGCATTGCGGAATAAGCCTAGGAGATGGAAAAGTGATTCATGCTTGGGATGTTGTCAGGATTGATGATTACCTGGAACTGGAAAAAATGGCGGCAGTAAGCGGGGATCATCCCAGATACATAGGGTGGGTGCCGATAGACAGGGTTCTGGCTCAGAGACCATTAATCACAATGAAGCGATGAAGGCTATTTGTATGAATGTGCATTTAAAAGGAGAGTCTTTTTAATGTTTCATTGAGATAGAAAGAATCGTTGATTCTCCCAATGGCAAAAACCTTTTTGCCTGCATCTTTAAAGGAAGCTCCGCAGTAATAAAGGAGTTCTTCGTCCAAAATGATGAACCTGTCATGAAATCTATCTGAAAATCTGATTGTCAGTTTTCTCTAATTCACCTGAGGAAATGATGTTGTTTGAATGCTTAACGATTGCAGTTCTTGTGATCTGCAGTAAGCCATACAGTCTCTTCAGAAGGGCTGACATTTACCTCAAGTTCAAAACCAATCAATGTTTGATATGTGGTAGTATTCAATCTGATGAACAAGAAAGAACTTCATGAATTCATAGCCAATACTCAGCCGAATATATGCCAGATAAGCATGCTCAGACATGGTGTGGAAGTCTATTCGGATGAGTGGAACGGATTTAAAAAGACAGATTGTACTCATATAATGTCTGCCACAAAAAGCATTGTGGCACTTCTGACAGGCATCGCCCTTGATAAGGGCATGATCGGAAGCATTGATGATAAAGTTCTGAACTACTTTCCCACCTACAAGGTCAAACGCGGGGAAAAGACAATTTACGATGTTACAATCAGACACCTACTGACCATGCGTGCTCCGTATAAGGGAAAGGGCGATCCGTGGAGTGCAGTCTGTTCAAGTGGAAACTGGACTGAAACTTCTCTGGATTATCTTGGAGGAAAGAAGGGAATTACCGGAGAGTTTGACTACCGGACCGTATGCCTCCATATCCTCTCCGGTATTCTCTACAAGGCTACAGGAATGAAGACTGTGGATTTTGCAAACCAATTCCTGTTTGCTCCGCTTGGTATCCCTGAACATGAAAACTTCTATGCAATGAACGCAGAGGAGCACAAGCAGTTCACAATTGAAAAGACTCCGAAGGGCAATGTATGGTTTGCAGACCCCCAAGGCCTTGGTACACCGGGTTATGGTCTCTGCATGAGTGCATCCGATATGGCTAAGATAGGCCTGCTTTGTCTGAACAAGGGAGTTTGGGAAGGAAAACAGATTGTTTCAGAAAACTGGATTAAGGATATGACCACGCCAAGGCTTGTTGAAAGCAAATACTTCAGGAATATGCAGTATGGCTATCTGTGGTGGATAATCCACCCTGAGAAAAACATCTATGCAGCAATAGGAAACAGCGGAAACGTTATCTATGTTAATCCTGAAAAGGACACGGTTGTTGCAGTTGCTTCTTGTTTCAAACCCACCGTCTTTGACCGCGTAGATTTCATTGAGGACAATCTTTTGTAATATGGCAAATCTAATCACCGGGTTCCGGATTCTCTGCAGTGTAGCTTTGTTGTTTTTCCCCGTGTTTTCAGGTCCATGCACAAAATTGGGGGACGATTAATATCGAAACTCCCCTCGAATTGAAACATTTTGAAGTAACAAACCGACCGCAGAAAGTAATCAAAAACAATTGTGTTGAGTACACAATAGTAGGAAGAATGCGAGATCTAAGGTTGTTGCAATGTCCGAACTGCAGTTGTACACACTTTGTTTCAAAGGGAAAGCGAAAGTTAAAACTGAAACATGTTGCAAATCCTGGAATAAAAGTAAATCTGGAGAACTGTTTGATGCAACCAGTCCTGATCTGGAAATCAAGGGCTTGAGCAGTTATATTCTCAACGGACTGATGGAAGCTCAGAAAGAGAAAGAATACCTGGTCACAACGGGTTATAACAGGAACATGATACGTTTCAACATCAGATAAACGGGTTGTTCTTCCACTTTTTGTAATCTCCGCTCCAATTGGTATCGAATTCATAGACTTTTGTGATACGTTTTTCTTTTATCATTCCCGGGAGTGGAAGGAGAACTTTTCCTGACTTTATGCTGAAAAGTGCGTGGACGCGTTCATTATCATCAGTAGGGCAGAACCTGATAATCACATCATATGGAGTAAACTTCGCTTTACTGGTGCAACCTATAGTTCCCCTGACTGGTTTGCTGATTTTTATAGGAGAATCAGCAAAAAGGTCATTTCCACCAAAGTTCAAGCCGCACATCCCATTATTGATGTATAAGCATTCCGTCTCATCACCCTTCTTGGAAGTAGTGGTTACTTCTATTCTGTAAGTTGTATCAGGATCAAAATCAGTGAAGATGAAGCTTCCTATGGGCTTGGACGGTGAAACAGTGAAGCGGGCCTCATAATAAGTTCCGTATTTTGATTCAACCTTCTCCAGCTTGACTGCCTCCGAATACCTGTAATCGGGCAGTTCTTCAATGGTTTCAGGTTCTTCCTCAATTTTACGCAGCGGAGCAACTTCTTCCTCTGTGAGAAGATTCTCCTTTATAAGTAAGGCCAGAACGGAATCCAGGGCATTTGTTGTGTCTGCAACATAAAGGTCCGGAAGTAAGCCTTTTCCAACAAGAAATTCATAGTTTCCAAACAGTGAAAGTGATGTGTTTGCACATACAGCTATTCCGGTGTTGGGAAGATGAAGGTTGATCATGTCATAAGTGCCGCGGCCATATTCGGCTGTCGGTGCGCTTACAGTTATTCCTCCGTCCATAACTCCTCTCGTGTTGGTTCCCACAACGATAGTGTTTTCAAGAAACCTCAGATACTGTATAAATTCCTCAGGGGCACAACCTGTATCATTGTCCACCAGAACAATGGTGAGATTTGAGTTTTTGGTTATCCTGCCCGGACCGGACTGAGGCATGAGTCTCGTTCTTTCTTCTCCGGGTTGCATGAAGAAAACATTGGTCATTCCCTCTCTTCCAAGAACAGCCTCAGCCAGACTATACGCGCTACCCTTGTAGCCATACATGAAGTCATATGCATGGGTTCCGCCGTTTTTGCGTAGGTCAACTATGACAATATCCTTATTTCTTGCCTTCCGACCGATGGTAGTCAAACCATCAACCTCATTACCGCATCCTGTAAGGCCCACATAAATGGCTTTGCCGATATCCTTGACCACCATCTCGGTCTGAATATCCGATGACAAAGTACTCTTCCATTTTACAGTTTCCTCTATTGTGTCACTGCCTTTGAGTATTACTGTTGAAGAAACCGGTTTTGAAGCATAAGGGCAGTAAAGGACAAGAGAGTATATAATGTCTCCTTTTTTTGTCAGCATGGGGACAATCATTGTGTTGTCATTATCGCAGGACTGAAAATAGTAGGCTTTCCCGTTCTTCTCCAGATAGTAGCCCTTGTTATCTGATTTGAATTCAAGACCACTCAGGTAGGTAACATACCTTTCCGTTTCTTCGTTTAGTTCAAAGTAGACTTGATGATCATCCACTGTTAAGTGGCAGTCTTTAATGAAGCCAAGTTCCGAAATCAGGATTGAGACAAAATCTGATGTTGGAACTGTTTTTCCTTTGTATGAGCTGAGCTTTTTCAGAACAGCATCCCTTGCTGCATAATAGACAGGGTCTCCACCCAAAATATCGTATACGCCGTGCCTGTATCTGAGCATTCGGAAGAACAGATCCACATCTTCAACTGCTTCACTGTAGGAGACAGATTCTTTTCTATCCCTGATTTTGATAAGAGACATTGCCTCTTCATAGGTTATGGATTTGTAATAGTCCGGGTTGAATTGCATATATTCAGCCTCGAACTTTTCAAGATAGTCAGAGGGTTGAACCAGTTCATACCTTGCACTGTTCAGTTTCTGCATCAGACTCTGAAAAGAAGACTGTTCGGCAAATACAGAAAATGAAGTTACGGCTACCAGAAAAAGGACAAAAAGCTTCTTACAACTACTCATGACTATAGGGTAATTCTTACTCGCAACGGATTCAATACGTGGATAAATCGATTAAAAATGATAGGGGAGGGGATTTGAGCTTGCGCATGCACTGAAAGGTGTGACAGCAAACCTTTCACTGACTCCTCTCTACACTCCGATTTGTGAGATAACAGAACTGTTCAGAAATAAGATACAGACCGACTACCACCCGTTGATTGAAGCTATTATCGCAAAACGGGATCAGCTTCTCACATAATCTCGTTGCAAAGCTGTGGGTCGTCTTTTATCTGACGAATCAGTTTGACAGGATTACCGGCATAAACCCCGCCTGATGGAACGTCTTTTGTAACAACGCTTCCGGCACCGATTATTACGTTGTCTCCAATGTGGATTCCGCCAATTACGGTTGAGTTGGATGCAATGTAAACATTGTTTCCAATTTCGGGACATTCACCCCTGTTTTTGCCAATGACAACACCGGGGCCGACTCTAAGGTTCTTTCCTGCCTTCTTGGGGAAAACGACAGCAGTGTGGTGGGAAATAAACAGGCCCTCAGCTATGTCCCCACCAATCTCAACTCCGTCTGCCGGTTTAAGGAAAGCCTTGCTGAAACCACTCCAGAACTTATGTTTTCTGGTTCTGAAGTAGAAAACATTTCGGAATTCAACAATGGTCAGAAGACAGTAGTTGAGCCTCTGAACCCTGGACTCTTTGTCCATTTTTTTGTTCCACTTCAGGTAACGGCTTACATCACAGTCAATCATGTTCTGAGTGGTTTTATCACAGAGTTTATATGCTATATCGGCAGCGTTGAAACGCCATTGTCTTAAGAGTAGGTACTTCATAATCTAAAATGTATGTAACATTGTCAGAGTTTGTCAAACTAATTATACTCAAGACATGAAAAGACGAAAAAGCTATCTGAACAAGAGTATCTCGATAGCCAGTATTATATTCCTTGCTCTTCTCAGCATTGTACTGAGTGTTGCCAATCTTTCACTTCACAGAAACTTTGTGTACAAAAACTACAGAGCATACATCACAGATATTCTGACCTATATTTCCGACGAAATTGATGCAGATGATCTGAAGCAGTGCATCCAGACAAAAGTGGAAAGTGAGAAGTACAAGGAAACTCTTCTTTTCATGGATAACATCATGGAGCACTACGAGGATGTTCATTTCCTCTATGCTGTCACACCTCTGAATACCAATGAAACGGGTAACGTGATGAGTGTCTTCTCCGCAGAGAGATACTACGACAGGTATGTGGACACGGAGGGAAACCTCTATCTTGGCTGGATATCTGATGATGAGTATGACGCACAAGGGGCTGCTCAGCTGATGGATGTTATGAACGGCGACTCAATTGTCTTCTTTGTGGAAACAACAGAGTGGGGTACTGACTATACAGGTGCAATGCCGATCAAGGATTCAGAAGGTAATGGAATTACCGTTCTTGCAGTTGATATAGATATCTCTTTCATCCGTGGAACAATAATCAAATATGCAACTGTAAACTTCCTGGTAATTGCATTGTTCGGAGCCCTGTTCATTACACTCTTCATTATGTGGTCCCGTAAGAACATTACAAAGCCAATCAGAAAACTTGAGGAAAGTGCTGTCGGATTCATAGGACACAGCCATGGTCAGAGAGATGTTGAAGCCCTTAACTTCGAAGCTCCTGTACTGAAAACTGACAATGAAATCAAATCCCTTTCCGATGCTGTAGTTAAGATGACAGAAGACATGCGTGAGTATGTTACAGACATCATCAGTGCAGAAAAGAAGGCTGCCAGCATGGAGGAACTTGCAAACCACGATGCTCTTACAGGAGTGAGAAACAAAACTGCATACTATTCAGAGATTATGCTGGTTTCTGATTCTCATGTAGGTCTGGCAGTTATTGATCTGAACTACCTCAAGAGACTTAACGATACACATGGACATGACAAGGGTGACCGTGCAATCAAGAAGCTCTCAGAACTGATCTGTGATGTGTTCAGCCATTCACCGGTTTTCAGAATCGGTGGAGATGAGTTTGTGGTCATCCTCAGGGGAAATGACCTGGAGAACTATCAGGAACTTGTCAAACAGTTCAACTCAGAGCTGGACAAGATGATAAATGACAGTTCTCTGGAACCCTGGGAAAAGGTATCTGCAGCTCTTGGCGTTGCCTTCCGTGAAGACGGGGAAGACATGGACAGTGTTTTCAAGCGTGCCGACCAGGCCATGTATGAACGCAAGAAAGAGATGAAGTCAAAAATGTAAAGTGATTCTCATACAAAAGCCCTGACAACCAAATTAAGTTGTAAAGTTGCTAAATATATTTATTACATATACAATGGAACGTTGGAGGGTTTTGGAATGAGTCATGACAGCAGACTTCAGTCCAGTTTCTCACCTTTGGGAATGTGGGCCTTTTCAATAGGTACCAGTATAGGGGGGAAGCACTAGGTGAAAGGAATACATTCCATACGGACAAAAATTACCACAGTAACCATTAGTGCAATCATTCTGATGATGATTGTTGTTACTGTAGTAGGCGTGTTGGCAATCAGGAATATCGGAACAACAAGTTCGGAGCAGCTTCTATTGTTGCTCTGCGAGTCTGGTCAGAAGAATCTGGATTCTTACCTTGGAGATGTTGAGCAGGAGGTTGAGACAATATCGGCCTTTGTTGAGGCCGATCTTGTTGCATTGGATGATGAAAACCTTCAGGCCCATCTGGACCGTGTAAGCAGCTTCTTCAGAAAGGTGGTAATGCGTACAAGTGGAATAATGACCTACTACTACCGTATTGATCCTGCAGTTTCCTCAAATGTCAAAGGCTTCTGGTTTGTAAAGAGCGAAGACGAGGGATTTGCAAGTCATAAAGTAACCGATATCTCGCTGTACGATGTTGAGGACACTTCCAAACTTGTGTGGTTTACCGTGCCAAGGGCAACCGGCAAGGCTGTCTGGCTACCTCCTTACATAACGGAAAATCTTGATGCCCGTGTTATTTCGTATAACATTCCCGTGTATTTGAACAAACAGTTTGTCGGCGTTGTCGGAATTGAAATGGATTTTTCTTTCATGGCTGAAATAGTTGACAACATCTCCCTGTACAAGAACGGGTATGCCTTTGTGAACAATTCAGATGGAATCATTATCTACCACCCACATATCGATGTTCTTACAACACAGCAGCCTGCAATCCCGGACGGAATAACCGGAGCCAACACAATTGTCCGTTACAGCTATGAGGGAGTGAAGAAGATGCTGGCATGTCTGCCGCTTCTCAATGGAGACCGCCTGAATGTATGTGTTCCCCTGGATGAGATAAGTGAAGGCTGGAAGATTTGGGTCAATGCCATAATAAGTGCGTTCGGCATACTGCTTATCGGCCTGATTCTCTTTTTGCTCAACTACACTGGACACATTACAAAACCACTTGTAGATCTGACCAGGGTTGCCGAGCAGATAGACGAGGGTAACTATGATCACAACCTCAACTACAAGGGGAATGATGAAATAGGAATCCTCACCAGAACCTTCAGCCGGGTTACAAAGCATCTGAAGAAGTACATTACAGACCTTAATGACCTGGCTTACGCCGATGCTCTTACCTCACTGCATAACAAGGGTGCCTTTGACGCCTACATGAACAGAATCCAGACACAGTTGGATGAGCAGGGTGATGACAAAATTGAGTTTGCAGTCTGTATTTTCGACTGCAACCGCCTCAAGAGAATAAACGACCACAACGGACACGACAAGGGAGACATCTACCTTAAGGAGACAGCTGCAATTATATGCGAAGTCTTTGACCACAGTCCTGTTTTCCGCATAGGTGGTGACGAATTTGCCGCTCTGCTTATGGACAACGACTACAAAAACAAAGACAATCTTCTTAAGCTGTTTGACGAAAAGTGTTCCGAGAAGAGGATTCATGGGACTGATGACTGGGAAAAGGTTGATGTCGCACGTGGCATAGCAGTCTATGATCCGGCTGAAGACAGTTCGGTCAACGATGTGATTCGAAGAGCGGACAAAAACATGTACGAGAACAAGTTCTACAGCAAAAGGCTGGGTTAATTGAAAATGAATGTGGTCCTTGTTGGTCTCCTTATTCCGTTTCTGGGTACTGCTGCAGGTGCAGCCTGCGTTTTCTTTCTTAGAAATGATCTGAAACTTGGTGTTCAGCGGGCTCTGACAGGCTTTGCTGCAGGAGTTATGGTTGCAGCTTCCATCTGGAGCCTTATAGTTCCTGCCATTGACCAGTGTGCGGACAGGGGACGATGGGCCTTTCTTCCTGCTTTCATAGGCTTCTGGCTTGGTATCCTCTTCCTGTTGCTTCTGGACGAGATTATTCCCCATCTTCATGTCGGTACCAATCAGGTCGAGGGCCCCAAAAGCAAGGCCAGCAGAATTCTGATGCTGGTTCTGGCCGTTACACTACACAACATACCTGAAGGAATGGCAGTCGGCGTTGTTTATGCAGGTCTTGTTTCAGGTTCTGCCCATATTACAGCCGGAGGAGCACTTGCATTGGCTCTGGGGATTGCAATCCAGAACTTCCCTGAAGGTGCAATCATCTCAATGCCGCTCTTTGCAGAAGGGAAGAGCAAACCGAAGTCTTTCTGGCTTGGTGTTCTGTCAGGG
>Ga0310786_10009930_pt1 | contig 12012 bp, 9 predicted proteins | sample AusTroGonzalo_MG_FD_203881 | JGI IMG/M metagenome (GOLD analysis project Ga0310786, IMG submission 203881) | Bovine rumen microbial communities from tropical cattle in Woodstock, Queensland, Australia - Gonzalo_03 (v2) (version 2) | ecosystem: Host-associated > Mammals > Digestive system >...
CAGGCCGTACGACCTACATTGGCTACATGCTCGACTTGATGAACATGCTCGGTGTTCTTGACTTGGATTTGGATTACGAATTTACCGACTTGCAGGGAACCTTCATGTATAACTTTACCGATGATACTCGCATGAAGTTGAGTTTCTATGTCGGTAAAGACCGCTTGAGTTTTGACCCGCTTTATATGGACTGGGGAAACATTGCCGTTCCGCTCGGATTCTACCACCGCTTTAATGGTGACTGGGATTATAACGCAACGTTTGCTTTCAGCGAATTCTACCAGACCATGAAAATTAGCGACCTCATGTCTATCGAGATGTTCCTATACACCTTCGCGGGCAAGCAGTGGGTCAATTATCGCGGCATTCCGAATCATACGTTGACTGCCGGATACGAACTGGAATACGACTATGAACGTTATCAAGAACAGATGTCTACCATTAGTGTGGCCGACATTCAGAAACCGTTCCACCATGTGGCTTATCTGCAAGATGCCTGGAAGATTTCTCCCGATTACCTGTTGCAATACGGCCTTCGCTTTAATTACCAGACCGCGGCGGAACATTTTGGCGTAGAACCGCGTGCCTCTTTGACAATCAATATCGATGACGAAAAAACGTTGGAATTCTACGGTGGCTATTACTTGCAATACTTGAATTCGATTGTCTACACGGACCAGGAAACTCTGAACGAATTCTATTATCCGGCAACGACGACCACTAAGGGTAAGCATATTGATCCCGCTTCTTCTTGGCTGTTCGCAGCGGAATATAGCCAGCGCGGAATCTTTGACGATTACGATGCGACTGTCGGCGTTTACTACAAGACGCAAAGCAACTTGAACACTTTTGTTGCTGTGCTTGACAGTAATGAAGAAACGACCTCGGATGACTTTGTTGTGGCCGATGGATTCGGTACGGCGGAAGGTTATTCCTTCGGTTATGAACTTTCGCTCCGTAAAGATAAGGGTTGGTGGTTTGGCGGTATTAACTGGAGCCAAAGCATTAGCGTCATGAAAACGGACGATGGTACCAAACCGTATTATCCGAGTTGGCATCAGCCTTACGCTCTCAAGATGGATTTGGGTATTAACTGGTCTGGCGGAGACGACGCTCGCCGCAAGCATAAAGTGCCGGGACGATTCTTCCGTTCTTCTGTGATTATGAAGTATTCTGCAGGTATGCCGATTAGCGAATACAAGGGATATTATGTGTCGCAGGAAATGGGTCACCAGCAGTATTCCGACCAAACGGTCGTGCTGCCGGGTAGCCGCAATGGTGCTCGCCAATCCGATTACTTCCGTATCGATGTGAAGCCGATTGACATTGGTCGCGAAGGAAAGTGGAACTTTAGTTGGACGATTATCAACTTGACCGATCACGAAAACATGTTCTACACTTTCTACGATACGAGCAAGAATCCTCCTGAAAAGACAGAAATTACCCAGTTCCCGTTCCTCCCTGTGATGATCAATTTTGAGTATTATTTCTAGATTGAACGTCATGGAACGCGAAAACTTTAAATCAAGACTCGGTTTTATCCTCATTGCCGCCGGTTGTGCCATTGGCCTGGGCAACGTGTGGCGTTTCCCTTACATTGCTGGCCAGTATGGTGGAGCGGCCTTTGTGCTCCCGTACTTGGGCTTCTTGCTTTTCTTGGGCCTGCCCATTTTGATGGCAGAACTTGCCCTGGGTCGTGGTGGTAAGAGCGGTATCGCTCGTGCCTTCGACAACCTGGAACAGCCGGGCACCAAGTGGCACTGGGCCAAGTTCCCGCTGATTTCGGCCAACTATATATTGATGGCCTTCTACTCGGTGGTGACTGGTTGGATGCTCTACTACTTCTACAAGATGGTCACCGACGACAAGTTCCTTCAGGGGACTCCCGACCAGATTGCGAGCGGCTTCGGTGAAATGCTTTCTAACCCCGCCCTCATGATTTTCTGGATGACGGTTGCCATCGTGATTGGCTTGGGCATTGTTTCTCGCGGCCTTCAGAAGGGCGTCGAAATGATTACCAAGAAAATGATGATCTGCTTGTTGGTTATCATGGTGCTCCTGGCGATTCGCGCTGTGACGCTCCCCGGTGCTGGCAAGGGCCTTGAATTCTACCTGTTGCCCTCTCTTGAACGTCTTACGCAGTCGGGCAAGGGTGTCGGCGAAGCTATTTTTGCCGCATTTGCCCACGCCTTCTTTACCTTGAGCCTCGGTATCGGTAGCATGGCCATTTTCGGTAGCTACATCGGCAAGAAACATTCCTTGACCAAGGAAGCCACTAGCGTCTGTATTTTGGATACTGCCGTTGCCCTTGTTGCAGGCATTATCATTATCCCGAGCTGCTTTGCCTTTAACCAGTCTCCTGGTCAGGGCCCGGGCCTTATCTTTGTGACCCTTTCGAATGTGTTCGCCATGATGCCTGGTGGCCGTTTCTTCGGTGCCGCCTTCTTCCTGTTCATGTCTTTTGCGGCCCTTTCCACCCTGATTGCCGTGTTCGAAAACCTGGTCTCTTTCTGGGTAGACCTCAAGGGCTATGACCGCAAGAAGGTGTCCTTCTGGAACATCATCATCGTGTTCGCCCTTTCGCTCCCTTGCGCTCTTGGCTTCAATGTGCTTTCGGGATTCCAGCCCTTTGGCCCCGGCAGCTGCGTTTTGGACCTCGAAGACTTTATCGTGAGCAACACCATGCTCCCGGCTGGCGGTATGTTCATCGCTATCTTCTGCTCTAGCCGCTATGGTTGGGGTCAGTCGAAGTTCTTTGACGAAATGAACGCCGGTAAGGGTTTCAAGATTCCGTATAACGCCTTCTTCAGAATCTACTTCAAGTGGGTGCTGCCCATTCTCGTGTCGATCCTTCTGATTCAGGGTTATATGTCCAAGTTTGCTCCGGAACTCTGCGCCAAGATTTTCGGTTAAACTTTACAATATCTGAATTTGGGCCGCATCGTAAAGGTGCGGCTCTTTTTTTGTTCAAAAAACAATTGTGGATGGTAACACTTTTGTGGTGGATAGGTGTTTCAAATATGTAAATTTGAAGGACCCGATGAAGAATAAACTTGCAATCCGCTGCTCTTGCTTTTTGGCCGCATTGTTCCTTGCGGCTTGTAGCGATTTTCATGGCCCGTGGGATTACTATCCTGAAAAGCGTGACGTGTACACGGGAATTTATACTTACGGCTACGTTATCAGTGGTGAAACTCCTTATGTCTGCTTTTCGAAGGTTTACGAACTTGACGAAACGGCTGCAGAAAGTTTCGCGTTTTATGACAGCGCCTACGTAACGGTGTCGGGCCATTTCGATAGTCATTACAGCAATGTCGACGAAGCGGATACGACTGTTGTCTTGCGCCCTTATAGTGACAAGCCGAATTGCTTTTATGGCAATAATTACGAGGGCGTTGTTGGAGAAACCTACAAACTAGAAGCCTACTTTGAATGGGACAGCTCGGGCCACAAGGCAAAATCTCGTTACAAGGCAGAAGCAACCATTCCGAACCCGGTAAGCGTCAAGGGCTTGAATTCGCCCCAGCAAGATGGTAGCTACAAGTGGATTCCCTACGATGAAAAAAATCCTAGGTTTGAAATAGAATTCTTAGAATACCCCATGGACATGGACTTCGTGAAGTGTGCCATGGATTACGATAGAACTGTCAAGGGTGTCATATCGGTGATGAACTATGGCATGGAAAATGCCGAGTCGCAGAATACCACGATTAATGAAATGCTTAAGGGCTTTACCGACGAAGACGATCAAGGTTATCGTGGTATTGCGATTCACGATCCTTTGGAAAAAGCTGAAAATTTAGGCTATACCTCGAACCGCAGGGTTGCCGACTATTATGCGCTGGATACGCTTTATCTGATGAACATGATGATGCCGCTTGGGGATATTTCGGTAGATTTCTATTCAACCGATGCGGCCTACATTGACTATATCGATAAGGTGAAGCAGTCAGTAAGCGACTCGCGAATTGTGCCTGAATCGAATATTGAAAACGGTATGGGCGTGTTTAGCGGAATGGCAAAGTCGACGATTGAATTGCATGTCAACGGCGGCGGCGTGAATATGAAACATATTGCGCACCATAATTGCTATAACACCGAGGGTGACCTTTCGGACAGCTGGGATTCCAAGGGGTGCAGGCTTTATCAAGATGTTTACTGCGCGGGAATTGAGCCTAGCTCATGGTTGTCGAATGATTTGGTTAGCCTGAACAAGCATGCTTACGAAGAATATCGGGATACTGTCTATAGCCGGCATAATGAAGAATGTTTTGCCTCGAACGTGAAGGCTGCCATGATGCTTGATACCACCAAGTGGTCCTTGTTCCTGCCCGATACCATTCATGATGAAGACAAGTCCAATGCCTACGCCGATGGCCTTAAACGCTACTGCGTGGCGAGCAACTTCGAAAACAACAAGATTGCCGATTGCTACAACTTGTACCAGCTGTGCACTGTGAGCCCAGAAGAAAACTACTGCAAGGATTATCTGTGGGCTTGGTGCGCTGACCGTGATTGGCCTAATACAGAACAATGCCAGAGCGCTTTGGTGAGCCGCTACTATCTTACGGAACAAAAGTCAAGCATCATCAAGCGCGAAGTTCAGGAAATATGTGACCATTACCACCCCGTTATTTGCGATAACTGGTGTGATAAAAAGAAAGATGGTCACATGAAATGCCAGTAACGTTATGGCAATATTGAGGTCCAAAAAGATCTTGTCAATTATTCAATATTGAAAATCTTACCCGAAAGCATCAGGCGAATTGCCTTCGAAAGGGTAGTCTTGTTTGTGAGTTTGTCTGTATCGATATCTTTGGTTTTGCCATCGATATCGAAGGCGAGCGTGGCGCCTTTGTCGTTTACATCCATCTTGACTTTTGCGCCCATGACGAGCGGCAAGTTTACGTCGTCGTGACCGGCAGGGAATCCGCACATCACAGGAATGTCATATTTCTTGAGGTAGCTCGAAAGCATGGCCTCGGTACTTTCGTAATCAAGATCGGTGCCGGAATCCACGAACTCGCCGAGAATCACGCCGCGCACGTTTTCCATGACGCCGTGCAGTTCAATAGAATGGAACATGCGGTCGATGTTGCGCAGGTTTTCGCCGATTTCTTCCATGAACAAGATGATTCCGTCGTTTTGGAAAATATCGATGTCGCTTGTGCCGATGAGCGGCACGAAGGTGGTCATGTTGCCGCCTACGAGAATGCCTTCGGCTTTACCCTTCTGGTTGTACTTGTGCTTGGGAACATTGTAAGTCGGCACTTCGCCTTTGAGCAAGTCTCGCAGGAGTGTGCTGTTGTCGTCTTTGCCTGCGGTCTTGGCGATGCTTGAACTCATGGTGCCGTGAATGCTCATGACACCCGCTTTGGTCTGCATGGCGTGCAGCGTGGTGATGTCGCTATAGCCAATAAGCCACTTGGGGTTCTTTTTCACAAGCTTTGGGTCGATGAGGTCGACTAGTTGAATGGTGCCGTAGCCGCCACGGTTAGCAAGGATTGCCTTGATGCTTGTGTCCTTGAGAGCACGAACAAAGTCACTGGCGCGTTCCTCGGCGGTGCCTGCGTATTTGCCTGCGTCAAGTTTGCCCACATTTTTACCGATAACAGGCGTGAATCCCCATTCTTTAATGACGTCGGCAGTCTTTTGAATGTTGGAATCGGGCGTGGTGTATGAAGGCGAAATTAAGGCAACCTTGTCGCCTTTTTTCAGGAATGCTGGCATTGTGCATTCGGCGAGCGGAGTTGATTCCTTTCCGGGCCAATCTATGGGGCTGCTAGAGCTGTCATCGCTACAAGCGGTAAGGAAACATAGGGCTGCGATAGCACTGAATGTGCCAATTTTTTTAATATCCATGATTTTCTCCAATTCTTGTGGGGGAAAATAAAAAAATTTCCTTTTTCGGTAACACTTTTGATTTGGCCAGGTGTTTTAATTATGTAATTTTGAAGAAACCCTTTTGTGGAAAGTTATGAAACGATTGAAATTATTACCGTTGACGCTTGTCGTGATGCTCCTTTCGGGGGTGGCATTTGCTGATCGCGATGCCGAAATTCGCGATTTGAAGCTGGAAAAAGACAAGCTGAATTCCGAAATCCAGAAATTGAACCGCCAGATTGCCTCGACCGATTCGATGCTCAAGGCGGACGATTCCCGCTACAAGACGTTGCAGGCCCGTTACAAGGCCGACACGGAACGCCGCCGTAGCGAAATCGATACCTTGAATGCCAAAATCAAGAACGTGGCTGCCGAACTCCAGACGGAGCGCAACAAGCAGGCCCGCGCCAAGAACAAGAGCGACAATGTGGCGTCCAAGCGTAAGGCTTTGCGCGAAGAACTCGCTGGCATCAGCAAGCGTTTAGAGGCTCAAGTTGCCCAGACACTCCCGTGGGAACGCGAAAGCAGACTTGACCGCGTCAAATCGCTCACCCGCGATATCGAAAGCGGTAACGCCAGCGAAGAAGAAGCCTTTTCTCGCTTAAAGTCGCTTGTTGCCGAAGAAACTAAGTTCGGTGACGAAGTGGCAATCATCAACAGCCCGCTGACCCGTAAAGACGGCGAACTTATTAACGCGGCGATTTTGCGCATCGGTAACCAGTGGATGGTTTACAGCGACGATAACGGTACCGTTTTCGGAACGCTCGTGCGCAAGATGGTGGACGGCAAGATTGTCTACGAATGGAACGAAGACTTGAATTTGGAAGAACGCGCTGCGGTAAAGCTCGCACTTGATGTGAAGCAGGCGAAAAAGCCGCCTCAGGTCGTGAAACTGCCTGTGAGCCTTTCTGTGGTGGGGGGTGAAAGATAATGTTTAATGTGAAAATGTGTAATGGTGTCATCCTGAGCGAAGCCCGTCAGGGCGCAGTCGAAGGATCTAGAGCATTTTTGTTTGCGTCAATCCTTTTCCTTTCGGCATCCTCTGCTTTTGCGTGGCCGTGGTCGGGCTCGGGCGAAAGTAAGGCTTCTGCCGAAGATCAGGCTCGAATCAAGGATTCCCTGCAGACTGAAGAAGTTCGCAACTTGCAGCGCGAAGTAGAGGCTTTGACCCGCATTCGCTTGCAGAAGGCGGATTCCCTTGAAAAGCTTGAAGCCGAACACTGGCGCAAGCGTTATGCCGAATCCCAGTTGACCGAAGAACACCAGGCAGCATCGCGCGAACTGGATGCCCGCTATTCCAAGCTTTCGACAGATCTTGGCCGCGTGAGTGAAGAAGTGGCGGCAAGCAAGAGCTTGACCGAAGAAGCTGAAGAAAAGGCTCAGTCCGAAGAATCGGCCTACGATGCATTGAATACGCAGGTGAAACTTTCGATCGACAAGACGCTTGGCGATGCCATGGGTGATTACCCGGTGGGTATGAATGGTCGCTTGATTCGCCTGAAGCAAGCTTCTAACGAAGCTGAAAAGGCGACGCCGAACACGATTGGAGCGGTGCAGAGCTACATGGATGATTTGCTGATTCGCCATGAATTGACTTATACGCAGTTCTACGGTCGCGAAACTTCGCAGGTGGGCAGTCGCCCCGATGTGAACGTGAACCGTTTGCGCTTGGGTACTGTGTTCCTCGGCGAAGTGGCGCAGGACAACGGCGATGTGCAGGCTTTGCTCCGCTCTGGCGCCTTGCAGGGTAAGGTGTTTGAATGGAATGCGGTACTCCCGCCTGAAATGGCCGGTAATGTGAAGCAGGCTGTGGTGCAGGCAGGTTCCGCTGGCGAAAGCGCTGCTCCGACGGTTGTGATTCCGCTGGATGTGCTCCAGAATAAGGCCATCAAGAATGCGATTACCGAAACCAAGGAACTCACGATGACTGAACAGTTCAAGGAGTTCTTCAAGAAGGGCGGTATCGTGATGTACCCGCTTATGCTGGTGGCAATCTTTGCCTTGCTCCTTTGCTTGGAACGCTTCTTGGTGCTGACTTTCCGCGGACATTTGGGCCGTCGCTTCCTGAAAAAGCTGAATGCACTTGTCAAAGAATCCCGCTACGAAGATGCAGCAAACCTTTGCCTGAAAAAGGAAACGAGTCTTTCTCTGGTGCTGTTTGCGGTGCTGAACCGTGCCCGCGACAAGCGCGAAGATGCGGAACGCTCGCTGCAAGAAGCGATGCTCCGTGAACAGCCGAAATTGGAACGCCGCATGGGACTGTTGGCTGCCATGGGTACGATTGCTCCGCTGCTTGGCTTGCTCGGTACGGTGACCGGTATTATTACGCTCTTTACCGTGATTACCGAAGTCGGCACGAACGACGCACGTGTTTTGGCTGGCGGTATTTCCGAAGCCTTGGTGACGACGGAAACGGGCCTTGTGATTGCTATTCCGGTGATGATCTTGCACGGCCTTTTGAGCGAAAAGATTGAAAAGGTCACGAGCGAAATGTATGTGCAGAGTACCTCGCTGTTGAACAGAATTTTCGGGAAGGAAGCGTAAGCGGGCATGTCTAACACCCATTACATATTCCTAGAGTCTCTGCAGAACACTTACCAGGCGGGTGGCGTGGTTATGCTCCCGATCCTCTTGGCAGGCGTTATCGGATTCTACTTCCTGTTTTCGAGCTGGTTTCGCATCGGGAGTGACTTCTTCCGCGCCGACATTCACAGGGTCATCAAGCGCATGCGTCTTGATTTGAACGGCGGTAACGAAGAATACGAAAAGAATGCTGAACCCCCGAGCGTCGAAAAGGCGTTGCGTAGGCTCCGCAAGCGTGGCGGACTTTTGGGCCGCGAACTGAGCGAAGCGATCAATGTGGCTCAGAATAATCCTGAAGGATTCCGCGACTACATGCAGGTGCGTCTCGCCATGACGGTGCGCTACATGGAGCAAGGAAACCACATTGTGTCTGTGATGGCCTCGGCCGCACCGCTCCTGGGCTTGCTTGGAACTGTGACGGGCATGGTCTCGACTTTTGAAGTGATTACGCTTTACGGAAACCAGAACCCGGTGCTCATGGCCGATGGCATTTCCGAAGCGTTGATCTCGACGCAGAGTGGCTTGCTTGTGGCATTCCCGCTCACGCTCTTGAAACAGCGCTTGGATGAACGTGTTGAAATTTTGCGCCAGAAGATGGAGCTGGGCGCGACTGTGATTGAAAACTATTTTGTGGAAAAGGCTGAAGGCTAGTTATGGAATTCAATTTGCCGAGAAGAAAGCAGAAAGATATGGGCATCGAAATGGGCCCGCTGATGGATATCGTGTTCATCTTGCTCATTTTCTTTGTGGTGACGTCTTCGTTTACGCGTGAAACGGGTGTGGATGTGACTAAGCCGCAGGCACAGTCTGCAAGCCAGCTCGAAAAAGAGAACTTGCTGATTGCCATTACGCGCGAAGGCACGATTCACATGAACGAACGTCAGGTGGACTTGGCGAGCCTGCAGGATATCTTGAAGCAGTCGCTTGCGAAGGCTCCGGACCGTGAAGCGGTCGTGATTGCCGACAAGGGTGCTGAAACGGGCGTGTTGGTGCAGGTGATTGACATGTGCAACTTGGCCGGAGTGAAAAAGGTTTCGATTGCCGCTCAAGCGGAGTAAGATTAGTAGACGGTAGGAAGTAGACAGTACGCAGTGTCATCCTGAGCTATACGAAACTAAGAACTTTAGTTCTCAAGTTGAGTTATGCCCTTTGGGTAAAGCGTAGCGCGTCGAAGGATCTAGGGCTTTGTAATGTTTAGATTGTTAAAGAAAATATTTAAGCGTTTTAGCATTTTGCTTGCGGCAATTCTCGCGAGTATGCTTCTCGTGTTCTCGGTGACGATGGCGAACTTGTTCCTGACGGGCAAAGTATTTCACGAAAAGAAATACAACAAGACCGAAATTGCGATCAAGAAAGTTGACGAAGTCGAGAAAAAGGTCGAAAAGAAAAAGCCTGCACGCAAGCCGAATCGCATGAAGTCAAATTCCCGCTCGCCCAAGGCTGGCCCGCGTTTTGCGATGAACTTGGGTGCTGCTTCGGGTAACGGCGGCGCTGCCGTAAGCCGCGACTTGGTGGCCGATTTCCGCGGCGGAGCGCTCTCGACGGAAAAGGGCGATGTGGACAAGAAGCCCGAAAGCCGCAGCATGGCGAATTTCCAGGTACCGCCCAAGATTCGTGACAACGAAATCGATGCGACGCTTCGCTTGAGTTTTTGTGTAGATGTAAGCGGCAAGGCTTACGATATCAAGGTCTTGGAAGAATCTCCTGCCGGTTCTGGCCTTGCGCAGGCGGGCCGTGAGGCTCTTGGCCGCATGACATTTACTCCTGCCGAAAAGGCGGGCAAGCCTGTGGCCTTCTGTGGTATGGAACAACCGTTCGAAGTGAAATTTAGGGATTAATGGAAGTTGTCATCCTGAGCTATACGAAACTAAGAACTTTAGTTCTCAAGTTGAGTTATGCCCTTTGGGTAGTAGTGTAACGGAGTCGAAGGATCTAGAAATGAAAAATGAAAAATTTAAAATGACGTCTTCGTTGTTCATTGTATTTGTCTTTGCCGCATTATCCTTTGCTGCGCAGTCTTCTTACGATTTGATGGAGCGCGCGAATGCCCTTTATCGCGATGGAAAATTCAAACAGGCCATTACGCTTTACCGCAAGGCTGAATCTCGCGGCGCCGACCCCGTCGCCACCAGTTTCAACATCGCGAATAGCTATTACCAGCTGGAAAACTTGCCTGAAGCCGCCGCCACTTACCGCAAGGCGATAGACTTTTCGAACGGTGCATTTTCGCCTGCGCTCTTCAACATGGCGAGCGTGTATTTTAGACTCAAGCAGTATCCGGAATGCGTGGCGGCGTATCACCGCGCGTTGAAACTGGAACCGGAAAATGTTTCCGGTTGGCTTTACTTAGGCGAAGCCTACAGTAAAACCGGCGACGCGGTCGGCGCCCTGCGTGCCATCGAAAAAGCCTACCAGCTCGACAAAGAAGACATCAGCATTGTGTACCAGCTTTCCGAAGCGAACATCTCGCTCAACGATTTCGAACGTGCCGTTGCCGTAATTCGCGAAGGCTATGCCGCCCACCCCGAAGAAATGGACTTCTTGGTTTACTTGGGTGACGTTTACCGCTTGAACAAACAGTACGAAGAAAGTGCTGCCGCCTACCGCGAAGCGTTGGGTGTGCGCCCTGATGATCCGGCGACCATGTACAAGCTCGCCGACGTTCTTGCCGAAGACAACAAACCCTTTGTCGCGATGGATGTGCTCAATAACCTCACGCAAATCAAGCCTGACTTTAGCGATGCCGCCATCTTCCTCGGAAATTTGGCTTACGACGCCAAGTTCCTCGACCGCGCCGAATCCGCCTACGAACTCGCCGCCAAGCAGGGCAACACCGAAGCTGTTTTTGGCTTCAAGAATATGGCCTACGACGCCCACGCCCAAAAGCGTGATGACGAAGCCCTGCGCTTGCTGCGTGCCGCTCAGAGCTACTTCCCAGACGATGTCACCCTCCAGGCTGATATTCTGGAATTTGAGAAAGGACACTAAAAATTCTAATTCCTTAAGGGCTGGGAGAAAGTTTGTTATATTCTCCTTAACTGGAGTTGCCCTATGGAATGGAATACCGCTGTAAAAAATCGCATTGAATCTCGCTTGAACGAAAAGGAAAGTTCGCTTGCGCCTTACGCTTGCAAGTCTGCTCAAGCGGTTCGTTTTCACGAGGCTCCAGAAGATCTCCGCCCAAACTTTTTTCACGATGCGGACAAGATTATCCATTCCTATTGCTACAGCCGCTACATTGACAAAACGCAAGTTTTTTACCTGGTCGAAAATGACCACATCACGCACCGTGTACTCCATGTGCAGCTGGTGGCGAAAATCGCAAGAACCATCGGGCGTTTCTTGAATTTGAACGAAGACCTGATCGAAGCGATTTCGTTAGGGCATGATGTTGGCCACACGCCTTTTGGCCACGATGGCGAACGTATTATTTCGGCATTTCTGCAAGAACAAGGCGCGGGCATTTTTGAACATAACGTTCAAAGTTTCAGGCTGTTTCATGACCTCGAAGCCTACGGAAAAGGCTTGAACCTTACCGCGCAAGTT